>Ga0256833_1003116_pt1 | contig 11450 bp, 16 predicted proteins | sample 356284metaG_FD_190535 | JGI IMG/M metagenome (GOLD analysis project Ga0256833, IMG submission 190535) | Hydrothermal vent microbial communities from Mid Atlantic Ridge, Atlantic Ocean - 356-284 | ecosystem: Environmental > Aquatic > Marine > Hydrothermal vents | place: Atlantic Ocean: Mid...
AGAGGCTTTTATTGCTTTTTTGATTGAAACCAAGTTTATTATCGTTATTTCTCTTTTCTGGCAGTTGAGATCAACTGCAGCCAACATTATGGCCCACCCAGGGGAAAAATGGTTATTTTATGTTTACGTGTATGTATGGTTCACAGTGCTCCTTGACGGCATCTATGAGCTCCTCGTAGTCTTCCTTTTTCTTAAGGAAGACTATTTTCGTGTGTTCTGGATTGTCCTCGTCCAGTATTATGGCATAGTTGAAGTTGAACACTTCCATGAATTCCTTTATCTCGTCGTATACGTCATTATACACTTTGTCCTTGTATTCCCTGTACGTGCCCCAGTCGCGCCGCTGGAACGCATAGAAGGCTATAATGTTCCTAGCCCGCTCGAAGGGATAATTGAAATACATCCATTCGTTAAGTACAACAACGTCCTCTTTCATGGGGATGTCGCTAGCATCAAGTATCTCGCTTGTGTACTTGCTTGTACAGTCAAAATGAGTTATATTATCCTCCATTCTGTCCCACCCTTAAAATATGGGTAAGAATAAACACCGTTATAGTTGCGGTGTCTACTTGTTGAGGCATTGAGTGACTGTGGCGGCTATGATTGCCATGTATCTCTTCTTCTTGGAGGGATCGTGTGAGATTATCTCTCCCACCAGTGGTAATGAGTCAAGTGTATTCGCTATGTCGCGCATTATCTCTCTGTAGCTCTTCTCGCCCATAACCTTTGTAGCATATTCTTTCGCGTAGGCGGAGGCGAGCCGCCTAGCGACAGCCTCCTTTATGGCGTACATATTTGCTTTGATTATCTCCTCTGGATAGTCGGCTCTTAGCTCTGCCATTGCTACGTGGATGGCCTGTCTGTACATGGTTATGTTGCCCTGTATCGCCTCGATGGCATAGTCGGCGGCACGCTCGACATCGTCCGCGAGGATCTTGCCAGAGGCAATGGCGTTCATCCTCGCGAGGTATTCGAATACGTCTCTGGGCTTTATCTTGAAATACATGTGTGGTGTCTTGGCGACGAAGCCTTCAATCATCCTTGCATCAGCTATTTTCATGAGTAATGGGAGTTTCTCCTTTATTTCGCCGTACCTTATCCTTATTATAGACTCTGCGATAGGGATACCGTAGCGGGTCGCCAGCTCCTCTTTCTCCGCGCGGGAGAGGAATCGTATCTTCTCCTTATCGAAGACGTCGAGGAGGACTAGTTTAAGTGGCGGCCCCTCGAGAGGGTAGAGGCCACGTTGAATGTTCGATGAAACGAGTATCGGGTTCGCCCAGCCATACATCTCGAAGAAGAGCACGTATCTTCTTACTAGATGGCGCGGGATGGTGAAGCCGCTTGCCTCTAGGGCGGCATAAAAGCCCTGGGGCATGGCTATGTAGTACCTGCCAGCCTCGTGGACGAGGAAGTTATATGCGCCCGACTTATACCTCCTCCTGACCTCGTCGAAGTACGGGCCCTGCGCGTTCTCTAGGGAGTAGACGTAGACCCTGCTGAGCATTATCGTTCTCCTCGACGTCACGAACAGGCGGCCGCACGTCTCGGTTACTCTTATATTCGTGCCGTTATATTTTTCCTCAAACATTACCCACTCGTTCGGTGATATGTCCTCGTCACCCCTATAGTTTCTAAGATGGGGATAGCCCGGCAGGGCGTCGTATTTGCTGCCACAGTCTATGAGAGCCCAGCCGTGGTACTCGTCCTGAGAGATGTTGAAGGCGTGGGGGAGCGGCTTGGAGCGGTAGACAACTATGCGTCGCTCTGGCGTTATCACGCGTCTCCCGCTCCTAAGCACGTAGAGGGCGTTCCTCCTCCACTCATCATAGTCTTCCCACATTTATCCCACCCAAAAAGTGGGGTTATTCATTCTCCGTAGAGCCACTTCACGACCTCTGTGCCAGCTTTTACCATGTAATAATTGAAGTCGTGAATGTCCTTTGTAGTCGCCAGTATTTTTTTAGCCATTCTCAGCCACTGCTTTATTCTCTCTCTGGGAAAGTCATCGAGGGTTATCCAGTCTAGGATGTTTTCTACCTCATTCACGCTCATCCTGGCATCCTCCTCGGAATAAGATGGTCTAAATAAGGTATGGTATAGTCTACACGTATAGTATATTTGCCTCCTCATTTTCCCACCCTAGGGAGAAAAAGAAGGATTATTTTTGGGGGAGAAGCTTGTAAAGTGCTTTATGTAGTGTCTCTGCGAGCTTGGACGCAGTAGCGGTGTCCAGTTTTATCGAGCATGTGCTCGATGTATTGAATATTGTTATCCTCACCTGCCCCCTAGCCTCCTCCACTACTACCCGGAGGCCGGGGGCGGGGCTGTAAATGTTACGTTGCATATGCTCACTGCAACTGCTGGAGTAGTGCTTCCAGTCTTCCCCTCTCCTCGGGGGTGAGGAGGCCCTGAACTTTTTCGTCTATGATGAGGACGCCCCTCAGGAGGTCGGCGGCCTCCTGGAGGGCGTCCCTCGCCGCGTCGGGGTTACTGGCGCCGGCGTGCCTCGCCGCCTCCACGAGGAGGCCCTCAGCCTCGTGGAGGGCGGCGAGGAGTACTAGGAGGGGCTCAGTCAGCCCCTCCGCGTATCCTGAAGTGACGCTGTCAGCGAAGCGGTCCTCGAACTCCGCGAGCTCCTCCGCCGCCTTGGCGGAGGAGGCCCAGACCACTACGTCCTCCGCGGCGTTCGCAGCTGTCTCACTCTCCCCCTCCTCGTAGAGGAGGGGGACCGCCTTAGAGAGGCAGTCCCTGTGTTTTAGTATTACATCTGCGAAGTCCTCCAGGGAGGCCCACGGCGGGGCCTCCCTCCACTCCTCGAGGAGCTCGGGGCAGAGCCCCAGCATGGTTAGGTTGTCGTAGAGCGCTTGTAGGTCAGGCCCCCCTCTCTCAGCGGGGAGAAGGGGGGCCCCCTCCCATATGTTTCTTCCCATTCTTCCCACCCAACGGAAATATTATTTGAGGAAAATATTTTAGAGATTATATTGTGTGTCTCTTCCTGCAACTCGCTGATCTCTTGCTCTATTTGCCTCTGCTGTTGCCTAAGTCTGCTGAGTTGTAGTAGTAGCTCTGGCTTTTTGCTGGCAATGTACTCGTCGAGGCGCTGCCAGCGGTGTACTATTATTATTTCTCGTCCCCTGTGATCCTCGCCCTCCTCGTATCCTGTTGCCACTATCTTTGTCCCCGGCCTCGGGGGCCGGGTCTTGAATATTGAGAATCGTCCATCTGGGGTGAAGCCGACGGTGCCCCTGCGGCCCCGCCGCGTGGTGATGCATAGGTGCCCGTTTATTCTGGCTATCTCGCACGGCTGTTCAATGAGGGTTTTTAGATTGTAGGCTTCGAATCTCAGCGTGTTGTATTCTTGTTGTAGCTCCTCCATTTTGGGGAGGAGCCTTTTGAGCTCCTCCCTGACTTTCACGTATACCGGCCGCTGCGACGTGGCCATGAGCGCCGTCAGTGTGATGAAGAATTCCAAGTAGGGGCTATGCCCCTCGCCGTACGTTTCATCGTACCTGGAGTAGTACACTGACACCTCCTCCCCCTTGGGGGAGGAGGCCTTGAGTATCAAGTCGTCGAAGCCGTCGCTGAACCTTGCGATTCTTATTTTCCAACCCCTCCTGAGGAGGCCCCTAAGGGCCTCCTCCATCCTCCTGTGCGCCTCCTCCAGGTCTCTGTAGTATTTTTTTATCTCCGCCGCCTCCCCGGGGGATATTATCCCCCGGGCCACGAGGTACTGAATGGTGTAGCCCTCCTTGAGGGCCTTCTCTATTGTTATTGTCTTACCGAACTTTACTGTTCTCTGTATGCAGTCCTCTGTGAAAACGTATTTCCCCTCCATGCTTTTCGGTGTTCTAAGGTAGCAGTCCACGATTTCCTTGTACCCCGCCACGGGGCCGTGGCGGGGACAAACCGCTACCGGGAGACCCCCCTCCCCCTGAAAGAGGGGGAGGAGCTCCGGCCTCTCATGGTCGGGGTGCTCACACACCCCGACCTCCTTCATCAAGGCCTCCGGTGGCCGAGGCCACCGGAGGCTAATAATTGGCTCTTCCAATATCCCACCCCTGAGAAAAAAGTTTAATTAAAATAGCATTATTTAGATTTTAATAATGCTATTTTAATCATTTCCTCTATTTTTTTGTAATCTTCTTCGAAGGGACAGAAAATTCCTTTGCAGGGCCTTGTGGGATAGTCATAGTATTTTGATGGCAGTACAATGTGCTTTGTTTTTAAAGCGAATACTACGCCCTGGTTTTTGCGGGCCTTGTTTCGTCCGTGCACCGTTACTGGTATTATGAAGTAACTGGGTTTTTTGCTCTGAATAAAGAGGGACTCTGAAACAAGGTATCTCTGAAAAGCACTGAGAAATAATGGTTCAGCACTTCTCTCTAGTACTTCTACCTCACCGCCTCCCCAGTCGCGGAGGAGGCGGTGAGGTACCGCCTCCTCGGGGAGGATGTGGGCCATGGCGGCCCACATCCTCTTTTGGCTTCTGTAAAAGTCGTATACTACCCACACCCCCTTACGGGGGGTGTGGGGCCTGAGAACACTTATTTGCCCGCTCATCCGCCCCACCCTTTCACGGGGGCGGGGTGGCCGCGCCCTTCACAGGCATGCGGGTAGCTTCCCCCCCGCCGCTCGCCCGCTCCTCCTCCCCCCACGGCGGGGGTCGGGCGGGCTAGGCGGGGAGTAGCACCCTTAACCGCCGCCCCTCCGGGCGGCTTCCCCGGGCTTTCGCCCCCGCGTTGCCGGAGGGGCTGTTAACCCCTCCTGGACGCGGGGACTTACGCTTCCCGTGCTGCGTGGCCCTGTGTCCTGGCTAGCCCGGGGCACCCCCCACCCCGCGTCGCCGCGAGGCGGGCGCCAGGGGGGTGGGCCCCCAGCACCTTGGCCCCCTCCCTCACCGGGAGGGGGGTACGGCGGGCTTGCCTCAGGGCGCGACGCCCCCTCCCTGACGCTGCGGGCCGCGGCGCGACTGCCGGACGGCTCCCCGTCGCCCCAGGCCTTCCCCCGCTACACGTTACGCTTCGCGGGGTGGCGAGGGGCTCATCGAGAGGTGGTGGGCACCCCCCCTTCTCCCCCACTGGCTGGCCGGGCTACAGCTCTCGGCCGGGGAGGCGGGCAGGTACGCTGAAGCGAGGAGAGGCTTAGAATAGTGTACATCACCCGTCCCCCGGCCGGGCCTTCACTGCCCAGGCCAGCTAGGGCGAGAAGGGGTCGCCGCCGGCACGCCCACTTCCCACCCCCACTTTATAGTGGGGTGTGGGCCGGGCCGCCGCCCGCGGCCCCGACGCTGGGATGTAGGCGCCCGCGGGGGCAGGGGCGGTTATCGTCTCCCTGCCCTGGCCACCCCCAGGAGGGTGGCCACCCCCTGGCCCCAGCCTCGGGGCCAGGCCCCCAGGGGCTGGGGGGCTTATAAGCCTTTCGGCGGCTGGGAAAGAGAAATCCCCGGGGCGTTTGGGGTGGCTGGGGGGCGGGTAATGGCTCTTACCCGACGCCGAAATCTACGTAGATTTCGTTAGGGAGGGACGGCTAGGTGGAGTTGGGGGGCTGGAAAAATTTTGAGAGTGATTAGGATTATGTTGTGGTGCTAGAATTGTACCCTGTAGCTCGTGATGACGCTTATGAGTTTCTTGAGGCTGCCGCCGCGTGCAATCGTCTTCGCTATGTCTGCTGTTATGTGTGGCATGTTGCCTGTGTAGCTAACCTTGTCATCGACCTCTATCTTGTCTAAGTAGGAGCCGTGGAGTATTACCTCGAATATGATTGACCTGCAGAGCTTTACGTGCCGCCTGCACTCTGCGTATATCGTTATTTTCCTTGGGAACATGACCCGTACGGGCTCTGCGTCGTCGAGGTAGCCTCCGTGAACTATCTCCGCGTACGCGATCTCCGCGGCCTCACGCGCGACCGTGGTGAATGTTGACCACAGGAGTTCCTGGATGGCGGTCGGGGATCCATAGAGTATATTGACGGGGTACACGTCTATCACTGCCTTCACGAGGCCGCTGTGCTTCTCAACTATGTGGAGGTTCACCATCTCGTTGATGGATCCCACCCACGCACCTATGTACTGGGCGGCTGATAACGGTATTCCATAGAATAATTTGTTACAGGAGCACTCCTCCCTTGTTTATTTCTCTTTTAACGTAAAAATTCCGTGCGGCGTAGAACCTTTAACTGGGGTTACCGGCTTGGCCTCCAAAACAGACTTATCATGTACCTGGACATATATGATGTTGATGAAGAAGACTTCGTGTAGGCGCGGGTATATAATGATAGGGACAGGTATTGGCTTCGCGGCGTGGATACTGCTAGGCAGCGTACTGTGGCTCGCCGCGTTTACGTTAATCGCCGGTGGTCTAGGCTATCTCCTCTGCAGGGAGGAGTAGGTTTTATTTATTATCCAATGTTTTTTATATCAATATATACATTGTTTTACTGATGAAGTGGATTGGACGCGGAGAAGTAGAGGAGCTGATGTATACTCTTGCAAACCTGCTTGCACTTGAGGAGCACTACGCCGAGTTGGGAATGTCTGATGAAGCAATATACACTAGGTCTATAAGGGTGAAGACCATAAGGGAATACGTTAAGAGCCGCTTCAACGTGGACGTTGAGGGTACCGCGCTTGCGTCGACCTGGTGTATAATCAAGCACCTGCTACTTTCAAGCTACCATGCATATGAACTATATCTGATGGGGCGCGGATCCCCGGACATTCTACTTGAAGTACATAGGAACATGTTAAAGAGGGCGATAGACCTATTCATAGAGTGGGTTAAGGAGCCAAGGGGTGGACGTAGTGGCCTCGAAGAGGAGAAAGAAGAGGAAGAAGAGCCGTAGAGTACTGGACGACATGTGCAATAGGTGTGAGGACGACCTGAAAATATACTAGTTGACTTTTTTATCTCCAAGTATAGGTATATTATTCCTCCTAAGCTCCACTCCCGCCTCAACAGTCTTAGGGGCCGCGTTAACTGCCACCGCGTCAACGCCAATAACCGACATTGCCTCAACAATGTTCCTGTCCTCCTCGACGCATTTATTTGCTGGGAAGAACTTGTAGTCTATTCCGATAAGCCCGGCGTTGTATTCTGCCTCGACGTGGCTTATCCTTGTAGGAGTCCTATCTCTAGGTGGCTTAGCCGTCAATACAACGCTGCCGCCCCTATTGGTTATCCTAATGTCCCTGTATCCTAGGCTTTTCATTGCGAGTTTAACTAGGCTCAGGTAGTATATTCTCGTCACTAGATCTCTTACCTCCCTATACGCGTTGTCATACTTTACCTCTATTCCATCCGCTGCCAGACTCACAGATACCGGCTGCCTCTTATATATGAACTCCACGCTTTCACCACTATATCTTACTACCTTGAAGTTCTTTGACAGTGTCTTCACCATCTCTCTGAATGCTCTACGAGCAGTATTTCTGTTCGATACGTTTATGCGGTAAATAATAGTCATGCTCACGTGTATCTAAAACGATGATGTGTGTATAAAAAATATCTCATATTTAGGCTGGGGCGGGGGCGCCGGCGGCGCCCTTCATTGCCTCCTTCTCCTTGAGCTTGCCAAAGTACTTACTGTAGCCGACTATGAGCTTGGTCGTAAGCTTGCCTGGGAGTATTGCTATATCCTTGCCTGTAGCACTCTTGAGTATATCGCCGTAGCCTGGGAGTATCCTGTTGAGCTCGCGCTGGCCGAACTTTATCTTCCTCCTGTGCCTGAAGTCGAGGGGCACGACCTTGACCTCGCCGCAGCCGAGCTCCTTCGCCTTCGTCTCCGCGGTGTTGAGGCCCTCTATGACGTCGATGCCTTTTATAGCGGCGAACACGGGGACTACCTTGCCGTGCCTGGTTACGTGCTTGCCGGCCTTAGCTATTATCTTGAACTTGTTCTCGCCGAGCGGTAGCACTATACATGTCTTGCCTGCGACCTCCTCTGGGCTTACAATTATCTTGGCCATACTCCACGCCGTGATATATTACGCATATATATTTAAACAATTTTTGTGTATCAACTATGACACCTGTGGTTGATTTATTGTACACATAGTAGCGTTTTTTAGCCTCAATGTAGCATGTTTATCCGATGAGCACAGTAGAAATATTGGATAGGGAGGACGTGGCCAAGGTAGTAAAGATGGCTAGGATAAAATACGACGTGCTGGCAAAGGTTCTAGCCAGCGGCGGAGCATTCGCGATAAAATGTAAGCCGCACAAGCTGTACAGGATTAAGCGCAGGCTGAGCAAGATGCTCGGCGAGCCGCTCACACACGTTATAATAGAGGATGAAGAGGGTAACAGGATGTACGTTGTGCTCAGGGAGAAAGACTTTATAGACATAATAAAGTCGAAGACAAATGGGAGCGGTGATGAATCTTAAAGAGATTAACAGGATCGTGGAGTCTCTTAACAGCAAGGCCAGAGTGGTAGTCCTGTTATCTTTCAGCACTCTGCGGGAACTATTGACTATGGATGAAAAATACGTTTATTATTTCGATGCGGGTAATGGTATATATGATGAAGATGAGGATTGAAGACGTAGTGTCGATCCTCCTCAAGTCGAGTAGGGGCCACCTACTCGTAGTGCATTCTAGGCGCGTCAGGAACGCGCTTAAACGCGCTGGCGTGCCATACAATATGCACATGGTTAGGTCGGTTCTAGACTACATTGAGAACTCGGATATACCCGGCGTCGCTGACAAATACGTTGAGAGGAAGAAGAACGGTCAGAGAAAAATCTTCCTATACATAGAGTAGGCTTATTGCATCACCTCATTTTTTAGGTAGAGGGTGGCTAGCTCCATTACGCTCATGGCGCATTTTACAAGTTCGAGCTGCGGGTTCGGCGACTCCCTTACAACCGGCGACTCTGCGCATGCCCTAAATATCGGGGCTATCAGGTCTCCTATACCATGCTTGGTGCCTGCTACGTGCCTAGCGTTAAGCTTGTTTACATACTTGGAGTACTCAAGGGGCGCCTTCTCAAGCTGAACCGTGCTTAACAGTATCCTCATCAGAGGATATGTATACTCTAATATTTAAAAAAATAATCTTTGACCCAGGAGCCTACTCTATATACCTGCTGTTGTACGTGTTTATAATGCTCTCATACCTGTGGCCCTTCTTGAAGTACATGAACGCAGCGGCCACGACTGCTATAGCCACGACTATGAACACGTAGTATATGGGGTCTATCGTGCTCGTGATGTATGTCTTCTCATACGTAGCCTCTATTGTATGGGCCTTAAGCTCGTCAATCTTTATCTCCTCCGTGGTGTTGAGCTTGTTCCCGTCGAGCTTTATCTCCTTTAGTCTGTAGAACACGAGGGGGCCACCTATCTTGCTTGGGAGGGATATCTTGACCGGCTTGTTGAAGTACAGCTTGTCACTAGTGCTGAAGACGAGGCCGCCACTGTACTTGTCAGAGTAGTTTATTTCAACATCATAGACGATCGGAGTCGTGTACCCGGTTATATTGAACTCCACGGTACCCATAGTGCTCATGTTAAGCTCCACCGTGCTCGTGTTCTCGTCAACCGTGAAGGCGGCTATAAGCGACGTGTTGCCGAAGTCGGCCTTGAGTATATACGTGCCTGGGTCAAGGCTCGCGTTAAACGTGTCGCCACTGATCTTCTCGGTAGCCACGTGGCCGAGGTCGCTTGCGGTAAATATGTCGACGCTCTTGCCGTCGACGCTGTACGGTGCATCGATTTTAACTGTAACGTTTACCGGGGCCGCGTAGACGGTAGCTGCGGCCATCACGGCTATGGCTATGGCCAGTATGGCCACTACTATGTATGACTTCATCACTATACCCTTCTCCCCATTACTATAAAAATTATACGTATAAATTCACGGGGACATGAGTATACCGTACCCGGCCAGCCAGTTCTTGTTAACGGCTGGGTTAAGGTTCTCACAGTGGGAGTAAAGCACGCTCAGCCTGTGGACGCTGTCCCTGCCGACCGCCTCAATCCACCTAGCTATGATGCCGGACGCGACTGCCGCCGCCATGCTCGTGCCGCTCAGGCTAGCATAGTATCTGTTAACCCTAGCCCAGTCGAGCGTAACCGTGTACCTTGGAAAAGGCGCCACTACGCCTACGCCTACAGCTACGATATCCGGCTTGTCGACGACGTCTACTGGCCCCATGCTTGAGAAAAACGCCACCCCGCCTGTACGTGGGTCGTATGCGCCAACAGCTATCACGTACCTGTTAGCCGCGGGCGACGTTATGGAGCCCGGTATGTTGAAGCTGTTTCCGGCAGCGGCTACGACTATCTTGCCCGACTCGTACACGTACTCGGCCATGAGGCCAACTGGGTCGTTGCCCGTATGCTTCGACGTGCCGAAGCTGAGATTAACTATGTCCACTCTTCTAAGCTTGGCCACGTAGTCGAGCGCGTCGAGTATATCGTCGACCGTCGCATACCCACTGCCGCTGAACGCCTTTATTATTACTAGACGCGCCCCGGGCGCCATGCCCCTATACCTGCCGCCGCTCTCAACACCCGTGCCGGCTATTATTCCAGCCACATGTGTACCGTGGCCGTTCTCATCAAGCCATGCGTGCTCGCCGACCCTATTGTATATCTCCTCGTCAACCCTGTAGGCGTCTTCTAGGCTCCCGTTGACACCGACTATCCACACTAGAGGCCTGCCGTCACCGCTCCTCACCCTAAAGCTCACCAGCATGTATATCCTAGACCTTAGATCCGGGTGCAGGTAGTCGACCCCGGTATCTATCACAGCTACAACGACGCCGCTCCCGTCATACCTGCTGAATCCATGCACCAGATCCGGGTGAACGTATCCGCGGCTCTTAGACTTCACGAAGGGCACTAGCCTAGGGTAAGCCTCCTCGTAGCTGTAGACCTTGCACCCGCCGTCGAGTAGCCGTAGCTTGTCCTTAGAGAAGCTGTCATATTTTATTATATACCTCCCGCCGAGGCTCCACACCCTGTCGGGCCTCAGCCTGCCCGGCACGCTGCTACATACAGCGTATACCGTAACACTGCCACCACTGTCCAACACATGCCTAAGGCTTGGCTCGACCCACACGGACTCTACGTCTCCAACATTGTAGAGGCTACGTATACTCGTGAACGCTGATACAAGTGACACGGTCACCGTGAGTATCATGAGCGCGGTGCTTATCAGCTGGAGCCTTGTCAGCCTAACCTGCTCCCTGGTCTGCTCCAGCTTTAGCTTTTCAAGCTCGACGCGGAGCTCCTCATCCATGCCGGTCACCCTAGTCTATGTACTTGCTTTTGTAGTCGTTAATCTTATGTAGCACCTGCTCGTTGTTAGCCGTCAAGAGGTCATGGATACTCGTCGCCGCCGCCATAACAGTAATGAACGCCATAACAATGTAGAACGGCAGCATATAGTATATTATCATCTTCAGGCTCACGACGAGCATGTATATCGAGAACACCAGGCTCC
>Ga0256833_1003117_pt1 | contig 11450 bp, 10 predicted proteins | sample 356284metaG_FD_190535 | JGI IMG/M metagenome (GOLD analysis project Ga0256833, IMG submission 190535) | Hydrothermal vent microbial communities from Mid Atlantic Ridge, Atlantic Ocean - 356-284 | ecosystem: Environmental > Aquatic > Marine > Hydrothermal vents | place: Atlantic Ocean: Mid...
TAACATCCTTCCAGACACCTCCCTCCTTATACCTCATTACCACACTGTCAGGTTTATTCCTGACTCTCTCCATAAAAACTTCTGTAAAATTGTTGTACTTCATCATCCCCTCCTCAAAAGGATTTTTAAGAATTTTAGCACTGAAATTTCTAAATCCAAAATCCATCACTGGATATCAAATTCACCTCCCCAGATACCCTCTCACCAGCTTCAGATATTTATTTCCATACTCAATGGCAGGTTCAATCTGGGTTCCCTCATGCCATTCATTAAAAGATGTTATGATAATCCAGTCTGGATTGAATTTTCTGGCTTCCTCAATCAGCATAGAGAAGAACAACCCGTTATTCCTGGGAAGCTCAAATGTAAAAGTTCTACCCAGTTTTCCATCGTCGTAACCGGGAATAACAGTTAAGCCAAAAAGCAAATTGTATGAATGGGCAAAATCAGCCATTTCTGCATAGTGAGAAGGAGGGTCAAAGTTTGAGTAAAACTCAAGGGCGGGATTGTAAACATGCACAGCCTCAAAGCCCATTCTGACGACTTGCTCCATTGCTGAGGAGAAGCGTGGAGTCATCACGTCTGCAACAAGAAGAAGATTGCACTTCTCTTTTGCCATGACAATCAAATCTAACCAGTCAATATAAAATCTGTGCCTCCATCTACTGAAGGAAGCAAGATCCCAGAAGGCGGGGAAGATGGCTCTACCGTAGAGAAACATTACAGGTCTTCCCCCGTAGCGATAAAACAGATTCCTCCCAACATATTTTCCACAGATGTAGTCCAAATCATCTTCAATGGTCGCAGGAGAGGTAAAATTCCCCTCATAGTAGAGAGTTAGTCTGATTTTTCCCCCTGATCTTTCATCAATATTAAACAACTTTTCAAGGTTCCTGTCAGTCAGATCCCCCCTGCCCCACCAGCTCACAATAAATGCATCTATACCTGCATACTCCGCCCACCTCAGATGCTGTTCTATCACAGCTGTGTCTGCTGAATCATATGGACCAAGAAAAGGATGGAAAGGCGAAGCAATATCGGGGAGTCCGTCTATCTTTTTGTCGGGATTATGACCTGATGCATTCCAGTGAATCCACCTGCCAGACACTGAAGGGTTACCATACCAGGGATAGTAAAAAGCGAGAAGATCCGGTCCATTTCTCCCCTCCCCTTTCCTTTCACCACTTCCACAATGAGAAAGAAAAAAAGAAGAAACAAAAAGAATCAGCAATGCGCTGAAAATCTTCCCCTTTATATTAACCTCCTTTCTCCTTGATTATACAACCAGATCCCCCAAAAAAGCAAAGCGGGAAAAGTATCCATGAACGGTTCAAATCTTTACATCCCACTTTTCCTGTGCTACCATTTTAGCAATGGGAAGCTTCATTTTTAACAAGTTTGAACCTGAGAAGTGTACCTACTGTGGACTCTGTTTCAACAAATGTCCGGTATTGCATCTCCCCCTCGCCAAGGCGATAGAAGAAATGCATCGTCTGGTAGATGGAGAAGAAACGGAACATGTTCTCCAGAAATGCGAAAGTTGTTTTGCATGCAACTACATATGTCCGGAAGAGGCAAATCCTGCCCAGCTTATTCTTCAACGATGGCATGAAAAATATGAAAAAGAGGGTATGGCACCCTATGGGTCTTACTTCATTCCCCATGAAAGCAAAAATTTCAGAACATATGTGTTGGAGAGACTCCCATCAGATGAGAAGGAAATTTTAAAGAAATGGGAAGATACTTCCCCTGTGGAAGAAATATTTTATCCCGGCTGCAACATAATAACTGTACCCTATCTCACAAGATCCAGAATTTTTGATGGTTATACCTTTCGTGGATCCCTCAAATACTGCTGCGGAGAAATGTACCTTCGAATGGGTCTACCTGAAAAAGCTGTTGAATCTGGATTGAAAGTAAAAAATTGGCTAAAAAAAATGGGAGTTAAAAAGGTCACAATTGCCTGCACTGCAGGTTACAATATGTTCACAAATGTTCTACCTTCCCTTGGCGTTGAGATGGAAGTTGAATTTGAGCACTTCTACCCTGTACTCTTAAAAAAGCTCCTTTCAGGAGAACTTAAAGTTGTCAATCCACTTAATCTTACCGCAACCATCCAGGACTCATGTTACGGTAAAATCTTTGGAGATAAATTTCTAAACACTGTAAGAAAAATCCTTGAAATCATTGGTGTAAAAGTGATAGATCCTCCAAAATCTCGTCACACTGGATTATGCTGTGGAATAGCAGGAGGATTCAGTCAGTACTCCAATTTCAATCCTCTCAGAATCACAATCTCAACCATTCGAAGCCTGAGGAATCTGACCTCTTACCAGTCAGACATCATTGCTGTTTACTGTGCAGGGTGTCTTCAGATGCTTTCTGTGGGTAAAATAGTTTATCCCACAAAGAGAAAAATATTTCATCTTCTTGAACTTGTACAGATCGCTATAGGTGAGGAACCCGACAGAAGGGTGGATCATCGAGCACGCCATTTTCTTGTCGGTACATTGATAAACCAGATTCCTCTGATGTTCAAAAAAGAAAGATACTACGTGGGAAAAATCTACACAGGAGAGGATGATGAAGTTTAACGGTTTTAAATATGACAGATGCCTCTACTGTGGAGAATGCTTTGCAAACTGTCCCGTGGTTAATCTATCAATTGACACAGCGATTGAAGAAATCATGAAACTTATCAGACACGATGTGGAGAACTCAATAATATTCTCAAGATGCACGACCTGCAATGTTTGTAACCTCTATTGTCCAGAAGATGCCCTCCCCTATGAACTTGTTCTTGAAAATTTTAACCTGATTGCTGAAAGGAGAGGCTTACCATTTTTAGCCCGCCTCGTATTTCCAGATGAACCTCACAATATGTGGTCACTTATGAAACACCTTCTCCCGGAAGATGAAAAGAATCTGATAAAAAAGTGGAAAATCAATCTTAATAACTCTCACGAAACAGCTATTCTTGCCGGTTTCTATACAAATCTGATCCCCTACATTGCCGATACAGAACTTCTTGGAAATCTCAGAGACCACATTATCGGCTATGAAGGTCTCTTTGGCTCAGGTGGTGACATGTACAAACTGGGACTTTTGAAGAAAACCTACCAGGTTGGCCTTCGTATGAAATACCATCTTGAAAACATCGGAGTGAAAAAACTTTACACCATGATGGAACCTGAGGCGGCAATGCTTAAGGAAGTTTATCCTCAGCGGTTTGGAATTAAATTTGACATTGAAATTGACACAGTGGACAATCTGCTCCTCCAAAAGATCAAAAGTGGCGAAATTAAAATCAAAAAACCTCTCAACATGAGAGTAACCCTTCATGATAACTGCTGTTCACGATACTTCAATCTGAAGCCACAGGAGATCAGCAGAGAAATTATAAAACTAACTGGAAATACACTTGTAGAAATGAAACATTCCCGTGAAAAAGCTCTCTGTTGTGGATGGGCAGCAACAATTCCCACTCTTTACAGGAAAAAATTCAGCATAAAAGAAACCCTCTTTTACCTTCTTTACAGCCTTTATGTGAGAATAAAAGAAGCTGAGGAATCAGGAGCTGATGCCCTTGTAACTTCGTGTCACGCATGCACAATTTTCCTGACTCTTATGGCGGAACTCCTCAACAGCAATTTAAAAATACTGCATATTCAGGAACTTGTAAGACTTGCGTCTGGAGAAGACTACAGGAGCAGAATTAACGAGAGAGTATGGGATCTTTTAGCCATCGTAATAAATCTGGTGGTGGAATGGATAAGATCCCCTTCAGGAGAAAAATACTTCTTTTCAAAAGAAACTCCACCCTTTGGGACAATAGAAATTGATGCTTCAGAAAATGAAATCAAAAGAACAAAGCTGGTCAGAAGCAGCATTGAAAAATTGAGGAAAAATAATCTCTTCCGCAATCAACTATCGATGATTTTAAAAAGATCACTTGAATTTTACGGTAAGTTTACCAACAGAAAAATAGAAGGCGGTAATCTTGTAGGTCTTTAAGAAAGGAGGTCACGATGAAGAAAATAGCTCTCTTTATCCTTCTGACCACAATACTGCTCTTTTCATGTTCCAGAGGTTCAGAAGAAAAAAACACAAAAATCAAAGAAATAAACACTGGTGCTTTGAAAAACAAAGTATATGTTTATTACGACGAATATCAGGTACCCCACATATATGCGATGAATGACGGAGACCTTTACTGGACATTCGGATATATTGAAGCAAGAGATAGATTGTTTCAACTGGAGTTGTTCAGAAGACTTGCCACTGGCAGGTTGTCCGAATTGATAGGAGACATAGGTGGACTGATTACCCAGCTTGACTGGACAATGCGTGCAATGAATCTTACTCCAGAGGGAAGAGAAGTATGGGATTTAATGGTGGAAAAATCAAACCCTGCCATTGTGGATATAGTTAACAGGTTCGTTTCAGGGATAAATACTTACATTGATGAAATTAAGGCCGGAAAGGATGTGTACTACCCGGTTGAATTCAAGTATCTGAAAATAACCCCGGACCTGCTGGATCACTGGAAGGCAAGAGATGTTTTTGCAATCGACCGTCTGCTTACATTTTTTCTCTCAACAACCCTTGATGAAGAATTTCTCTTTTCCTCCTGGTATGTAAATCTGAAAGGAAAAGATGACGATCTCTTAAACGAACTTCTTGACCTCAGACCGGTGGCGAAAACTCCCACCCTGCCCTATTTTTCCTGGAATGCTTCACCCTCACCGGCACCTGAAACAAATTCAAACTTTAGAAGTAGCTTACCATCAACACCCCTAAAAAATTTCTATACATTTCTGGAACTTGTAAGACAGGTTTTTCATCTTCCCTTTACAGGTTGGGCGAGTAACAACTTCGTCGTTTCTGGTGCAAAAAGTGCCACTGGTCACGCTTTTTTAGCAAATGACCCCCACCTTGAACTACTGAATCCATCCATTCTCTATGAACTTCACCTTGACTCAAAATCACTTCCAGGTGCAACAGGAACTCTTGATGTTGAAGGTTTGACCTTTGTAGGTGTCCCGGCAATTGTGATAGGACACAATGAACATCTTGCGTGGGGTGGGACATTTCTGGGTTACGATGTAACTGACCTTTACGCGGAAAAAATCACGATTCAGAATGGAAAAGATTACTTTTATCACAATGGAAACTGGTATCCTGTAAAACACTTCTTCCATATCATCAAAGTCAGAAACTATCCATCCAACACATTTTCTGAAATTTATGCAGACTTCCCCTACATAAAATGGAATGACACAAACTGGCACGGGCCTCTCTTTCGCCTGACCAATCTTCCACCAACAGCGGGGTTTATACTAATGACTCCCTCCGGGATGAGAGGAATAGTAAACGTAGCAATAAAATGGACAGGAATGATTCCAACCAGCGAGGCTGAGGCCTATATTGAAATTAACAGGGCAAAGACCTATGAAGATTTCGTAAGAGCAGCCAGATTGATAGGGGTTGGCGGACAGAATCTTGTATTTGCAGATGATAATGGTAATATTGGATATGCTCCCTTTGCCCTCGTACCAAAACGTCAGTTATCTCCAGGTAGTAAGCCCTGGATGATAATGGATGGGACAGTGGATAACGAATGGACTGGATTTGTACCACTTGATGAACTTCCCCAGGTAACATGTAAAGAAGAAATTGAAAAATACAACCAAAGAGGCTTCATTGCCACTGCCAATAATGAACAGTATGGCGAGTCTTACGACAACGATCCCATGAATGGTAAGTATTACCTCATGTCTGATGCCGACATAGGATTCAGAGAAGAGAGAATCACTCATCTTTTAGAAAAGGGAGTCAAAGAGCACAAAATTGATATAAACTATCTTGAAAAAGTTCAGACAGATGACTACAGCCTGGTTGGAGAGTATTTCATGGATATTCTGAGAAAAAAATATCTCAATTCCAGTGAAGCAAAGAATCTCATTTCACAGGATAATCTTTCAAGTGCTCTGAACTACCTCTACAAATGGTCCTACTACACTCCTACAGGAACAGGTGATCCATTTGGGAAAAGGGTAACAGATTCAGAGATAAATGATAGCGTTGCCACAACCATATTTCATGCATGGATAAAAAGAATTGTGAAAAATACAATTTATGACGAACTGGATTTCTATGATGTGCCACATCCTTTCAATGAGTGGGGTGTAAAAATTCTCTACTACCTTCTGACAGCCACTTCCACCACTGATTCTCCAACATATGATCCTTCTCTCGGATACAGCAAACTTTTTGACGACATCAACACATCCAGGCAGGAAACTCCACTTGAAATAATTGTAAAATCTCTCAGAGAAACTGTGGAGTTCCTGTCAGAAAAAACCGGCAACGACAATCCATACTACTGGAGATGGGGAGACTTTCACAAGTCACTCTTCATAGACCCATTCATACCATACACAAGGGGCCCCTTCCCGAGGGATGGCGGAGACTTTACCGTGAATGTTGGGAAAACAGATTCAAGTGGAACAGACTTCACAAATACACATGCAGCTGTAACAAGATTTATTGTGGAATTGAATCCACATCATATAACAGCTATCAATTCTCTGCCTGGCTATAATTCAGACAGATTTCCTCAACTCGAGCAGTACGACCAGCTCCCCCTGTGGCTCCACAATAAGTACCGCAAAATGCATTTCTACCTTCCCAACGTAAGAAAACATGTAACTGAGGAATTAATTTTAAGGTAGAAAAGGAGTTACCACCAACTTTTTAGAGTTTGTCAGTCTAATAAGTAACTGAAAAATCAGGATATAAAATATACTCCTAATTGATGCATGGAAAGTCACTGAAAAGCTGTTTTTTAGAAAAGAAAAAAGGGTGGGAGCAACCACCCTTTTTTTTTACTTCTCAGAATTGACTATTTCAACTGTGCTGAAAAAATAAGGAATTTCAAAAGCAGCAGATTCAGGACTGTCAGAGCCATGGATGGTATTTTTCTCAATATCGGTGGCAAAATCCCTCCGGATGGTCCCGGGTGCAGCTTTGGATGGATCTGTAGCGCCCATGATTTCTCTAACTCTGGAAATAGCGTTCTCACCCTCAATCACCATTACTACACATGGGCCTGATGTCATAAATTCAATCAAACTGTCAAAAAAGGGTTTATCCCTGTGAACATAGTAAAACCCTTCTGCCTGCTCCCTGCTGAGGTGGAGCATTTTCATGGCAGCAATTCTCAGCCCTGCATCCTCAAATCTCTTTATGATTTCACCAATTATGTTTTTCTCCACCCCATCAGGTTTTATAATTGAGAGGGTTCTTTCTACTGCCATTTTACACCTCTCTTATCCACCCTTTTTCAGAAGTTCCTCAATCCTCTTTACTCCCTCATCAAAAGCCTTCATGTTGAGATCAACAAAGGCAGGTGGTACTCTGTCCTTGATGGCCTGTCTGAGGGACTCTTCTTTCGGGATTCCTGTTACTGCATAAATTGCACCAAGTGCTATAACATTTGCCACCTGGACCTTTCCCATAACCTCTTTGGCAATTCTGTAAAAGGGAATCAGATAGGTCCTTTCATCAGGTTTCAATCCTGGATTAAGATCAGTATCAGCAACGATGATAACATCATCAGCAAGATTCACAGCAAAAGCGTGGAAAGATTTTTCATGAAAGGAAAGCATCACATTGATATTTGTTGCTCTGGGAAAAATTATCGGTTCATCATCCACAATAACATCCACTTTTGTAGGCCCACCTCTAACAGCAGCGGTATAAGATGGACTCTGTACAGCATGCTTCCCCTCATACTTGATCATGGCATTGGCAAAAATGACTCCAGCCAGGATTGCTCCCTGACCTCCTACTCCTGCGAATCTGTATTCCAAGTGCATTTCCTCGCTCCTTTCACGATTTTTTACTTACTGGCACCTTTTACTCTTTCCACCATCTTAGCGTACTCTTCAGTATATTCGGGTCTGGTCTTCTTCACAAAAGTTCCAATTACAAACTTCCCTTCCAGCTCCTCAGGAGACATATCCTTTGCCTTCCTCAGTGGTACTTCTCTCTCCTTTATCCAGTGCCTGAGAACAAGCTGATCTCCCATTTTGTTTCTTCTTCCAAACTGAATATGGCAGTTGGAAACAACTTCAATTACTGAAAAACCTTTATTCTGCAAACCTTCCTTGATCTGTCTCTCCATGAGAGCAGGATTGTTCACAGTGGATCTTGCAACATAGGTAGCTCCAGCCCCTATTGCAAGATTGACAGTATCAAAGTTTGGTTCAACATTGCCATATGGCATTGTGGAAGCTCTGTATCCCGCAGGAGTTGTGGGTGAAACCTGACCTCCTGTCATCCCGTAAATCATGTTATTCAAAACGATGAGGGTAATATCAATGTTTCTTCTGCAGGCATGAATGAAGTGATTTCCACCAATAGCGAGAGCATCACCATCACCACTTACAACAATAACATGCTTATCAGGTCTGGCATGTTTGATTCCAGTAGCAAAGGCAAGAGCCCTTCCGTGGGTTGTGTGCAGAGTGTTAAAGTTAACATAACCGGGCATCCTTGAAGTGCAACCGATTCCAGAAACAAGGGCAACATCTTCCCTTTTCCAGCCCATTTTATGAACTGCCCTGATAATTGCCTTCATCAAAATACCAATTCCACAGCCCGGACACCATATGTTCGGGAATTTATCTTCTCTTATGTATGGTTTGTAATTGAACGCCATTTTACGCCACCTCCTTGATTTTCGCGAGAATTTCTGGAGGTTCAATTGGCTGTCCATTTGCTTTGAGCACTCCATAAACGGGAGTTACCCCGCGAACAGCCCTCTCAACCTCACGAATCATCATTCCAAGATTCATCTCAGCAACAACCACAGCCTTCGCCTTTTCGGCAAGATCATAAACCCTCTTTTCAGGGAATGGCCAGAGTGTAAGTGGTCTCAACAAACCAGCCTTTATTCCCTGCTCGCGAGCCCATTTAACAGCCACTTCGGCAGCAAGTCCGGTGGAACCAAAGGCGAAGACAAGGATTTCAGCATCTTCGGTGTAGTGTTCAACATTTTTCTCGAGCCACTCTCTGTTTCCAAAAACTTTCCTCAGCATTCTCTCAATCAGGGCACCACATTTCACCGGGTTTGTGGTGGGAAATCCAGTTTTATCATGGTGCAAACCTGTTGTATGGAAGGGATACTCAAAATAACTACCCATGGGAGGAACATCTCCATAGGAATCATCGTAGGGCAGATACTCCTCAGGGGGAACAGTGGGCTTCGGTCTGTCTATGATCTCCAGTTCACTATCATCAGGGATCATCACATCTCCTGTCATGTGACCAATAATCTCATCAAGAAGGAGAACCACGGGTGTTCTCAACTTCTCAGCTATATTGAAAGCCCTGACTGTTTCCAGATAAACTTCCTCAAGGGTTCCAGGAGTCAAAACAACCACAGCGTGGTCACCATGGGTACCCCAGATAGCCTGCATAACATCACCCTGAGCAGGAAACGTGGGCAGTCCTGTGGATGGACCACCTCTCATAACATCAACAATCACCACTGGTGCCTCCACCATTGAAGCAAACCCAAGATTCTCCTGTTTGAGTGAAAAACCGGGACCACTTGTGGCAGTCATACTCTTCAAACCTGCCAGAGACGCACCGGTTGCAGCAGCCATGCTGGCAATCTCATCTTCCATCTGGATGAACTTACCATCAACCTTGGGCAACAGCTCAGCCATCTTTTCAGCAATTTCTGACGATGGTGTTATGGGATATCCTGCATAAAAGCGGCAACCTGCGGCAATTGCCGCTCTTGCCACAGCCTCATTACCTGACATTACTTCTAATCTCTTAGCCACTTTGTGCCTCCTCTTCCTGTGGTACTTCATAGACTTCAATTGCGAAGTCTGGACAACTCAATTCACAAAGATCACATCCAATACATTTGTCAATATCTTTAACATAAACAACCATTCCTTCCCATTTGGAAAGCATATCCTTCATATCAAGAACATTCGTGGGACAGACATCCACACAGATGACACATCCCTTACACCACTCCTCATTTACCTCAATTCTGAACTTCTTCTTTGGCTTGGCCATTGTTAACTCCCTTCTAAGATTTTTTACGCCTTACCCAGAACCTTAGCCATTGTTATACCGATTTCAGCGGGACTCTCCACAACATGGACTCCCGCCTCTCTGAGCGCAGCCATCTTCTCGGCTGCCGTTCCCTTCCCACCAGCAATAATGGCACCAGCATGACCCATTCTCTTGCCCGGAGGCGCCGTTCTTCCTGCTATAAAGGCCACCACTGGCTTATCCACATTTTCTTTAATATATTCGGCAGCCTCTTCCTCAGCAGTACCACCAATCTCACCAATCATAACAATTGCCTCTGTCTGAGGATCTTCGTTAAAAAGCTTGATAATATCTTTATGGGTTGAACCTATTATGGGGTCACCACCAATTCCAACTGCAGTTGACTGCCCGAGCCCTAACTGGGTCAATTGATAAACCGCCTCATAAGTCAGGGTACCACTTCTTGAAACAACCCCTATGGGACCAGGTGTGAATATATTACCAGGCATAATCCCCATCTTACCAACACCGGGAGTTATTACACCGGGACAGTTGGGTCCAATCAGCCTTGTATTACTATCCTCAAGATATCTGTGAACCTTCAGCATATCAAGGGCAGGAATTCCTTCAGTAATGGTTACGACCAGTTCGAGACCCGCGTCAATCGCCTCAATTATAGCATCTGCGGCAAAAGCGGGAGGAACAAAAATTATGGATGCATTGGCTCCTGTTTCTCTAACAGCTTTTTCTACACTATCGAAAATTGGAATACCATTCTCATCCTTCGTTCCACCTTTCCCTGGAGTAACTCCTGCCACAACCTTTGTTCCATACTCTACCATCTGTTTTGTGTGAAAGGATCCCTCCTTTCCCGTGATTCCCTGAACAAGAACTCTGGTATTTTCAGTCAATAAGATACTCATCTCTCCACTCCTTATTTTCTATTTTGCAAGGGCAACAACTTTCTGAGCCGCTTCTTTTAAGTCATTGGCAACTGTGAATTTTAATCCAGATTCCTCAAGCATCTTTCTTGCTATATCGGCATTGGTACCCTGCAACCTCACCACAACTGGTACTTTAACCTCTTTCACCTGAACAGCCTTAATTATTCCCTCAGCCACTCTATCTCCTCTAACAATTCCACCAAAAATGTTAACAAGAATTGCCTTAACATTGGGGTCAGATAAAATGATTTCAAAAGCCTTGGCTACTCTGTCAGCATTGGCAGCACCACCAACATCCAGAAAGTTTGCTGGCTCTCCACCTTCCAGTTTGATAATATCCATCGTGGCCATCGCGAGCCCAGCACCATTAACCATACATCCTATATTTCCGTCAAGTTTTACATAGCTCAAATTCCACTCACCAGC
>Ga0256833_1003118_pt1 | contig 11448 bp, 9 predicted proteins | sample 356284metaG_FD_190535 | JGI IMG/M metagenome (GOLD analysis project Ga0256833, IMG submission 190535) | Hydrothermal vent microbial communities from Mid Atlantic Ridge, Atlantic Ocean - 356-284 | ecosystem: Environmental > Aquatic > Marine > Hydrothermal vents | place: Atlantic Ocean: Mid...
GATCGAGAAGTCCGAGCGGCTCTCGGCGATGCTCAAAGAGCCCCGGCACTACCTGCCCCGGCTCGAGCAGCGGGTCGAGGCCCTCCAAAAGGAGCTCAAGAACAAGTCCGGGGGCGAGTGGGACGAGCTCAAGAAGCTCTTAAAGCGCCCGGCGGGCCTCAAGGACGAGGATCTCGCGCGCTTCGACCCCCTCTTCGAGGGAGCGAAGGGCAACCTCGCCTACGCCTGGGAGAACTTTAAGCGGGCGGTGCATACCCTGGGCACGATCCGAAAAGGGATTCCCCACCAGGTCCTAAACGCCAAGTACCACGAGAAAGAGGCCGAGATCGTTGCCCAGGCGGGGCGCTCGAAGACCGTCACCATCGCCACCAACATGGCGGGGCGGGGCACCGACATCAAGCTCGGGGGCAACGCCGAGTTTCTGGCCGCGGGCCTTCTCGAAAAGCACGGGTTCAACCGCTACGAGTGGGAGGTCGAGCTCTTCGTCAAAAAGCTCCTCATGGGAAAGGAGGACGAGGCCAGGGCACTCGCCGAGAAGCTCGGGATCCCCGAGGAGCTGATCGAAGAGATCCAAAAGATCAAGCGCGAGGTCGAGGAGGACGAGAAGCGCGTCAAGGAGCTCGGGGGGCTCCACATCATCGGCACCGAGCGCCACGAGTCCCGTCGCATCGACAACCAGCTCCGGGGCCGCTCGGGCCGGCAGGGGGACCCGGGCTCGAGCCGCTTTTACGTCTCCTTCGACGACGATCTGATGCGGCTATTCGCCTCCGAGCGGGTGGTGGCGATGCTCGATCGCATGGGGTTCGACGACTCCGAGCCGATCGAGCACCGGATGGTGACCAACGCGATCGAGCGGGCTCAGAAGCGGGTCGAGGACCGGAACTTCGCGATCCGCAAACAGCTTCTCCAGTTCGACGACGTGATGGCCCGCCAGCGCGAGGTGATCTACGCCCAGCGCCGAAAGGTGTTGCTCGGCAAGGACGAGGAGGTCAAGGAGGCGGCCCTCGCCATGGTCGAGGACACGGTGGCGGGCCTCGCCGAGAACTTCCTGAATCCCCAGATCCACCCCGAGGACTGGGACCTCGCCGGGCTCAGGACCGCCCTGCTCGACTTCGTGCCCGCGTTTGAGGCCTTCGACTTCGAAAAGCTCCGCGACCTAAAGGCTGAAGCGGCGGTGGAGGAGGTCGTCCGGTACGCGCTCGAGGCCTACGAGAAGCGGGAGGAGGAGCTCACCCCGCCGGTGATGCGGGCGGTGGAGCGGTTCGTGATCCTCTCCATCGTGGACTCGGCCTGGAAAGAGCACCTCCATAACCTCGACGTGCTCCGGCAGGGCATCGGGCTCCGCTCCTACGCCCAAAAGGACCCCTTCCAGGAGTACAAGTTCGAGGCCACGCGGCTTTTCAACGAGATGATTGCCTTCATCAAGTCGGAGGCCACCAAGTTCCTCTTCCGCCTGCAGGTCGAGGCCGAGCCGCCGAAGCCTGAGGTCTACGTGCCGTTGCCCAAGAAGACGGGCGCTGCCCAAGCCGGGGAGCCGCAACAGCCTGAACCCAAGGGCAAGCGGGCCAAGCCGAAGCCCATCAAGAAGGAGAAGAAGCTTGGCCCCAACGACCCCTGCTGGTGCGGGAGCGGGAAGAAGTACAAGCATTGCCATGGGAAGATCGCCTGAGCTTGGGGCTCGTGGAAGGACCTCCACAGGCCACGGGTCACAAGCCTTTGCTAATCTTTTCCCATGGACCTCGAGCGCCTGATCGCTGACGCCGAGATCTGCGTGCGGTGCGGGCTCTGTACCTCGGTCTGTCCCACCTATAACCTCTTCCACGAGGAGATCCAGGGGCCGAGGGGGCGGGTTTTGCTCTACGCCGACTACGCAAAGGGGCTCGTGCCCGAGACCGAGCAGAACCTCGTGCTCGAGGCCGCTTACGACTGCCTGGACTGCCGGGCCTGCCAGACCGTTTGCCCGAACGGGGTCAAGCCCGGGGAGGCCGCGCTCGACGCCCGGGTGGCCCTGCAGGGGGGGAGGCCGAAGGACGCCTTTACCGCGATTGCGCTTCGCTTTTTCCATTACCCCCTGCTCATCGACCTCGCCAACCTCTTCCTCGTCTTCTATCAGCGCTCGGGGCTCCAGCGCCTGGTTCGGCGCACGCGGGTGCTGGAAAGGCTCGGGCTTAAGAAGCTCGCCTTCGCCGAGAGCCTTCTGCCGGAAAAGCCGGTCCGGCTCGCGCTTCGCCTTACCGGGCCAAAGAGGCTTGAGCCCGATAGCCCGCCCCGGGGTCGGGTCGCCTTCTTCCTCGGCTGCGTGATGAACCTGGTCTTTTCCGAGGCGAGCGAGGCCACGGTGAACGTGCTCCGGGCGGCGGGGTTTGAGGTGGTGATCCCCCGCGAGACCACCTGCTGCGGGGCGCCCCACATCGAGGAGGGGGACCTTCGGGGTTACGAGCGGCTCGCCAAGAAAAACTTGGACTTTTACGCTGAGCTCGAGGCCGACTACATCGTCACCGATTGCGCTGCGTGCGCCGCCGAGCTCAAGAAGTACGCCGAGCACTTTGAAGGCGATCCGGTCTATGGCCCGAAGGCGGAGCGGGTGGCGAAAAGGGTGCGGCTTTTCTCCGAGTTTTTAGACGAAGTGGGGCTCCCGGGCGACGTGCGCTTTCCCTTTGCTACCACCCACCAGCACGCCTGCCACGCCTGCCACGCGCAGGGGATCAAGGACGAACCCGAGCGCATCCTCACCTTTGCTACCGACTACCACCCGATGGAGGGGAGCACCGACTGCTGCGGTTCCGCCGGGGTCTATAACCTCACCCACACCGAGACCTCGATGAAGATTCTGGAGAAGAAGATGGCCTCGGTGCGGGCGACCGGGGCGAGCGTGCTCACGGTGGAGAACCCGGGCTGCCTGCTTCAGCTCGACCTCGGCGCCCGGAAGTTCGGGCCCCGGGTCGAGGTGAAACACCTTTCCCAGGTGGTCTGGGAAGGGCTCAGAGGCGGGGGAGTACCCGGTAAGCAATCCAGTTCTTGAACTCGCGTTCGCGGATCGCGGGCTCGAGCAGGGTGTCGTCGGCCCCGAGCTTTTTCCGAAGGGTGCGGTCCTTGGGCCGTTCGGCAAGGGCCTCGAGGTCCCTGGCGTAGGCAAGGACCGCCTCTTCGCTCGGGAAAAAGCCTTCCCGGACCATCGCCTCCTTGCGGGCGGCGAGGAGCTTCGCGTACTGGAGGGGGTCGTACTCAGGGTGGTACTGGGTCGCCCAAAAGCTCCCGGTCTCGGTTTCCACCGCGATCGCCTGGACCCGGGTGTGGCTTCCGGTGGCGAGCAGGGTGGCGGTTTCGGGTAGGCGGGTGACCTCGTCAAGGTGCATCTCGAAGCCTTGGTAGGGATCGGGCTTGCCCTCGGTGAGGGGGTGGTCTTTCCCCGCCTCGGTGAGGGTGAGGTCCTTGGCGAAGCCCCACTCGCGACCTTTCGGGTTCTTTGCCGCCTCGCCTCCCGCGGCCACCGCCGCCATCTGGGCCCCCCAGCAGCTTCCAAACTGGGGGATTCCGAGGGAGAGGAGGCGTTTTGCCAGCGTGATCTGGCGGGCGACCTCGGGTTTATGGTCATGATAGATCGTCTGGTCGGACCCGGTCCAGATGACCGCGGAAAAGCGTTTAAGTTCGGCGTCCGTGGGTAAGGGATTTTCGGGATCGGCGACGAAGTAGGCCTGGACCTCGGCCCCCGGAAGGTAGCGCTCGACCAGCCGTTGGTAAAGGTAATGGGGTGGCGTGACCCCCTCGCGTTCGAAGCTCTCCCGGCTCGCCCGGGGGTAGCCGTTTACGATGAGCACGTTAGGCATGGGTACACCCTAACGCAAAAGCGGCACGATGCGCTGGGGGTAGTCGGTGAAGACCCCGGCGGCGCCGGCTTCGAAGTAGCGAAGAGCCTCCTCGGGGTCGTTTACGGTCCAGGGGTAGACGCGTTTTCCCGCCCTTGCCAGGGCGCGCACCTTTTCGAGAGGGGTGAGCGACGCCCGGGGGTTCAGCTCGTCGAAGTCGCGGGCGGCGTCCCAGTCGATCGGGCGGTCCCGGTGAAAGCCGAGCACCGCTTGCACCCGGAACTCGGGGGCGAGCCTTTTGGCCCTTCGCATCAGGTCGAGGTCGAAGGAGGAGAGCACCACCGTGTCCGGTCCCAGGCCGATCGCGCGGATCTCCTCCAGCGTGGACTCGAGAATGGGAAAGGTGTCCATGGGAGGGGGCTGGCGCTTGAGCTCGAGGTTGACCCGCCAGCCAAGCTCCTGGGTGAGGCGGAGGGCCTCTTCCACGGTGGGAATCCGCTCGCCCCGGTAGTTCTCGTGTACGTGGCCGGCGGCCACCTCGCCAAAGGGATCGGTCTCGTAAAACCAGCTGCCCGCGTCGAGGGTCCGGAGCGCTTTGAGCTCGAAGGTGGTGAAGATCCAGGGGGCGGCCTCAGGGAAACGAGTGGGCGCGTCGGTGGTGCGGGCCAGGCTGTCGTCGTGCATGAGGATTAGCGCACCGTCCTTGCTCACGCCGACGTCGGTCTCCCAGAGGTCGGCCCCGAGGGCGAAGGCCTTGCGCGCGGCGGCTAGGGTGTTTTCCGGGGCCAGGCTGCGGGCGCCCCGGTGTGCAATGACCACGGGTTCCACTCAAGACCTCGCAAGACGGACGATTTCTTCAAAAACGGCCTTGGGCACCGGCATGACCGAGAGGCGGTTTCCCTGCCTTAGGAGCAAGAGATCGTCGGGGGAGAAGCGGGCCCTTAACTCCTCGATCGGGACCATGCGGGGGAAGGTCTCCAGGTGCTCGAGCTCCACCGTGATCCAGCGAGGGTTCTCGGGCGTACTCTTGGGGTCGTAGTACTTGGACTCGGGGTCGAACTGGGTGGGGTCGGGGATCCGGGCCCGCGCTACCCGGGCGAGCCCTACCACCCCTGGGGGTTTTGTGTTCGAGTGGTAAAAGAGCACGAGATCGCCCTCCTCCATCTCCCTTAGGAAGTTCCGCGCCTGGTAGTTGCGCACCCCGTCCCAGACCGCGCGTTTTTCGGCTTCGAACTCCTGAATCGAATACTCGCCGGGCTCGGACTTCACCAGCCAGTACCGCATGCCGCTAGACTATCAAGAGATGTCGAACCTCAGGGCCCTGGCCGCCGAACTGGGAGAGGCGAAGGTCAAGCTCGACCTCGCCGACCGCGTGCTTCATCGCTACGACGCGATCACCGAGGGGGTCATCCCGCTTGCCGTGGTCTACCCCGAGACCACCGAGGAGGTGGTCCGGGTGGTGCGGTTTGCCCGGGAGGCGGGGCTTCCTCTCTTCGTTCGCGGCGGTGCCAGCGGACTTTCCGGCGGGGCGGTGCCTACCGAGGAGGGGATCGTACTCGCGACGAACCGCATGACCCGGCTCACGATCGACCCCGAGGCCCGGCTCGCCCGCGCCGAGGTGGGGGTGGTCACCGCCTGGGTAAGCGAGCGGGCGAAGCCCTTCGGACTCTACTACCCTCCCGATCCCGCGAGCTTCAAGATGAGCACGATCGGCGGGAACCTGGCGGAGAACGCGGGCGGCCCCCAGTGCTTCAAGAAGGGGGTCACCGGCGACTACGTAGTCGCGGCCAAGGTGGTGGACGCGGAGGGCCGGGTTCACGAGATCCCGGGGCGCGAGGCCCACGACCTGCTCGGCCTCTTGATCGGGAGTGAGGGGACGCTCGCGGTCTTTACCGAGGTCACCCTGCGGCTCGAGCCCCTGCCCAAGTACACCCGCACCTTAGCCGCCTTTTTCGGGAGCGTCGAGGACGCGGCCGCCGCCGCCTTCGAGGCGATCCGGCGGGGGGCGGTACCGGCGAAGCTTGAGTTTTTGGACCAGGGCTGCATCCGGGCCGTGGAGGCGGCGTTTGGCTACGGACTCGATACCGAGGCCGGAGCGATGCTCCTCGTGGATACCGACGGGGACGACGAGGAGATCGTGGAGGAGGAGCTCGCCCTGGTGGCCGACGCCTTCAAGGCCCATGGGGCCCGGGTCCAAAGGGCCCGGGACGCCGCCGAGGCGGAAAGGCTCTGGCAGGCCCGACGGGCGGTGAGCCCGGCGCTCGGGCGGATCAAGCCTTTTAAGCTCAACGAGGACATCGCCGTACCCCGTTCGAAACTCGTCGAGGTGGTCCACAAGATCCGCGACCTGGGCGAAGCCTCCGGTTTTCCCCTGGTGCAGTTCGGTCACATCGGCGACGGCAACCTCCACCCCAACATCCTCTACGGGCCCGGAGAGGACTTGGCGAAGGTCCACGAGCTCGCCCACGCGATCGCCCGCGTGGCCCTCGAGGCCGGCGGCGTGATCACCGGCGAGCACGGGGTGGGGCTTATGAAGCGGACGTTCTTGGCCGAGGCGGTGGACGAGGCGACCCTGGAGGCCTTCCGCGCCCTAAAGCGCGCTTTCGATCCCGAGGGGCTTTTGAACCCAGGTAAGCTACTCCCCTAGAACTCCTTATAGCTAAGCGGCACCGGGATCAGGTTCTGCACGTCGAAGAAGCGGGCGGTGGGAAAGTTCGGCGGCGCAAGCGCGCTGTTTGCAAAGCGCACATCGTAGTCGTAGGTCTCGATGAAGCCGCTAAGTAGGTTGCCGTCCGAGGTGATCGTGCCCCGGAGCTGGTCGGCCGACTGGATCAACCCCCCGAAAAGCCGCATCTTCCCCTGGGGGCCACGGGTGTTGTAGTTTTCCACCGCCAGACCCCGATTCGCGGTCCCCGCGAGGTAGGAGCCCCAGAGGTAGATGTTGTCGGGCGCGCGGTCGACGTAAGGGTTGACTCCGTCGCGGAGCACGATGTCTTCGGTCTCCGACATCACCCCGAGCACCGTGGGGAGCTTGGCGCCCCCGAGGTCACAGCGCGGGTGGTCGGCAAGGTAAGCGGCGTCGCCGAGCTTCGTGGGGTCGCACTCGTAGATCAGGTCTCCCACGATCCCGATTTCGCCCCGCGCGGTTACGTTCAACTGGGTTTCCAGCGAGAGCGCGGGCCGGATCTCCTCGGGTGGGGGGTGGTCGGGGCAGTTGTCGGCACTGCCCGGGTAGTCGGTGCCGCAGGGGAGGGGTCCGTTGCGTCCTGGTCCAGCCATCGCCTCGATCGCGCCGTTTACGTAGATCTGGCCGGTAGGCCCGCCGCTCCCGAGTGGGGCGGGGCCATTCGGTACGCCCGTGTAGGTGGTGGGGTTGCCCAGGGGATCGGTGATGGTGGTGGTGTTCGCGGTGTAGTCCACCTCGATCGTCCAGGTGGCGCCGTTTTGCTCCAGGCGGTAGATCTGCTTGCCATCGCCGCTTGCTTCTAGCGTGAGCCGGTCAAGATCCCCCTCGACATAGATGCCCCCGGTCACCTGGCCTCCGTCGTGGACCAGGTAGACCCCATTGGGGACGGTGCAGCTTGAGGTTCCGAAAAGCGCTTGGCAACGCTCGGCAGGGCTTACCGGGTCGGGCTCGCCGTCGGCGTCTGCGTCTTGAATGGGGTCGAGCCCAAGGGCGGCCCGCTCCTGGGAGACCGCGCTCGTTGGCAGGCGGATATAGGGAGCATTCCTTACGAAACCCTTTTGGAAGATGGGGACGGTGCAAGGGGGGCGCGAATCGCCCTGAATCCATACCTTTTGGGCCCCACTGCATCCATCGCCGGAGAGGCTCCAGAAGACCGCGCCGTCGGCGGCAGTACTGGCCACGTCGGTGAAGATCGGCTGGCCCCAAAAGCCCCAGTTCTCGTTGGCGTGTACCGGCCCGTTGAAGACGGTGCCGGTGGGGAAGAAGCCGTTCCAGCCCCCGGCGTCGTCCACCAGGAAGAGCCACTGAGAGAGTGAGGGGCGGCCGATCTGAATCTGAAGATAGCCTCGGTCCTCCACCCGCCGGCGGGCCCCCTGAACCTCGGCGGTGGCAAGCACGGTGTAGTCGGCGAGGTAGGTTTGAGCGCTGTTCGTGCGCACCACCCCTCGGAAACCCTGGACCCGGTAGCTAAGGCGCACGTTGTCGTTGGTGGTGAGAGCGTCGGCGGGGAGCACGCCGTAGTTGGCATTGAGGAGGTTCTCGAGCTGGCCGGCGACGTCGTCCCACTCGTCTTCTGGGACCACCCACTCACTCGCCGGGTCCCCGCCGGAGGCGAGGAAGGCGGTAGCGTAGGGGAGGAAGACGTTGCGGAAGTCGGGTTGGGCAGCGCTTCGGAGGACATAGCGGGCGTAGGTTTCCCCTGCCTCCGCGGCGGCGCGGGCGGTAAGCAGTTGGACGCTCGCCCGGGTTTGGCGCAGCTCGCCGATGGTCGAGACCGCGAGGGCGGCGATCACGCCGACGAGGATCGCCATGACCGCGAGCGCGAGCACCATGGCGAAACCCTTGGCCTTTCCCCGCATGCCCTTACCTCCTTAACTCCACCGTTTGGGTGAGGGTGTAGGCGCTCGCCGCGCTTGCCGGCGAGAAGCCCATGAGCCGGATTCGCACTGCTTTGAGGACCTTGCCAACGTACGTCTCCGAACCTCCTGGAAGCGCGGTGTAGCCTGGACCTAGGAAGTTCGCGGCGTCCTCCAGTGTAGGGAAAAAGACGAGGCGGGAACTCGGGTCGGCCGGGTCCTGAGGGATGCCATACTCGGCTGAGAGGCTTTGGATGTCGAAGGCGACCACGCCGGTTCCGTTGGGCAGGGGATGGTGCAAGTCGTAGCCGTTGGAGCGGAAGAGCAACCTCCGTGCGGGGTCGCTGGGGTCTGGCAAGGTGCGGTAGGTGATCAAGTCGGCCTTCAGCAGGTAGGGGCTGTTGCCCCAGGTCCCACTAATGGGGTCCTCTTCGTGGTGGATCAGGTCCGCGTTGCTCGCGCTGCAAGGGAGGGTGGGGTCGCGGGCGGACTCAATCGCGGATACCCGCAGCAGGGTGACCTGGGGGCCGTTGGAAAGGAGGGCGAGCCCCCCTTCCTCGAACCCGGTGGCGTCGCAGACGGGCGTGGCGGTGGCGGCGCTAAAGGCGCCCCCAGGGGCGGCGGGAATACGGGAGAGCACGCCGGTGACCACCAAGACGGCGAGCTGATCGGATCCGGAGCAGGGCACGCCGCTCGCACAGGCGGTCGGGTCGGCGTTCCACACGTGGATCAGGGTGGAGGAGCGGAGGTCCTGGGCAATGATCTGTCCGGCCGCGCGCACGTTCTGCTGTACCTCGATGCGTGCATCTTCGCGTTTTTTGATACGCAGGCTCTGGGTCATGACCCCGAGCACGATCAGGCTAAGGATCCCCAGAATGGCCATCGCCACCAGCAGCTCGACCAGGGTCAGGCCCTGCGCGCTACTGGGCGATGAGCGTCTCCACTTGGTAACGGCCCTCACCCCCTCCCGGCTTGCGGTAGTAAGTGGCAATCCGCACCCGCCAGATGAGCGGGGAGGTAATGTAAGTCTCGGTCTTGACCACAAACTTGAAAGGGCCCCACTCGCTGTTCAAGATCGTGGGGTTAGGGTCGCCGGCGGCGATGAAGGTGGGGTCGCTTGCGTAGTCGTAGCCATAGTCGTAGGTCTGGCCGGACTGGAAGGCGGAAAAATCCAGCGTCTTCGCACGGAAGCGGTCGAGCCAGGTCTGGGTGGCGGCGAGCGCCTGCTCACGGACACGGCCTTCGGCGTTTAGGCGCATGTTGGAGATTAGGGCGGTGGCCACCACCGCGCCGATGATGGAGAGCACCACGAGTGCTACCAGGATCTCAACCAGCGTCAGGCCCTTGGACCTTCTCACGGAGTCACCACCCTTACCGCCCCTACCATCGAGGGGAGGATTCGCCGGGTGTGAGTGCCGTCGCCCACCTCCAAGTAGCCGGGGGTGGAGAGGTGGAGATGCGCGTAGCCGCGAGTGCTATAGGCGACGCAGTCCCCGAGGGCGGCTCCCTGGAACTGCACCGGTGTCTTCAGAGTGATCTCGGCGACTGGGTCGAAGTCATCGCGGGAGCAGACGTCGACGGGGGGATCGGGGTTGTCGAATCGGGCGAGCTCCACTGCATACTGGTCCGCGCCCCTGACAATCAGGCGGCAGATCCGGCTTCGGGAGAGGGCGAGCCCTCGACAGCGGCCTAGGTCTTGGACCACCTGTTGAGTGGCCTCCGCTACTGCGAGCTGGCGGCGGAGGTTCAGGTAGTTGGAAACCGCTATTCCGAGCAGGACCGCCAGTACCCCGAGCACCAAAAGGAGCTCGAGCAGGGTAAATCCCTGCCCGCGCTTTGCCATATTTTCAGTTTACGGCCGGGTGGCGACCAGCCTACCCCCATTTGGGGGGTCAATACACCTGTTCGCGCTGACCGAAGCTAAATGCCTGGATGCCGAGGACGGTGTCGAGCTGGGTGGTGGGGAAGAAGGGGGGCGCAAGCCCTGCCTTCATCCGAGGGTCGTAAGTGAAGCGCCGCCCGTAGCCGGTCGCGTTCCGGCCCGTTCGGGGATTAAAGGTGCCGAAGGCACCGTAGTAGTACTCAATGATTCCCCCGGTCAAGTAGACCGAACCTTTCTCCGGGATCGTATCGTAGCCCTCCACCTGGACCACGCCTCGACCCGACATTAAAACTCCGTCTATGTGGATGTCGCGCGGCGCGTCTGAGCCGATCAGCACGTCTCCGTCTTGGCTGTAGACCCCGAGCACGTTGGTGGCGCCTAGGTTGTTGCAGGTGGCGGGTACGACGTTTCCGTCTTCGTCGCGGTAGGGGGCGCTGGTGCAAGGGGGGTCGCTGTACTTGAGGTCGCCGGTGATGCGGATGGTTTCGCTGGCCGCCACCGTGATCTGCGCGAAGGGGGCGAGGGCGGGGTCGGCGCTGTCGGGATCGTCGGGGTCTTCCCGCTCCGGGCCGCTCAGCCGCTCGATGCTGCCCTCGGCGAAGATTACGCCGTTGAAATGGACCACGTTTCCGTCCCGGACCACGTTTTTCCAGGTGTCGGTGTCGGGGTCGTAATACTGCAGGATCTTGTTGGCGCTATAGCGGTAGGCAAAAGTGGCGGTCTTGGTACAAACGAGCTTGCGCCGCCAGTCCCATAGGTTCCAGTCCCAAACCCAGTCTACGTAGCCCCGGACGCAGACCCGAACGTCGATTCTTTGATAGAGAGAAGTGCCTTCCTTGCTGATGTAGAGTTTTAAAGATTTGATTTCGCCGTTTACGTAAATCCCCCGGGCCTGGGCGGCGTCGCGCTGAGCTTGGTTGTTGATGGGTAGGGGGATGAAGGGCGAGCGCCAGTCCACGCCTTGGGTGAACTCGGGGGCGTGGGTGCCCCAGTAGTTGGTGTAGGAGGGGGCCTGGGGGCTCGGGGTCATGGCAGTGTCTCGTATGTAGCCCTCGCCGTAGAAGCGGGCCCCATAAAACGTGGATCCATTGCAGCGATCGTCGCCGGGGTCGGTGCAGCCTGCACTGGTGACCTCGCCCCCGAACCAGGGGGTGCGGTAGAAGCGGAAGTGGTTGTTGGTGTGTACCGGGCCGTCGAAGAGGGTGCGGCTCGTGAACC
>Ga0256833_1003120_pt1 | contig 11447 bp, 2 predicted proteins | sample 356284metaG_FD_190535 | JGI IMG/M metagenome (GOLD analysis project Ga0256833, IMG submission 190535) | Hydrothermal vent microbial communities from Mid Atlantic Ridge, Atlantic Ocean - 356-284 | ecosystem: Environmental > Aquatic > Marine > Hydrothermal vents | place: Atlantic Ocean: Mid...
TTTTGAACAATTGCTTAAAAATATAGTAAAAAATGAAAATATTAAGAATAAAAATATTGAAATATTAACCGGTGAAGAGAAAGAATTGTTATTGAATAAGTGGAATAACAAAAATGTGCAGTTTCCGGAATTTGAAAACGTTGTGGATTGGTTTGATGAGGTTGTAAAACGCTATCCCGGAAAAAATGCCGTAGTTTCTAACGGTAAAGCGATTACTTATGAAGAATTGAACAAAAGGGTAAACAAACTTGCAAATTATATTCTCGGCAAAGGTATAAAACGTGATGATATAATCGGTATTTGTCTGGATAGATCGATTGAACAAATTATTTCGCTCTTTGCTGTAATTAAAGCTGGTGCAGCATATTTGCCGATTGATTGCGAGTATCCCCGGGAAAGAATTAAATATATCATTGAAGATTCCGGAATCAATTATTTAATAACTGAAAGTAACTTCATCCGGAAATTGGAAAATGAAAAATATAATACAATTAGTTTAACAAATGAAAACGAATTGATTAATGTTATGCCGGACGATAATCCTCCGGTAAAAATAAACGGAAGTAATTTGGCTTATGTCATTTATACTTCGGGCTCCACAGGTAAACCGAAAGGTGTACAATTGTCGCATCTCGGTCTCTCCAATCTGGTTAAAGAACAGATTAAAAAGTTTAAAATTAACGAAAATAGCAGGGTGCTCCAATTTGCTTCTTTTAGTTTCGATGCTTCCGTTTCCGAAATATTTACTGCACTTTTAAGTGGTGGTCAATTACATCTGACTGCACAGGAAGAAATAATTTCAGGATTTGCTTTAATTAACAAACTGCGAAATGAAAAAATAACCAACTGTACTCTACCGCCTTCGGTCTTAAATGTATTGCAATCCGATAATTTGCCCGACTTAAAAGTACTGGTTTCGGCCGGTGAATTGTGTGGGACCGACATACCCAAAAAGTGGGGTGAAGGTAGAACTTTTATAAATGCTTACGGACCAACGGAAGCAACAGTGTGCTCAACCACTTTCGAGGCAAATTCAGGTAATTATGAAAAATCACTGCCAATCGGTAAACCTATTGAGAATGTTAATATTTACATATTGAATGAAAATTTGCAGATGAATCCGGTGGGTATACCGGGCGAGATTTACATAAGCGGACTGAATTTGGCCAGAGGTTATAAAAACAAACCGGACTTAACAGCAGAGAAATTTTTGCCGGATCCGTTTTCAAAAATACCCGGTGCAAGAATGTACGCTACGGGTGATTTGGGCAAGTACAATATTAACGGAGATATTGAATTTCTTGGACGTATTGATCATCAAGTTAAGTTCAGAGGTTTCAGAATTGAATTGGGTGAAATTGAAGAACAAATTAACGCTCATCCGCTCGTTGAGCAATCTTATGTTGTTGCTATTGAAAATTCCAATGGTGAACAAAGACTGGTTGCTTATTACATTAGAAATAAAAGTGCAAACGGTGACGAAATAAGGTTGAAAGAATTTCTACGCGACTTCTTGCCGGATTATATGATTCCGGGATTCTTTATGGAACTTGATGAATTTCCGTTGACACCTAATGGAAAAATCGATAGACAAGCATTGCCTCAACCGGTTATGGAAAAGAGCAATATCGATTTTGTTAAACCTACAAATGAAACCGAGAAAAAAGTTGCGGAAATCTGGCAGGAAATTTTGGATGTTGAAAATATTGGAAGTAACGATAATTTCTTCGATCTCGGTGGACACTCACTGAATGTAATTCAAGTTCAAACAAAAGTAAAAGAAGTATTCGATAAAGAATTATCGGTTGTGGATTTATTTAAGTATCCTACGGTTTCATCATTTGCAAAATATCTTATTAACGGTGGAACCGACTTGGAAGAAAAAGAAAAGAAAATGGAAAGAGCAAATAAACAGAAAATGAATTTAGCCCTTCAACGGGAAAGAATGAAAATGAGGGGACGAACAAAATGATTAATAAAGAGTTAATTGATAAATACGACGGATTCGAAATCGCTATTATAGGAATGGCCGGCAAATTTCCGGGTGCCGATAATGTAAAAGAATTCTGGGAAAATCTGGTTCAAGGAAAAGAATCAATCTCGTTTTTTGATGATAAAGAATTAAGGGAAAGCGGCATTGATGAAGAGCTGTTGAATAATCCCAATTATGTTAAAGCAAAAGGTTACGTAAAAGATGCCGATAAATTCGACGCATCGTTTTTCGGATTTTATCCGAGGGAAGCCGAGATACTTGATCCGCAACACAGGTTATTTTTGGAGACTTCATGGGATGCTTTGGAAGATGCCGGTTACGTACCCGATCATTACAAAGGATTAATCGGAGTGTTCGGCGGCGTTGGAATGAATACTTATCTGCTTTCCTTTATTCAGGCTAATGACGGTTTCGTTAGCTCCTCCGAAGGATATCAATTGTCGATTGCAAACGATAAAGATTTTCTGACGACGCGTATTTCTTACAAACTAAATCTACGCGGACCAAGTTTGGATGTACAAACAGCTTGCTCAACGTCACTTGTCGCAACTCATATCGCTTGTATGAATTTGTTGAATTATCAATGTGATATGGCTCTTGCCGGTGGAGTAACAATATCATTCCCGGAAAAAGCGGGCTATCTCTATCAAGAAGGAATGATTCTCTCTCCAGACGGGCACTGCAAACCGTTTGATGAAAAAGCTAACGGAACTGTGGCAAGTAATGGAGCCGGTGTCGTTGTTCTGAAAAGATTAGCAGATGCAATTGAAGATGGTGACCATATCTATGCGGTAATTAAAGGTTCTGCATACAACAACGACGGTGCGCTTCGTGTCGGCTATACCGCACCGGGGGTTAACGGACAAATTGAAGTTATAAATTCGGCTTTGGCTGTTGCTAACGTTAATCCCGAATCAATATCTTATATTGAAACTCATGGTACCGGTACGGAACTTGGCGACCCGATAGAGATTGAGGCATTGACCCAAGCATTCAGAGGTTATACCGGTAAAAAACGGTATTGCGCAATCGGTTCGGTAAAATCCAATGTCGGCCATTTGGATACTGCGGCGGGAGTTACAGGCTTAATAAAAACTGCTTTGTGCCTGCACAATAAAACTTTGGTGCCTTCCATTAATTTTGAAAAGCCCAATCCCAAAATAGATTTTGAGAACAGCCCGTTTTATGTCAATACCGGATTAAAGAAATGGGAAAACAACAATGCACCACGAAGAGCTGCGGTAAGTTCTTTTGGTATTGGTGGAACCAATGCGCACGTTATTTTGGAAGAAGCTCCGGTTCTTTCTTCTACTCCTCATCCCAAACCGTTTAAACTTTTAACTGTTTCCGGAAAAACTGCAGAAGCACTTGAAAGGAATACTTTTAATTTGGGAAACTACTTGAAAGAAAACAAAAATATTGAACTTGCCGATGTGGCTTTTACTTTGCAGACCGGACGAAAACCTTTCGAATACAGAAATGTTTTGGTTACGGCAAATATTTCCGAAGCTGCAAGTGAATTAAGTACGCTGAATTATAAAAAAATTTTAACCGGCAGAGTTAAAAATATAGATGAGAAACCGGAATATGTATTTATGTTTAGCGGGCAGGGTTCACAATATGTTAATATGGGAAAAGATCTTTATGAACATGAAAGAATCTTCAAACAATTTGTTGATAAATGTTCCGGTATTCTCAAATCTGTTATCGATATTGATTTGCGTGACGTTTTATTCCCCGCACCGGATTTTGAAGAAACCGCAAAAGATATGATTAATCGTACGGAAATAACCCAAGTAGCTTTATTCACAGTGGAATATGCACTTGCGCAACTTTATATTTCTCTCGGTATCGTACCTTCTTTAATGATTGGGCATAGTATAGGGGAATACGTTGCGGCAACATTATCCGGAGTATTCTCGTTGGAAGATGCATTGCAAATAGTTGCTTTGCGCGGGAAATTGATGCAGTCCTTACCGCAAGGTGCAATGTTAAGCGTTAGAGCCGATGAAACCACTTTAAAACAAATTTTAGATGAAAATGTTTCGGTTGCTGCAATTAACGGGAGCAATTTAACTGCTGTATCCGGAACTTTCGAAGATATCGAAAATTTGGAAAAAACTTTAGAATTAAAAAATATAAGATTTACAAGATTAAAAACTTCACATGCGTTCCACTCCAAAATGATGGAGCCGGTATTGAAAGAATTCACCGGAGCAGTTGGGAAAGTAGAGTTACATTCGCCACAAATACCGTATTATTCAAATGTCAGTGGTCAATTGATTCAAGAACATGAAGCGATTGATCCTACCTACTATTCAAAGCATTTGAGATATACCGTGAGGTTTGCGGAAAGCATAAATGAAATTATACAAAACTCAAACCGCATATTGGTTGAGATAGGTCCTGGCAATACGTTAACTACATTGACAAAGAGCAATCCCGGTGCAAAAAATGTTACGGTAATTTCCAGTATGCGTCATCCGAAAGATAAAGTGAACGATGAATATGCCTTTCTTTCTGCTTTGGGGCAGTTGTGGCTTAACGGTGCCGGAATTGATTGGAATGAGTTTTATAAAGGTGAAACAAGATTGAAAGTTTCGTTACCAACCTATTCTTACGATAAGAAAAGATTCTGGCTGAATGTTTCGCAATCCGGAAGTAAGAAAAAAAGCAGAAAAAGAAAAAGTGAACAAGATTGGATTTATCTTCCTGGCTGGAAACTTCAGCCGTATTTTCCGGGGAAAAAGAAAAAATCGAATTATCTGATTATTGCAGATGTGCGCGATAGTTTTATGTTTGAATTAGAAGAATATTTAAAAGATAAGAACATTAAATATAAATTATACAATATTAAAAATGAAGATGTGCAAATTAGTGATGATTTTGATGAAATTTTATATTTCATCGATAATGATATAAATTCCGCAAATGCCGCTGCCGGTATATTTTACGATGAGTTAAGCCGGTTCCTCCGGTTTGTAAATTCGTTAAATGATGTATCGGCCGGAAGTGAAATGAACTTGACTTTAATCACCAAGGAATTAAATGTTGTAACCGGCAACGAAAATAAAAACTTAAGCGGTTCTATGCCGGTTGGAACTTTAAAAGTTATCACACAAGAGTTTCCACATATCAAAAGCAATCATTTTGATATTGATAATAACACCAGCTCGTTGGCAAAATTACTCGAGCTGGATTACGAAAGTAATATACCTGGAAAATATGCGATTAGAAACGGTAAAATTTGGATTGAAGATTTTAATAATCCCGTGAATTTAAATATTGATGAATCGAAAATTATAAAAGAAAAGGGTACTTATTTAATAATCGGCGGATTGGGAAAAATCGGTCTCGCAATTGCGGAGTATCTTGCAAAAAATTATAATGCGAATATTGCAATCATTTCAAGAACGGAATTTCCACCGGAAGAAAAGTGGAATGAATTGTTAGATACTACGGATTCGAAATTGGTTAACAAAATTAAAACCCTTACTAATATTAAAAATCATAATTCTAATATTTTAATAACAAAATGTGATATCCTTGATTCCGAAAAACTTGCTGAATCAATTGACTTCATCGAGAAAAAGCTTGGTAAAATCGATGGTATTTTTCATGCGGCTGGAGTTACCGGGAAAGAAGCATTTGTAATGATTAATGAGATAAACAGTGATGATTTAATAAAACAATCGGATGCAAAAGTAAAAGGCTTAATTAATTTGAAAAACCAAGTTGAAAAGATGAATGTCGATTTCGTTGTTCTCCAATCATCAATCAGTGTTGAACTTGGTGGTGTCGGATTGTCGCTGTATTCATCCGCCAATGGTTTCATGGATTATTATGTCAATAAAATCAATAAGACTAGATGGATAAGCATAGATTGGGATACCTGGCAATTTGAAATAGACGGATTGGCTGATAAAACCGGTTTGGCTAAATATTCGTTAAAACCGGAACAAGGTGTAAAATTACTAGATGGTTTAATCAATTCTTCTTTGAAAGGAAATATTATCATCTCAACAGGGGAATTGGTGGAAAGAATTAATGAATCATTGAAAAAGAAAGAAACGGAGAAGGAAATTGAGATAACATTACATGAAAGGCCTAATATTCCTACACCATATAAGGCACCTCAAACCGAATTGGAGAAAGAAATATTAACGGTATGGCAAAAGCTGTTGGGAATTGAAAAAATAGGAATTTACGATAACTTTTTCGACTTGGGCGGAAATTCGCTTTCTGGCACTCAATTGGTTTCGGAATTGAGGGAAAAATTTCAAGTTGAATTGCCTTTGCAATCTTTATTCGAGGATCCGACTATTTCCGGTGTCGCCGGTATTATCGAAAAGGAAAAAAGCAAAACTGCTGCCACGCTTGATGTACTTGACGATGTTATTTCTCAAGTTGAAAATTTGTCTGAAGATGAATTAAATAAAATATTGAACGGTAAAAATCCTGACGGAATGGAAGAGAAATGAAGGACTTAATTAATAATTATTCGAAACTTTCCCCGGAAAAACAAAAAGCAGTTAAAGCTTTGTTGAAGCAAAAGGGAATTGATATAGACGAAATGATTATTTTGCCTAGGAATAAAGGTGAAAACCACGTACCCGTTTCCTTTGCTCAACAGCGCTTGTGGTTTCTTGAACAATTTGAACCGGGAAGTCCATTGTACATAATTCCGATGGGTGTAAAGATTAGTGGAATTTTAAATGTTGATGCTCTCGAACAAGCAGTAAATATGATAATCGATAGGCATGAAGTTTTGCGTACGACATTTCTTCCGGATGAAGGTTCCGTGAAGCAAGTAATTCATGATTCTTTACCGGTTAAAATTAACAAAATTAATATTTCGCAAGTACCGGATAAAGATAAAATATTAAAAGATTTAATTTATAAAGAAAGTATTAAACCGTTCGATCTGGTTAACGGTCCGTTGCTCAGGCTTACACTAATCGAAACCGGCAAAAACGAATATGTATTGTTGTTGCCAATGCATCATATTATTTCCGATAACTGGTCAACAGGAATTTTTGTTAAAGAACTTTTAGAGAATTATCAAAGTATTGTTAACGGTGAAAAAGTGAACCGGCCAGAATTACCAATTCAGTACGCCGATTTTGCAATTTGGCAGCAAAACAGATTGGAAAGCGATCATCTTAAACGGCAAACGGATTATTGGTTGAAACAATTGAAGAATTGTAATCCTGTACTTGATATTATTACCGATAAGCCGCGACCGGCGGTTCAAACTTACAACGGTTCGTTTCAATTATTCGAAATTGAGGAAAACTTTTATGGTGATTTGCAAAAGTTTGCCAAAGAGAATGACGTTACATTGTTTATGGTTTTGGTTGCCGCTTTCTTTATTATGTTGTATAAGTACACTTCACAAGAAGATATAAATGTCGGGACTCCGATAGCAAACAGAAACAGGGCGGAAATAGAAAATCTGATCGGCTTTTTTATTAATACGCTTGTATTGCGTTCACAAATAGATGGTAAACATACCATTAAAGAATATCTCCGCCAAATAAAAAAAATTGCGTTGGACGCGTATGATAATCAGGATGTTCCCTTTGAAACAATAGTCGAAAAGCTTAATATCGAAAGGGATATGAGTAGAACGGCGCTCTTCCAAGCAATGTTTGTACTGAACAATGCCCCGGTTACAAAATTGGAATTTAAAAATTTAATATTCGAACCTATGGATATTGATAACGGTACGACCAAATTCGATTTGGTTATGTCCCTAACGGAAATGGACAATAAACTTAAAGGTAAATTCGAATTCAATATCGATTTGTTCGAGCCTTTTACGATTAATGCTCTCATCAACTCCTACGTCAATATACTTAAAGGGTTTATCTCAAACAGTGAACAAAGAATTGATGATATAAAACTGGTAGAGGATGCGGAGGTCACCAGTAAAGGGTCGGTAGTGCTGAACGGTAACTTTGATGTTACACCGGATTCAATTGTCAATTTGTTCGAAAAAGCAGTGGAAAATAATCGTAAAAAAATTGCCGCTGTTTGCGGAAATGAATCCGTAACGTATGAGGAATTGAACAAGAAAGCGGACAAAATTGCAAAAGCGTTATTGGAAGCCGGTGTGGTTAAGAATGAAATAATCGGGGTTTTCCTGAACCGTTCAATCGATTACCTGGCTTCATTTATCGGGATTTTAAAAGCAGGCTGCGTTTATCTGCCTTTGGATGTCGAATATCCTGCGGAAAGATTAAATTATATTTTAACGGATTCACACACAAATTATGTTATTTCGTCAGAAGAAAATAAAGCTAAAATACCGGAAACAATAAAGCAAATTGAAATTGAAAATTTGCCGGAAGATGCAGGGAAAGAATTGATTAACTTTCCGGCTGTTGACGTGCGCGATCCTGCTTACATTATTTATACTTCGGGTTCCACAGGAAAGCCGAAAGGAGCATTAATAGAACACGGGAAATTTATCGAGCATTATTTTTCCGTAAAAGAAAATTTCGGAATTACTTCCGGTGATGTGGTTCTACAATTTGCTGCTTTTACTTTCGATGCCTCGATTGAGCAAATTTTAGTGCCATTGTTAACGGGAGCTAAAATTGTGATGCGTGATGACGGAATCTGGACACCGAAAGAATTAACTGAAATAATTAAATATCAAAACATAAGCGTAGTTAATCCTCCAACAATTGTTTGGGAAGAGCTTGCAAAATATTGGTCGGAAAATGAAAACACCGCTCCCGCCGGGACAGTTAAATTATTTATTGCCGGAGGCGACGAAATGAAACCGGCTTTTGTTAAATTATGGTATGATTCGGATATGTCGGAAGTCAGATTATTAAATGCTTACGGTCCTACCGAAACGGTAATTACGGCTTCAACTTACGAAGTACAACCGGAAGATACGGATAAATTCAGAATTCCAATTGGCAAACCGTTGCTGGGCAGAAATTTTTATATCTTTGATAAAAACGGCAATGTTGTTCCCAAGGGATTTCCGGGTGAATTGTGTATTGGCGGAATAACAGCAAAAGAATACTTATTCAGACCTGAACTTACAAATGCAAAATTTATAAAAGATCCGTTTAGTGAAGTTGAAGACGGAAAATTATACAAAACCGGGGATTTGGCAAGAATTAATGGAGATGGTAATGTCGAATTCTTGGGTAGAATCGATACGCAAGTAAAAATAAGAGGCTTTAGAATTGAACTTGGTGAAATTGAAAATATAATAAGAGAATTTAACGGAATTGATGATGTAGTTGTAACGGCTGTCGGCGAAGGGAATAATAAAAATCTTGTTGCATATATTATCGAAAAAGACGCAACGGATGATGAAGAATTGATTGGTTTCTTGAATAAAAAATTACCTGGTTACATGGTGCCTGCTGCAATAGTCCGGGTCAATGAATTTCCGAAATTACCATCGGGTAAAATTGACAAAAAAGCACTGCCTGCTGTTCAAAATTTCAGAAGGACAGCAAAGGCGGAATTTGTGATGCCGCGCACACCGCTCGAGGAAACGATCACTAAAATTGTGATTGACGTATTGGGAGTAGATAAAGTTGGTGTGTTCGATAACTTCTTCGAATTGGGTGGGCATTCAATGCTTGCAATGCAAGTAATTTCCAAAATAAATGAAGAATTTAATATTGAAATTTCAATTAAATCGCTTTTTGAAAATCCGACTATCGACGGAATTAGTAAAGCCGTGCTCGAAGCTCAATTAATGGAACAAGACGAAGACGAGCTTGAAGCCTTGTTAAAAGAAATTACAGGTTCGGCGGAATAAGTAAAAATCAATTTATTAAAACTCAATTAGACTTCAAGAAAAATTAAAATGAAAAAAGATCTTAACGAACAAATATCACGACTTTCACCCGAACAAAGGGCGCTGTTAGAGAAAAAACTGCGGGAAAAATCTTTATCTAAAAGGAAAACCGGCACGATTCCGGTCCGGGAAAACAAAGATGAATACCCGATGTCTTTTGCTCAAGAGCGATTATGGTTTTTGCATCAATTAAATCCTAAGAGTTCGTTTTACAATATTCCGGTTGCGATAAAAATTAAAGGAAAGTTAAATCTGGAAGCCTTTGAGAACGCTATTAAATCTGTTCTTGACCGCCATGAAGTTTTGCATGTTGTTTTTCATCTAAATAATAACAAGCCTGCTCAAAAAATAAATAAACATGAATTTCATTTGGAAGTTCAAAAATATGAAGAGGGAAATGGGGACATTCATTCAATAATTAATTCCGAAGCCCAATTGCCTTTTGATTTGAAAACCGGTCCGCTCTATAGAATTAAACTGCTTGATTTGGGAAGCAACGAATACATATTGCTTTTTACTTTGCACCATATTGTTGCCGACGGTTGGTCAGTTCAAATTTTAATTAATGAAATTATTAACTCTTATAAAGAGTTTAATTCCGGCATAACTCCGGAAACGGAACCGCTTGCAATTCAATATTTTGATTATGCGGATTATCAAAAGAAATTGATGACCAAAGATTTTGAAGAGAAACATATCAATTTCTGGAAAGAAGAATTGGACGGAATGCCGCACACGATTAGTTTGCCTTACGATAAACCGCGTCCATCCACTCCGTCTTTTAACGGCGACAGAGAATTCTTTGAGATATCTTCCGGATTGACGGACAAAATTAAGAAGTTGGGAAAACAATTGGGAACTACTCCGTTCGTTACATTTCTTGCCGCATTTGAAATATTCCTTTATAAGTATAGTTTGCAAGAAGATTTCGGCGTTGGTACTCTGTATGCCGACCGGCAAAAAAATGAAACCAAGAATCTCATCGGTTTCTTTGTTAATACTTTGGTCAACCGTGCTCAAATAGATCCCAAAATTTCATTCACCGGTCATGTGAAAAATGTTCAGAAAAAATTGATTGAAACACTGGAGCATGCAATATTGCCGTTTGAGAAAATCGTTGATAACGTTTTGGAAGAAAGGGACTTGAGTTATTCTCCGTTATTTCAAGTTATGTTTGATTACCAGGAATCGTTATTCAATAAAATCAGTTTAGATGATGTTTCATTGGAAATCATTAGGCAAGATTTGCCGAGTGCAAAATTCGATCTTCTTTGTATACTTGAAGAAAGTGATGATAATATTCGCGGTTATTTTGAATACAGTACGGATTTGTTTTTCAAGTCAACCGTAGAAAAAATGACTCGCGATTTCATTGTAATGCTTGATAATATTGCCAATCACGCCGGTTCGTTAATTAAAGATATTAAAGCAATACCGGAAGAAGAGGAAAGAAAACTTTTAACAGAGTGGAACAAAACCGGTTATACTTTTGATAAAAACCGGACGGTAATCGACTTTTTCGAAGAGCGGGTTGAAAAACAAAAGGAATCAATTGCTCTGCAATACTTGCAAATTAGTCTCAGTTATGATGAGGTAAATAAAAAGATTAATCAACTTGCA
>Ga0256833_1003121_pt1 | contig 11442 bp, 15 predicted proteins | sample 356284metaG_FD_190535 | JGI IMG/M metagenome (GOLD analysis project Ga0256833, IMG submission 190535) | Hydrothermal vent microbial communities from Mid Atlantic Ridge, Atlantic Ocean - 356-284 | ecosystem: Environmental > Aquatic > Marine > Hydrothermal vents | place: Atlantic Ocean: Mid...
ACTCATAGAGAGCAGCGACGGAAAGCAGAAGTATATACGCATAAAAACAGTCCCTCTTGAAAGGGAGGGTGATTTGGTGGGTGCGATGGCTATAATACAGACCGAAGGAAAGATTTAGCTAAAACGGCCAGATAGACTCTACTATCTTCGTACCCCACCCCTGCTCTGTCGCCTCTTTTACATCACCCTGCGACTCGTACAATATTTTCGCATCGGCGATATATTTGGAGTCGATCTGGTTTGTCTGGGTTATATCTTCAGGCCTTATGACGCCGCAGACATGAAGAATCTGTTTCTGGCCATCTATAAGCATGGCTCGCCTGCCGTCGATAAAATAGTTGCCGTTTTCAAGAATCTTTACGATTCGCGCCGATATAGTGGTAGTGAACTTCTCGCTTCTTTGGTGCGTTCCGGAGCCTTTGAAGCTCACTGTTGAGTCGATGTTGAAACCTATGTTCGTCAGTTTGTTCGCCTGATTGGCTATATTTCCCATCAATCCCCCTCCGCCGGAAGAGCTCATCACGCCGCCTCCAAGTTTGTCCGCAGTAGTTTTGGCAAGGCTCTTCGTACCGCTCGAAGATGAGAGAATGTTTTCATTAATTACTACGGTTACTATGTCGTTGACGTTCATAGCTTTTTTGTCGGAAAAGACGGGGCTGTCGCCGCGTCCAAACAGGCTTCCGGGATTGTATATGGGCCTTTGTGCCTCTTTCGGGGGAAGCTGTTCTACATATTTTGGTGGCTTGAAGTCGATTTTCGCTTCCGTATTGCGGGCACTGCAGCCCCCCAACACAACTGTAGCCGCCAGAAACAGAAGGATGTCCGACCTGCGCATATCTACCTCTTTTTTGGTATAATTGTAACTTCTTTAATAAAACCAGCAAAAATCGTTCCATCATGAAAAAGGATATATATGAGCAGCTTGAAAGAGAGACTTCAAAACGATCTGAAAATAGCGATGAAAGAGAAGGACAAATTCAAACGTGACGTCGTTAGATTTGTTATGAGCGCTATAAAACAGATAGAGGTAGACGAGAGAAAAGAGTTGAGCGATGCCGATATAGAAGCTATACTGGTAAAGCAGATAAAGCAGAGAAACGACTCCATCGAGCAGTTTAGAGAGGGAGGTCGTGAAGACCTTGTTGAAAAAAATGAAAGAGAGCTTGAAATCCTTCGAAGCTACCTTCCGGAACCGATGAGCGAAGATGAGGTTAGAGGTGTACTTTCAGATATTATCGTCGAAACTGGTGCCCAAGGCATGAAAGATATGGGCAGAGTCATGGGTGAAGCGAAGAAGAGAATCGGAAGCCGTGCAGAGGGCAAGCTTATCAACCAGATTGCAAAAGAGCTTCTTAGCGTCTAAAACAACCTCTCTTTCACGCCTTCGGGCGTTCTCTCCATAAAACTTGAAATTTTCCTTAAAATCTGATAATCTTAAATGTGAATTAAGTATTTGAGATATCAAGGAGAGATTATGCTTAAAGACAGATTCGAAGCGGGTGAGATATTGGCAGACAAACTTGAAAAGCTGGGACCGTTTGAAAACCCTATTGTATTGGCTCTTCCGCGCGGAGGAGTTCCGGTAGCCTACAGAGTGGCAAAGCGGCTTAAAGCTCCGTTAGATGTAATTATCGTAAGAAAACTCGGAGCGCCCTTTAACGAGGAGTTCGCCATAGGTGCGCTAGTAGAGGGAGATCCGGAGCGGGTTGTGCTTAACGAAGAGGCACTATACAGACTTGGCATCGGTAAAGAGTATCTTGACAGCGTTGTCGAAAAAGAGCGCAAAGAGTTGCATAGAAGACAAAAGCTCTACCGGGGTGAAGAGTCTGCACTGAGTGGACTTTCAGGCAAAAGTGTGATACTCATAGATGATGGAATCGCTACCGGATACACTATGAAAGCGGCATTGGCTGCTATAAAAGAGCAAAATCCGGCCAAGATAGTAGTCGCCGTACCGGTAGCTCCTGCCGATACACTGGCCGAAATGGAGAGGCTGGCAGACGACGTCGTCGTTATAGAAACGCCGGAGCCTTTCTGGGCCGTGGGAGCTCACTATGAACGGTTTGACCAGACTTCGGACGAAGAGGTGATCGAACTGCTGAAACAGGCGGAAAAGAAGGAGTGAAGCCCTCTCACCAATCCAAGGTAGAAAGAGGAGCGCCTATCATTTCCCCTTTTGGCGCAGTGATTGAAGGTAATCGGCAATTTTTAGAATGTCTCGGTCGCTCAACGAAGCGGCCTGCTCCGTCATCAGCTCACCCCTTCCGTAACGGCTCAGCCGCCCTATTCGATAGATCCTGAGACTCTCGACGAGGGTCTCTTTATCCATCTTTCCGATTAAAGAGGAGATTCCAAGAGCTTTCTGCATCCCTTTCTCTCCGTGGCAAGGAGCACACCGCTGCAAAAAGAGCTCCTTTCCGCTTTGAGCCGACAGACTCAGTACTGCACCCACCAACACCGTGACTATTTTTTTCATCCTCTACCCTCCCGAAACAGAGATACTTCATTGTAACGAAGAGAGGGTAAACGATGCTAAACTGAAAGTTGTTCTCCACCTTTGAGCCGTTTGAGTGCACCGGCGATATCCTCCTGGCGCATGAAGTGCTCTCCCACTAAAAAGGCGTCTGCTCCCACTTCATGCAGATGTTTTACCTGCTCATGCTCGTAGATGCCACTTTCGGCGACAATTATTTTGCTGTTGGGAATAAGAGGAATCAACCTTTCGCTCAAACTCATATCCATTTCAAAAGTCTCGAGGTTTCTGTGGTTTATACCTATTATATTTGCCCCTGCGAATATAGCCTTTATCAGATCTTTTTTATCGTGTATCTCCACAAGCGCTTCCATACCCAAATGCCATGTGTACTCCAAAAGCTCTTTGAGCTCTTTTCTCGTTAAGGCTTTTGCTATCAAAAGAACGAAATCCGCACCATATACAAGCGCTTCTACGAGCTGGTATTTGTCGATTATGAAATCTTTTCTAAGCAGCGGCATAGGTACATATCTTCTAATCTGCGTCAAATACTCTATATCGCCTTTAAAATAGTGAGGCTCGGTAAGAATCGAAAGAGCATCCGCCCCACCCTCTTCGTAAGCCTTGGCGATAACCAGAGGGTCGAAATCTTCTCGAATAACACCCTTTGAAGGGCTCGCTTTTTTGACCTCCGCTATGATTCTGTAAGGATTTTGCGGGGTCGACTTCAACACTTTATGAACATCTCTAGGCGGAAAAGGGTTGTAAGCGAGTGAGCGTCCAAGCCACTCGAGAGGAAACTCCTTTTTCCTCTTCTCAAGGTCTACTTTAGTTCTGGCAATTATTTCATCGAGTATCACTTCTTTTTGCTCCTGCAGTTGTTTATTTTCTCCCAATGGCCCTTTATCTCAAGATCGTCAAGACCCATCTTATCTACAACCTTTTTCATAACTTCATATGCTTTAGTGCACTCTCCCAGCCTATAGTATCCCCATGCGAGAGAGTCCAGATAGAAAGGTGAGTCCGGAACCTTTTCAAGAGCCTTTTCTACGAGCCTCATGCCCTCTTTTACATCTATATCGTGATCTATAAGAAGATAGCCCAGATAGTTCAGATATAAAGCTTCATCGACCCCTTTTCCTATTGCGTTTTTTAGAATCTTTTCCACTTTTTTCAAGAGTGCCGGATCGCTCTTTTTATCTGACGATTCATAAAGAAGCACTCCATACTCGGCCTCCCATATCGGGTCAAGAGTCTCGTCATAAAGTTTTTTGGCAAGCTTCAGAGCCTTTTTGAACTCCTTAGACTGCTTCAATACGGCAAGAAGCAGCCTCTCGTCGGCCCCCGAAGACTCCAGAATTTTTACAGCCTTCTTGTAGCGCTTTTCATATGTGTAGATCTCTGCCGCTTTTTGGGCATATTCACTCTTTCCGGTCTCCTCATATAATCTTTCGTAAACGGAAGCCAAATTGTCTAAGTCGTTTTTCTCTCTATAAATCTCGGCAAGAAAGAGACAGACCTTTTCACTGCAACCTACCATCTTACTGTGAGTCTCCAGAAGTTTGACCGTGTTGTCTCTATCTTTCATCTTGTAGTAGAGTATCGAAGCCATTCTGATAAGCGACTCTTCGTCATGATGAATATTGTAATAGTTTTCGTAAGCTTGGTACGCCTTTTCGTTCTCTCCGTATGCTAGATATATGGAGGCGGTAACATCGACGTTTCTGATATTGTCGGGATCGAGTTTCAAAGCTCTATTAGCCGCATTCAGAGCATCATCTTTTTTTCCAAGTTTCAGATAGGCGATTGTCAAAAGTCTGTAAAGTTCCAGATTTTTCGGGTCTGTCAGAGTAAGCCTTTTCAGCTCTTTTACAGCTTCCGTGTAGTTTTTCAAAACTATCGAAAGACGTGCGGCTTCAAGGAGATATTCTGGGTTTGAACTCTTTTCGTAGAGCTCTTTGAAGAGTCTGTAGGCTTTTGCATACTCTCTATGCTCTTTATAGTAGAGTGCATGTATTATGTATTCGTTTTCAAGCTCGAAAGTGGTGTATTTAGCCTCCTTGTGAATACTCTTCTGCGGAGACTTTGGAGTCGTACTTTTCAATGAGCACCCGGTTAGAAGGAGTAGTAGGACAACGGTTGTTACAAGATACCTGGACATTCGTTTCTGAGTTCCTCTTCATGATCTTTGAAATAGTCCCAAAAGGGAAATGTTCTGCACTGCATCGGACGTACCGGATATATGGTGCATCTGCCTAAAAGCCGGTCGAAGAATATACAATCATACTCCCCCTTCACAACCATCTTCTCTTTCAGCGTAAATCTGTACCCCGATTTTTCAAGATACTCATTTATAAACTCTTCACTCTTCATACCCAAAAAAGCTGCTATCTCAGGGATTTTTTGAACGGAAACCCATATCTTTCCGCTCTCTCCGGTACAACATTTTCCGCCGCACTCTTCACACGCTTTCGGGTCGAAAGCGTATCCAAAGCCCCTCTCTTCAATCAATCGATCCGACATTTTATCGTATGTGTCCTTGCTTTTTTAAATATCTCTTTCGCCTCCTCTGCATACTCGTCGCCGTCAAATGGAACGAGAGGAGGAATCGTAACCGTTTTTGCTTTCGAATCCTTTCTTGCATGAACCATCACGAGCTTCGCGGCCCTTGTGATTTTAGGGTGTACGAACCGCAGGTGCTCAACGGTTAAACGGAAGCTCTGCAGAAGATTCAAAATCTCAGATACCTGCGATGCGTCGTAACAGAAGATGAAATGGCCTCTTCTGCTCAAAAGCTCTCCAACCTTTTTAAAAAATGGTTCAGGAGGCAAATGGGTATTGTAGCGACATATACTTATATGCCTATCTTCGCTCTTTATCACATTGTCATGGTAAAAGGGTGGGTTTGATACTATGAAGTCGAAACGCTCCTTTGTATCGAACTCCAAAAAGTCGCAAACCCTCACATCCGCTTCAATTCTGTTCACCTCCGCATTTTTACGAGCGTATGCCGCCATCATCTCCTGTTTTTCCACCAGAGTCGGAGTCAGTGAAAAGTCTCTTGCCAACAGAAGGGAGACGACCCCTACTCCGCTTCCGACATCCAAAACTCTACCCTTTGGAGAAAATGAGGAGGCGAAGTCGTAAAGAAATATCGAATCGCTGTTGAAACGGTATCCGATCTCTGGCTGGTAAAATAGCACTCTAACCCCATTTTTTGGTAGAATTATACCCAAAAAGGGTTTTTGATGATAATAATTCCGGCCCGCCTCGGATCTACCAGATTTCCCAAAAAAGTTCTTGTAGATATCGGAGGGCTTCCTATGGTGGTAGCTACTGCCAAAGCTGTAGAGAGTATAGACATGGTGGCGGTTGCTACAGATTCTGAAGAAGTGGCGAAAGTGTGCGACTCATACGGAATAAAATCTGTTATGACAAGCAAGGATCACACAAGCGGTACCGACCGCATAAACGAAGCTGCTACAAGACTGGGACTCGATGATAACGAGATAGTTATCAACGTCCAGGCGGATGAACCTTTCATAGAAGCAAATATCATAGAGCGTCTTAAAACGTTGGTCAAAAGAAATGTGAAAGATGAGAGCGTAATGATCTGCTCCGCCTACAAGAGTATAACGGCACAACAGGCAAAAAATCCAAATCTTGTAAAAGTCGTCACCGACGAGAGCGATTTCGCACTCTACTTTTCACGAAGTCTTATACCCTACGACAGAGATGGGGGCTATGAAGAGTACAAAGGGCATATAGGTATCTACGGTTTTACGAAAAAGATGCTTCAACGCTTCTGCTCACTGCCTCCCTCCACTCTGGAAAAAACGGAAAAACTCGAGCAGCTACGAGCACTATCCCACGGTTTCAAGATTGCGATGTGTCAAGTAGAGACAAAGAGTTTCGGTATAGATACCCCGGAAGATTTAGAAATAGCGTTAAAACATTTGAATGCTCCGAAAAATTGAAAACTTTCTCAAGCAAGTGAAGTTTGTTGCTTCGCAAACACGTGAAAACTTCCTAAAAATAGCTAAGCAAGCGCAATTTTTTAGCGGAAGTTTTCCCGCTCAAACATTCAAGCTTTCGTTCGTTATCAATTTTTCGGAGCGTTATATTAGGAGGCGGAGCTGCATCCTCAGTTTTTAATTTTTAACTTTTAGTTTTTAATTTAAGTCAAAACCTCTTTCTGGTTTGTTTTGGTCTGAAGGAAGTCGGAGATCTGCATAAGAGAAAAAGTGACGAGAAAGATCAGAAGACCCGGGAAAAAGCTTATCCACCACGCTATCTCCATAACCTCTTTACCTTCACTTATAAGACTTCCCCAGCTCATCTGAGGCGGGCTTATTCCCAATCCCAGAAAGCTCAACGCACTCTCGCTGAGTATCGCCCCTCCGACCCCGAATGTGAAGCTTATGAAAAATATTGGAGCAAGCAGCGGTGCGAAGTATTTGAATACTATCTTGTAGCCAGGAACTCCTGCGATCTTTAAAATCTTGATATAGGGTTTCTCTCCTATCGAGAAGCTTTCCGCTCTTATCATTCTTCCCATAGTCATCCATCCGGTGATCGAAATAACGAAAATCAAAACCCATACGGAAGCCTCTATGTAACTTACGAGAGCCAGCAGTAGAAAGAATGTGGGAAAAGTCAAAAAGAGATCGACGACGACTATAAAGAGTTTGTCGACTCTCCCCCTGAACATACCGGCGGTAATCCCGGCTATGAGACCTATCATAGAGGCTATCAGTGCACTTCCTACGCCTATAGTCAACGAAACCCGACCACCATACATCAAGCGTGCCAGAAGGTCACGCCCCAACCTGTCGGTACCGAGAGGATGGGTAGCAGAGGGGGGCATCAAAAGAGCGTCCGGATTTAGCTCGTAAGGGCTTGTCGTATAGAAGTGAGGACCGATAAAAGAGAAGAGAAAAAGCATCGCCAAAACAGCGACACTTACGCATGGGCATCTCATCTTCTACTGTTTGATTCCAAGAAGGGTCTGAATCATCTGATCTATAGTGGTTATCACCTTGGCGCTTGCGCTATATCCGGTCTGGTATTTCATGAGATTCGTCAACTCCTCGTCAAGATCGACTCTGCTGATGCTGTCGAATTCATTCACGACGGCATTCAAAAGAGATTGTGAAGTCTCGGCGGTAGTGTGCGATGCGGCAGTTTTATCGGCCACTTCGGTGGCGCTCATTCTGAAAAAGCCGCTTAGAGTATCTTTAGAATATGGCTCTTGCGTACCGACGATATAAAAATCTATCTTATCATACTGAAGCTGAACCATTCCGTTTGCGACACTGTTGTCACCTGCGATGGGAGGGCCGTTTCCTGCAATTCTCGTCGGATTTTCGTCAAGATATCTGCTCAAATCTATATCTTTGGCGCTCTTTCCGTCGAAAAATCTCTCAAGCCCAAGCGCCCCCGCAAAGAGAGATCTATTTTCCGGATCGACCTCCTCTATCGAAAAGCGGTATCCCTGATCTTTCATGCCCGCTTTGAGAGAGATAGCGAAGTTACCCTGTGCATCGATAGAAGCGGCAACGAAATCATCTACATCGTTTGTGATCGTGTTGTCTCCGTTGTCGTCGACATCCGGCCTGTTTATGTCATCGACAACATCCTGAAAGGTTCCGTTTAGCCCTATGTTTCGCTCGGCAACCACATTTCCGTTTATATCGTAAATTTTTACTTTGAACTGCTGTGTGCTGTCTATAGGTAAGGTAGAGTTCGATATCAGTAGATTTGGATCTACCGGAGTGTCGCTCAACATCGAATCTGTTGCATGCGAAGCATATATATTGTTTGTATTGACGATGAGTGACGAGGCGAAGCTGTCGAGTTTGTCGATAATCTGTTGAATATCTCCATTCATGAACTTTCCATACTCTTCACTGTAGTCGCTTCCTCTAAGCGAAAGAATCGCTCCAACCTTTCCGCCGTGTATATAGTTGGTTATATCAAACTTGACATAATCCTGACGCTGGTAGTAGATGTTGGAGTATGCAGTGCCGTCTCCCGCTTTGTCCAGAACAAGAGGATGGAAGGTCGCACCGTCGACAAAAGATGAGCCGCCTATACTTAGATGGTACTGATCCGTACTCTCTACATAGTTTGGATCAACGGTCATATCGGATTGCAACTCACCCTTCGTGACGGCAATATCTACCAGCTTACTTAGAGCAAGTTCTAGTTTGTCGCGCTGGTCGCGAAGGTCGTTTGCATTGTTTCCTGCCGTTTCGTTTGTATTTATCCTGACATTTATCTCTGCAATCTCTTTTCCGAGTCTGTTTATCTCGTCTATGGAGGTCTTTAGCTGCTCGTTCAATGAATCCTGTTTCTTTTGGAGAAGATCCCGAGTCTCTTTCACGACCGCAGAGAAATTTTTCGCCTGCTGAGCAAGATCGATCTTCAAAGAGCTGTCATCACTGTTTTTCGAGAAGTTGTTCCATGCATCGAAGAGGTTGGATAAACCGTTGTATATGCCGTTTTTATCGATTTCGGGAAAGTATGTGGAGACTTCATCCATAACGCTTTGTCTGAAATTTGCATATTCGCTGCTGCTTGAAGAGCTTTTTAGCCTTTTGTAGACAAACTCGTCGTGAATACGGACTATTTCGCTTATCTTGGCACCAAGACCTATATCTCCAGGCGTAGTATTCAGCGGCGTATTCGGCTCTATTACTACGCGCTGACGTGTATAGTCGGGGTTTTGGGCGTTGGCGATATTGTGACCGGTCGTGTCTATCGCTATCTGGGAAGTTTTAAGACCGCTGTATCCTATATTGAGTGCATTGAAGATGGAAGCCATACTCAAACCCTCAGTTCAATGAGAGATGCGACCTTCGGACTTTTGTTCGTATAACCATCTTTTTCGATCGGGAGTATCTCTTCATACAACGAATTGTAGAACTCGCCGACCGTGATGACGAATCTGGCGTAGTATCTGTTCAGGGAGTGGAGCTCTTCCAAATGCTCCCTAAGAAGCGTGAGCTTATTTTTTGTATCTTCATCGAGAAGTTCGGAAAGTTCACTATCCGGATGGCTTTTAAGAAGCGAGCCGATCTCGTTGTCTATAAGAGCTTTCCTCTTTTCAAAAGAGTCCATTCTCTCCTCTTTCATCCCGATGCGTTCGAACATCGCATCGTGGCGGGCGAGTTTTATATCTTCTATATCCAAAGATGTCAGCTCTTTAAGGGCTACGAGATCCTCTATAGCCATCTGCAGATAGTTGGTCAACATAAGCTTTCCTTGCTACTGGGGTTTGAGCTCCTGAGCCATTTTGGTAGCCGTAGCCCGAAGATCGATCTTGTACTGATCGTTCATGATCTGCTGCTTCAGCTCTTCTACACGACTCTGCTCTTTCATTTGCTCTTTTTCTACTGCCATACTCTCGTTCTTCTTCATATCGTTCATGATATTCGAAGCGTTGTTGGCACCTACATTTCTAATCATTATGCATCCTTTGCTTTATATAGTATCTGTTTAATTATACTATCGGCAAAATTGTACATTTATTAAGGCCTCAACCAAATTTTTTTTCGGTTAGAAAGTTATAGAGAAGTTCACTGTAACCAAATGAGCCGCTGAGCTCTTTGCTTAACTGTTCATTTTGCATCGATCTGTATATTTTTCTGCCGGGATCTTTCGGCAACAGCGGATCTTCTGCACTTATGGCCTTGTCCAAAAGCATCTTCAAAATAATAGCTTCAAAAGCGTCCGTCTGCTCTTTGAGCTTATCCCTCTTTTTCGAGTCGAGAGTCGGAAGCGGTTGTTGATATTCATTAATATTTAAGTAGTCCATCCATCTCTCCTTATATTATTTGCAGATCCGCATGGATCGCACCCGCATTTTTCATTGCTTCAAGTATCGAAATAATATCTTTCGGTGTTGCGCCGAGCTTTTTAAGTGATCGGGCCAGGTTTGCTACAGTCGCAGCCCCGGGCTTTGTGACAAAAGCGTTTTGGTCGGGCTGAAGCTGGGTATCGATGCCGATATTGACGGCTGTAGTTCCCTTCTTAAGAAGCGGCAATCTCCTTCTCTCCTCTATCTTTATCGTAATATCTCCATGAGTGATCATTACCGGTTCCACCTCCACATCCACGCCCGAAACTATCGTTCCCGTTCTTTCGTCTATGACGATTCTCTGTTTTGTTCTATAATCTATCGAGAGTTCGCCGATGCTTGCCAAAAACTCGACCATGCTAAGAGATTTGGGCTTTTTGAGCCTGATGGTTCTGGAGTCGACGGCTACGGCTATCTTCTCTTTGTAGTAGCGGTTCAAAGTTCTCTGTATAGCGACCGCATTTTGGAAGTTCGACTCTTTCAGGCTCAATGTCGCACCTTTTTGTCCATAAAGATTGAAAGGAACCTCCTGTTCCACGAGTGCTCCTCCCGGAATCTTACCGGCCGTAGCGTGGTTTAAAGAGCCGGCCCCCCTGCCGTTTCTGCCGCCTATCGTGACGGAGCCTTGCGCCAAAGCATAAATTCGTCCATCGACCCCTTTCAAGGGTGTCATTAAAAGAGTTCCACCCTCTATAGATTTGGCATCTCCGATCGAAGAGACGACTACATCTATCTTGTCACCCTGTCTTGAAAAGGGTGGAAGAGTCGCAGTCACCACGACTGCCGCGACATTTTTGGATTTGATATCTTTTGGGTCGAGCTTTACGTTCATCGTCTGAAGCATGTTCGAGATGGTTTGAAGAGTGAATTTTGAGGTGGTACCGTCTCCGGTTTTGTTGAGTCCCACAACAAGACCGTATCCTATAAGCTGATTCTCTCTGACGCCTATGATATTGCTTATCTCTTTTATCTTCACTGCATGAAGAAGCAGCGGTAAAAGAAGAATGGAAACAAATATGGTACGTTTCACATGCCGCCTTTCGTCTGCCCCTCTATTTGAAAGGGGAACCGTTTACGAAAGACAAAGCAAATTTCGTTCCTAACTTAC
>Ga0256833_1003122_pt1 | contig 11442 bp, 11 predicted proteins | sample 356284metaG_FD_190535 | JGI IMG/M metagenome (GOLD analysis project Ga0256833, IMG submission 190535) | Hydrothermal vent microbial communities from Mid Atlantic Ridge, Atlantic Ocean - 356-284 | ecosystem: Environmental > Aquatic > Marine > Hydrothermal vents | place: Atlantic Ocean: Mid...
TTTTCCTTGGTATCAACGCTATTTGTTAGGTGGTGCTAATGATGCCTCTACTTATGCTTCCAAAATGAAAGAAAAAAAATTGTATTCTATTTATAGACAGGTAACTTCTCTAATTGTTGAATAATATTTTTGCTTGATTATTATTATTTTACCACAAAGTGTGGGTTTAGTAAGTTTTCTTTATTATAAATAAGTTCTTTGCCCGTTTTTGCTTCATAAGTATTAAATCCTGCCGTTTTCACAATTGCATGTCCTGCTGCGGTGTCCCATTCCATTGTTGGAGCATATCGGGGATACAGTTGTGCCTTACCTGTTGCCACCAAACAAAATTTAAGTGAGCTACCTGCCGAAACAAGTGTTATCTTTTTTTGTGTTTTTTCTTTTATATTTTCTATGTAATCAAGTGTTTCATCGTTCATGTGGGAGCGGCTTGCTACTACACATAATTCATCAGTTGTTCTATTATTAAACATAGGAAGCTTGTTAGTAGAAAGAATTTTTTCATTTCCTACTTTTGCATAATAAGAAGAATTGCCGTCGGAATAATACAATTCATTTTTCACAGGCACATATATTACTCCCGCAATAGTTTGATTATTCTTTACCAAGGCAATATTTACCGTAAATTCGCCATTCTTTTTTATAAATTCTTTAGTGCCGTCAAGAGGGTCCACTATCCATAACCATTCCCAATGCTTGCGTTCAGAATATGAAATACTCTTTCCTTCCTCACTTAGTATTGGAATATCTGTGTCTTTTAGCATTTCTGTTATTATTGCATTAGATAATTTATCGGCTTTGGTAAGAGGAGAATTATCACTTTTAATTTCTATTTCAAAGTTTTCGCTGTGATATACTTCCAAAATTTTTTCTCCTGCTTTTATAGCTGTGATATTTGCCAAGTCTATAAGTTTTTTAATATCTTTCATATTTTAAAAATAAATTTTATATAAAACAAACACTGTTACTATCATATAAAGAATTGTTAGTGGAAATCCCACCCTGAAAAAGTCTTTAAAAGTATAACCTCCTGGACCATAAACCATTAGGTTGGTTTGATATCCTACTGGAGTAATAAAGTTTGCAGCAGCAGCATAAGCTACTAACAACACAAATGGTTTTGGATTGTATCCATGTTGAAGTGCTAATGTCAAAACAATAGGAAGAATTATGGCAATAGATGCTTTGTTTGTTATATATGCGGCTAATAATGCGGTAATTATGTATATGACCCCCATTATGACAATAATGTTTGATGTTGTGAATATATGGTCAAATAAATGTACTATATAGCCTGCTGTTCCCGTTTTTATCATAGCGGTACCTAACGACAGTGAAAGAGCTATTATTATAAATAAATTGTAATCAACCCGATATTGTATATCCTTGGGAGAAACTATTTTAAGAGCAAAAATCAAAATGAATAGAACTGATAAAGAAATAAATAATGATACTACTCCAATCATAGATAATCCTATTGCAACAAACAAACCTAAAAGCACAAGTAAAGACTTGTATAATGGATAACGTTCCATTTCTTTTACTACGGAAAGCGGATAAAAATCGGTAGTGGCAGATGCCAAATTATAAAAACTCTCTCCTGTTAGCAAAAGTATTAAATCACCTGCTTGTACCTTAATATCTTTTATTTTTTCTCCATAAAATTTTTCTCCGTTTCTGAAAATTGCTATTGGAGTAGCATCAAAACGACTTCTAAAATGGATTTCGCCAAGTTTTTTGTTTATAAACGTAGAGTTGTATGAAACTACTATTTCAGTAATAGATGTTTTGGTCTTATGCATTAGCATTCCTACCAGAGGAAAGGTAAATTGGGGTCGTCCCTCCATAATAAATTCTGCAATTTCTTCCTTTTCTCCTGTTATGTGTATAATATCTCCTATCTCCAGTATCGTTTGTTTATTTACACTTTTCAAAGTTTCTCCATTCCGTATTATTTCTATAAGTTTTATTTTGGTGCTTCCCAGTGTAGTATCCTTGATTGGCTTGCCTACGGCAGATGATTTTTTTCTTACTTCTATTTCCAAATAATATTCTTTATTTTCGTAATGAACAACTCGTTTTCTTTTTCTCTTTCTATTATTTTTAACTACAGGATTAAGTAAAGATGTGCCAAAGAAATAAAAATACAGAATTCCTAATATAATCATTATTCCTCCTACGGGAGTAAAATCAAACATTCCCAAAGTCGGTAAATTGGGAATTATTTGTTGGTCTTTTACAAGTCCATTTACCATTAGGTTGGTAGAAGAACCAATAAGTGTTGCAGTGCCACCCATAATAGCGGCAAAGGATAGTGGCATTAATAATAATGATGACTTTACTTTGTGTTTTTTACTCCAACTAATTACAAAAGGAAGCATTATTGCTACTATTGGAGTATTATTTAGAAAAGTGGAAAATAGGGAAACAAAAAACATCATTTGGATTAAAAATACCTTATAGTTTTTTGCATATTTAAACATTTTGGAAAATAGTATGTTTATTAAATTCATTTGTCGTATTATATCTCCAAGTAAAAGCAACATTATTATCACTACAACATTTTCATTTGAAAATCCGTTTAATATTTCTTTGGGGGTAAGTATTCCGAACAATCCTAAAATAGCAGTAGCTATAAAAAAAGTAAAAGCAGGTCCTATTAAGTTTTTATAAAAAGAAATAATTATAAAAACTATTACAAGTAAGACTATGATAATTTCGGCATTCATTCTGTTTATAGTGTTATTCCAATACTATCAGAGAAGTTGTTTCTATATTACTTTTGTGCAAAGCCCTATCTACCATGTAAAATTTATAGTATATGCTATCATGTAATATCGGATAATTATAAATAATATCAACTTTAATATCACCTTTCAAAACTTTGTTTTGTCCTTGTGGCTCTACATACGGGATTCTAAAATATAAAGGAACAGAAGAAGTATCTTTGTGTATAATGCCATTTTCATAGTAATAACCTTCTAAAAATAAATTATAAAAATATGTGCTATCATAAGGAGGCAAAGTGTCCCCTTCCTGTAAGCCTATGTCTCCGTCTCCATCTACAAATGAAAAAATAAGAGTTCCTTTTTTTATATTATTATCCAGTATGTCAACTGTATCTTTTACTATAAAATTCTTAAAGGTTATATGTGGCACAATAGGGTATGTCTGTGGGCGTTTACAGGAAAATATTGCCAATAAGAAAAAAAATAATATAATAGCAAAGCTTTGCTTCATTTTACTTTATTGTGTATATATTAGAAAAATCTTTTTACAAAGATAAAATTTATTTTCCATATTAGTATGTAGTAGTTTTGCTAAATGAGGTATTTTAAATACTTAATGTAAGGTATTAAAAAGTTAATTAAATGGCAGTATTTTTACAAAATAAAATATGTTATAGAAATTAGATGACGCTTGCCGAATTACATACAGGAGAAAAGGCTATAATAGTAAAGATAAAGGGACACCGTTCTTTCAAAAAAAGAATGGCGGAACTTGGTTTTGTAGAAGGTAAAGAAATAACAGTAGTACGGAATGCTCCGCTCAAAGATCCGATAGATTACAAAATAATGAATTATGATGTGAGCTTAAGGCGAAATGAAGCCTTGCTCATAGAAGTAATTCCCAAAGGCAATTATAACCAAGAGAATAAAATAAATAAAATAAATATTGAACAAACCGATTTGCAGGGTAATAATACTTCTAAATTAAAAGAGATAAATGTTGCATTGGTTGGCAATCCGAATTGTGGGAAAACTACTTTGTTCAATCATTTTACAGGGTCTGTGGAACATGTTGGAAACTATAGCGGTGTAACAATTGATGCAAAAAAAGGACATACAACATTCAAAGGCTACAAAATAAATTTTATTGATTTGCCCGGAACATATTCTCTTACGGCATATTCACCCGAAGAGAAGTTTGTAATGGATTATCTCATAAAAGAAAAACCCGACATTATATTGAATGTTGTGGATGCTGGTAATTTGGAAAGGAACTTATATCTTACCACCCAAGTGCTTGAAACACAGCTAAAAACTGTGGTGGCGTTAAATATGTATGACGAATTGCAAAGGTCAGGTGCTACTTTTGATTATCATACATTGGGTAGAATGATAGGAATACCTTTTGTGCCTACGGTAGCGAGTAAAAAGATAGGCATAGGAGACCTTCTTGATACAATTATAAATTCATACAACAAGGATAATCATCGGATTGTAAAGATAAATTATCAAAAACCGTTAGGACGTTTTCTGGAAGAATTAGAAAAACTTTTAACTACTGAAAAAACAAATCATTTTTTGCCAAATATTTTGTCTTCAAGGTTTATTGCGATAAAATTATTGGAAAATGATGAACTTATATGGTCTTATGCAAAGCATTTAAAAAACTACAAAGAAATACGGAAAAAAATATATAATTATAAACAAACAATAAAAGAACATTTTGGCACTGAAAAGGAACTTGACGATTTAATAATAAATTCAAGATATGCTTTTGTAAAGGGGGCTTTGGAGGAAACATATAAACCCGGTAGAAAACAACAACACAAACGTTCTTATTTGTTAGATAATATACTTACTCACAAAATATGGGGATTTCCTCTTTTTATATTTTTCTTGTTTATAATGTTTGAAAGCACATTTTGGTTGGGAGAATATCCAATGAAATGGATAGAGGAAGGGTTAGTGCTATTGAGTGAACAAATATCATTGTGGTTGCCAGCCGGAATGCTAAAAGATTTAATAGTGGACGGAATAATAGGTGGTGTAGGTAGTGTACTTGTGTTTTTACCTAATATACTTATATTATTCTTTTTCATATCTTTTATGGAAGATACCGGTTATATGGCACGGGCGGCATTCATTATGGATAAACTAATGCACAAAATAGGGTTACACGGCAAGTCATTTATTCCGCTTATTATGGGATTTGGTTGCAATGTGCCTGCTATAATGGCAACACGTACCATAGAAAGCAAAAATGACAGACTACTAACTATTTTAATAAATCCTTTTATGTCTTGTAGTGCACGTTTGCCTGTATATGTATTAATTGCAGGTGCTTTTTTCCCACATAATGCAGGACTGGTGATTTTCTTACTTTACATTCTTGGTATAATGGTAGCAATAGGTATTGCTTTGTTGTTTAAAAAAATATTTTTTTCAAAAAAAGAAGCCCCTTTTGTTATGGAGTTGCCACCATACCGTATGCCAACATTCAAAAGCACTATTCGACACATGTGGCACAAAGCAATGCAATATCTCAAAAAGATGGGAGGTCCTATACTTATTGCTTCTATAATAATCTGGTTTTTAGGTTATTTCCCATTGCCTAAAAATAACAACAATATGCAGCAAACTCCAAAATCTAAGCAAGAACACTTGTATAATTCTTATATTGGGCAAATAGGACGAACAATAGAACCTGTATTCAAACCACTTGGTTTTGACTGGAGAGCAACAGTGGCAGTTACCGCAGGGATAGTGGGCAAAGAGGTAATAGTAAGCACTCTGGGAGTGTTGTATGGCAACGATAACGAAGAAAATTTAAGGGCATCCTTAAAATCTGCAACCAAGGAAGACGGTTCTCCTATGTTTACTCCTGTTTCGGCATTAGCTTTTTTGGTATTTGTTTTGCTTTATTTTCCTTGTATAGCCACTATAATAACGGTTAAAAATGAAACGGGTACTTGGCGTTGGTCTCTGTTTATGATTGGTTATACAACATCGTTGGCATGGATTTTTGGATTTTTGGTTTATCAAATAGGAAACTTAATAATATGAATATGAACATATATGACATAATAGCTTGGGTAATAGTGTTGTGGGCTTTTGCTATAGCTATTTATAAAATAGCAAAAAGCATAAAGTTTTTTTCAAAAGGTGAGTCAGCTTGTGCACAATGTCCGTTAAAACAAGGTTGTGCAGTCAAAAATATAAAAAAACAGCAAAATAATTTTTATCCTATAAATAAAATAAGAATTGACTAATTTGTACATGTATATAAATCATTTTCCTATACAAAATTTTGAAAAAATATTTTGTAATACATCTTCAGATGATACTTCTCCCGATATTTCACCTAAATAATATAAAATCTGGTGTATTTCTTGTGTCAATAAATCGGTAGGAAGTTCCAAATCCAACCCTTTTTTTATTTCTTTTATTGCATCACTTATTTTTTTCAATGCTTGGTAGTGGCGTTCATTTATCAAAAAAGTTTCTTCTTCAAAAAACCTTGCTATTCCCAGAGTATCGAATATTATCTTATTTACTGCATTTATGCTTTTTTCATCTTTTGCAGAAATTTTTATATGAGGGAGTTCTTGTTTATCAAATAATTCCGATATTTTTTCCGTAATATTTTCGTTGTTCAAATCTATTTTATTTACAATTCCAATAATTTTAGCTTGCTGTTGTTTGCTATTTTGTATTTTTTCTAAATATTCTTTTATTTCCTCACTTGTTTGGGTAATGTCCGTTACAAACAAAATCAGCACAGCTTCTTTTATTGCTTTAAAGCTACGGACTATTCCCATATTTTCTATTGTATCGTTGGTGTTTCTAATCCCTGCCGTATCTATTATTCTAAACCTTACACCGTTTATATTTATAGTATCTTCCACTACATCTCTTGTTGTGCCTGGTATATCCGATACTATTGCTTTATCTTCTTTGAGTAATAAATTTAACAAAGTGGATTTGCCCACATTTGTTTTTCCAACTATTGCAACTGGGATTCCCTCTTTTATGGCATTTCCCAATGAAAAATTATTAAGTAGTTGGGAAGTCCAATTTTCTATTTGTTCTATTACATTAAATAGTTCTGTTCTATCTGCAAATTCCACATCTTCTTCTGCAAAATCCAATTCCAATTCAATAAGAGACAAAAGTTCCAGTAGCTTATCTCGAAGATTGTATATTTCTTTGGAAAATTCACCTTTCAGTTGTTTTATTGCCAGATTAACGGAAATTTGAGATTTGCTTGCTATCAAATCTGCAACTCCTTCTGCTTGCGATAAATCTATTTTTTTATTAAGAAATGCTCTTAATGTAAACTCTCCCGGTTCTGACAATCTTGCACCTGCCTCTATAAGAATCTCTAATATTCTTTGTTGAATGTATAAAGAACCGTGACAAAATATTTCTATGGAATTTTCTCCAGTATATGAGTGAGGGGCTTTATAAATAGCAACAAGAACTTCATCCAATATGTTTTCCTTATCTATTATTTCTCCATAATGTAATGTATGTGATTTCTGTTGTTTTAACGATTTTTTAGAAGTGGGTTTAAATATTTTTTCTACTATTTCAAAACTTTTTTCTCCGCTTACACGTATCATGGCTACTGCACCTTCTCCTTGTGGAGTAGCAATGGCACAGATAGTATCTTCTTTTAATATGTTCATTTATTTATAGTGAATTTATAGCAAACACAAAGTTAAATCTTTTTATCAGTATGACATATTGTTTGCAAGTGGTGTTTCGGCATAATATTTGTTAAAAGATGCGAAAAATCCAAATAAAATAAACTATGGCGATGGTAGAGATAAAATCTCATGAAGAATTAACTTCTTATTTTAACAAAGCCGAAAATATTTATCTTTTATTGTACAAAAGCGGTTCTGATTTAAGCAAATGTGCTTATGAAAACATTGAGAAAGCAAATAAAAAAATAGAAAAAAAAGATTATATGTTGCTTACCGCTGATGTAAAAGAAGTAAGAGATATTCATCCTAATTATGACATAAAAACTGTTCCTACATTATTGCATTTTAAAAATGGTAAATTTAGCAAAACAGTAATGGGATGCAATCCTGAAAATTATTATATGAATTTGTTTGGCAACATATCAGTAGGAATAAAACAAGATGGAAACGGCAAGAAAGTAAATCGTGTTACGGTTTATTCTACACCTTCATGCCCTTGGTGTAATAAATTGAAGCAGTATTTGAAAGAAAACGGCATTCCTTTCCGTGATATTGATGTGTCAAAAAACACAAGTGCTGCACAAGAAATGGTAAAAAAGACAGGACAGCAAGGAGTTCCGCAAGCAGAAATAAATGGACATTGGGTTGTTGGATTTGATAAACCCAAAATAGATAAATTATTAGGTTTAACCGTTAAATAAAAGGAGGATAAAAAAATGAAAGAAATATTACCAGTAAACGAAAATGTATTAATTGAAATTGAAGAAGAAAAAGAAAAGAAAACCGAAAGTGGAATCATTATTCCGGACACAGCATCTACCGAAAAACCAACAATGGGAAAGGTGGCAGCAATGGCAAATATTGAGAATCCTGAATTTGCAGTAGGAGATACTGTAATTTACAAAAAGTATTCTGGAACAGAAATAGAATTGGACGAAAAGAAATATTTAGTAATTCAATACTCTGACATTTTGGCAAAAGTAAACGAAACGGAAGAAATTTAATTATTCAGCAATAATCTGTTTACAAGAAAGAGAGGGCTAATGTGGCTCTCTCTTTTGTTTTCATAAATTAACTAAAAGCAATTTCCATAATTTTTCAAAAGTATACTAATCTTGTAAAAAATATAATATATTTTGATTTTTTACTGCTCTTAACTCAGTTAAATAGAAGTTAAGTTGTTGGTAATAAGTGTGATATTTGTGTTATGAGAATTATTTAAGACATTATTGATAGTTTTTCATAATTTTACCGTAATTTAGAAAAACAAATATTTTTTCTTATACTTATGGTATTTTCCCTACCTTTGCGTAAAACTTAAAACAGGAATAAGTTATGGCAATAACTCAAGAACAAGCATGGAAAGCAATAGAAAATGTAATGCATCCATCAATTAACAATACTTTAAAAAACTTAGGTATTGCGAAAGATGTAAAAGTAGAAGGTGATAAAGTTTATCTCACAATTGCAGTTCCCTTTCCTAATATACCTATTTTAGAAGACTTGGCAATATCTTTGGTAAATCCAATTGCTGAACTTGGAGCAGAAGTATATGTAGATGTGGTAGTGATGACAGACCAAGAACGGGAAAGATTTTTACAATTGGAAAAAGAAGGATGGAAAGATGGTGCAACACCTGCTTGCGGATAATTTTAAATGAAATTATTATGAAACATTTTTTGAAAATATTAGTAGTAATTGTTGTTGTAATACAATTATTTTCATGTGCTCCCACAAGGATAGTAAAGCCTCTGCCTGCAAAACAAAAAACGGTAGGAGCAACTTTTGGAGGACCCTTATTGCATTTTGCTGGTGCAATTGTGCCTTTTCCACTTACTTCGCTATATGGAGCTTACGGTATAGATTCTACAAATACTTTGTTTGGGGGATTACATACAACTTCTTTGGCATTTGCAGATCTGCATTTAGATATAGGAGTAGTTCATAACGTATATACTTCGTCAAATGCTTATATGCCGAATATATCTCTGTCTCCAACATTTAATTTTATTTATGCTTTTAGGGACGGAGAAAGAAGATTTTATCCACAAATAGACATAAACTTTTATTGGGAACGCACAAATAAATTGTTTTACTTTACTTCATCTAATTGGTTTATTTTAGATAAAACAAAAGCTCATGGGGAGTTGCAGCAGCAACATTGGTTACCTACATTTAATCTTGGAACTTTTTTGAGACTACACAAAAAGGTAAATTATCAAATAGAATTGCGTTATCTTGCTCCATTTACACAAAACAACAGCGTAGTAGATTATTTGAATATTAATAATCACGGAGCATTTGGGATATATTTTGGAATGAACATTAAACTTTAGCAAAATGAAACGGATATATTATTTTTTGTTTATTATACCTTTATTATTTACTATGGAGTCTTGTTTAAATTTAGACTCTATGTTGTATGACAATACTACAACAGATGAATACCTTTTGGATAATTATGACGGCTATTTACAATTCCGTATTCCCGATGAATATAAAATTCCCACTGAAAAGATAAACCTTATAACCTTTGTTTCTGACAACAACGGAAACAAAGCTACAATTTATGCTATTTATGTGGGAGACATTAGCAAAATTTCTACCGATACGGTAATATTATATTGTCATGGCAATGCTAATAATATGGACTACTATTGGCCACGTACCAAACTTTTGGCAAATGTAGGTGGTAAAAATCATTATGGAGTTTTAATTTTTGACTATCGCGGATATGGTAAAAGCGAAGGCATACCCTCAGAAGATAACCTTTATGCAGATACCAAAGCCGCTTTGCAATGGCTAAAATCAAACGGATTGACAAATGACAGACTTGTAGTTTACGGGTATAGTATGGGGACGGCTCCTGCAACTGAAATATGTGCAAATCCTGATGATTATCCCCTTACCCCATCATGGCTAATATTGGAATCTCCTTTTGCGTCATCGGATGTAATGGTGCAAAATGCGTCTGTTCTTAATTTGCCTCATTCGTTTTTTACAAATCTTAAAATTGATAATGCTGAAAAAATAAAATATGTATCTGTTCCGTTTATGTGGTTACATGGTGTAAATGATGATTTTCTTAATATGGAAACAAATGGAGAAGTTGTTTTCAAAAATTATAAAGGTCCATATAAAGAGGCTCATAGAATAAAAGGAGCTACACATTCTGATGTACCTAAGGTGATGGGTTTTCAAAATTATATAAATGCAGTATATAAATTTATTTCCCAACCTCATTAAATTTATAGAATATGGGGAAAAAACTAATTTTTTACATAAGCATTTTATTGATAATATTATCAGGTTGCAATGAAGATGAAAATCAAAATAAAACCTTATTGCCTGTAATTACAGGAAAGAGTGGGGAAGTAGTTGTTGTTTTCAACAAAAAAAAGTATCCGAAAACTCTAAATGCTTTAAAAAACATTTTTACGGAAGATTATCCGATGCTTCCTCAAGAAGAAGATATTTTTACACCGGTAGTTATTCCTCACGATGCATTTAGTAGTATTTTCAAAACCCATAGAAATATTTTAGTTATAAATATAAAAAAAGATTTACCCAAAGACAGCATTGGCTTATATGTGAAAAAAAATATATGGGCAGCTCCGCAACTTATAATAGAAGGAATAGCACCTGATGACACTTCTATGGCAAAAATTTTATTGAAAAAAAAGAATTATATAATCAATTTAATAAACGAGTGGGAACGCAAAAGAATAGTAGATACATATAAAAAAATTCAAGCTAACAAAGTGGTAAAAAAAATAGAAGATAAATTCCATATCTATATAACCGTACCCAAAGGTTATGCTATAAGAATAGATACTACTGATTTTATGTGGGTGTCACGCGAAACGGAAGAAATAAGTCAAGGACTTTTCATTTATACATATCCATATAAAGATACTGCTGACTTCAACTGGGAGAATCTGCTCAACAAGCGTGATGAATTTGAAGGTAAATATATAAAAGGACCAACGGAAGGAAGTTGGATG
>Ga0256833_1003123_pt1 | contig 11441 bp, 11 predicted proteins | sample 356284metaG_FD_190535 | JGI IMG/M metagenome (GOLD analysis project Ga0256833, IMG submission 190535) | Hydrothermal vent microbial communities from Mid Atlantic Ridge, Atlantic Ocean - 356-284 | ecosystem: Environmental > Aquatic > Marine > Hydrothermal vents | place: Atlantic Ocean: Mid...
GTTCAAGAGAGCGCCGGTGGCGACACAGGCAACGCCATCGTAATGGCTAACATACAGTAATGCCAAAGTTCAATAAAAGAAGGGGGGTTCTCCCCCCTTTTTTTTTGTTATAATTTCTACAAAACTCAAAAGAGTCAGGGATATGTTAAAGAAACAACTATTAATTTTTCTTTTATTCTTTGCTCTTACCCTTAAAGGTTACTCTCAGGTTTATGATATTCCATACCTTTTAATTGATAACACAAAAACTCCTTGGGGACATAAGTTTTTTAGGACATTTTCTGAAATCTGGAAACCGCCGCTAGGTATAGAAGGTTACTACATAACAATAGGAGAAGACAGAATATCCTTCAAACAAAGCTGGGTCTATGTAAGCGTTGGAGATAACATATATAATTACCGTGTCTTCTATTCACTACTCAAACCAACAATGAGCGATTTAGACATGCAGAGAAAAGCTCTTATTGCAGCAAAGAGAACTTTAATGTTTCTCCTTAAAGACTATTTAAGGTTAAAATCATACGAACAGTTTTAGGGGGTAAAAATGAAAAAGAAAATTTTATTAATACTAACGACGATAACCTTTTACTATCCAAGTCAAGCCTCTACCGTAGTTTACCAACCAATTATCCCAGACTTTGGAGGTAATCCTTATAACTGGGCAGGCCTTTTAGCTGAAGCCGACAAGCAGAACATCTATCACGCTCCCACTAAACCTACCCAAAAACTAACGCCCCTTGATAGGTTTAAAGAACAGCTCCAGTACATGATATTAAGTAGGTTGGCAACCAAAATCGTAAATGCCGCTTTCGGTACAGAAAGCCTTAACCCCGGAACTTACCAAATTGAGAACTACCAAGTTAACGTTCAACAACAAGGAGGGGAAATCCACGTTAACATACTTGACACTTCAACAGGTTCTTCTACAGAGGTTATTGTCCCTATGTACAATACCTCTCCCTAATAAAAAAGGAGGGAAACTATGCTAAAGAAACTATCTCTTCTCATTGCAGTTCTTCTTGCTGGAAGTTGCTCCTATACAGGTCAACTCTCTAATTCTCCCGTCCCTACAATTACTCCTCCAAAACTCAATGTAGAACCTCCTTCCCACAGCCTCCTTCAGTTTCTCCCACCCCCGAAAGTTGTTATTCCGGTAGCCATATACAACTTTAGGGATAAAACAGGACAGTATAAAATTTACAATAACACAAGCACCTTTTCTACTGCCGTCACTCAAGGAGCTGCTTCAATCTTGATAAAAGCCGCTTACGATAGTGGATGGTTTCTTCCTTTGGAAAGGGAAAATTTAGCAGACCTCCTTACAGAAAGGAGAATTATTAGAAGTTCAATAGAACAAGAACTCAGGGCTAAAGGTTTAAAACCAAAGTCTAACATACTTCCCCCCTTAAAGTATGCTCCAATAATATTAACGGGAGGTATAATAGGTTATGATACAGACGTTATCACTGGCGGCTTTGGAGCCAAGTACTTTGGAGTTGGCGGTTCAACTGAACTGCGTCGCGATAGGGTAACTGTTTACCTTAGAGCTATAGCAGCTAAAACTGGGGAGGTTTTGTTAACTGTGACAGCAACCAAAACTATACTCTCCAGAAAGCTTGACGTAAATGTTTTTAAATACGTTAAGTGGAAGAGGCTCTTTATGTTAGAAAGTGGAGTTACCACGAACGAACCTGCCCTGTATGCCCTTCAAGGTGCAATTGAGAAGGCCCTTTACGGTTTAATAGTTGAAGGTATTGCTAAAGGTTATTGGCAGCCGAAAAATCCAAGTGACATATATTCTCCCGTAATTCAAGAGTACTTTAAGTGGAAACTAAAAGAACTGAAAAAACAGGAAGATTACCTAAAAGAAATTTTAGGAAAAGACTTTACGGAAAAGGAAATTGCATCTTACTTAAAAAGAGTTCGCGAAGAAAGGAATTTAACTATTTGGTATGAAGGACTCAAGAAGAGGAAGTAAAAAACATGAACAGAAATACGCTGTTAGTGCAAGGTGTTTTAACAAACAGCATTGAATTAGTATCTAAAGGAATAAAAAAAGGGGAAAACCCCCTTGTAGTAGACGATAAAGGACGCTCTCTTCTCCATTTGGCAGCCAAGAAAAACGCTGATAAAGTTATCGGGTTTTTAATTGATATAGGAATCTCTCCCAATGAAAGGGACGAGAAAGGAAGAACCCCTATATTCTACGCATCAGCTTCAAACTCTTTAAAAGCTATTAAAGAACTTATAAACCGCGGAGCTAAACTTAATATTAAAGACAACGAAGGAAGACATCCTCTTCATTACGCTGCTTCAAGCGGCTCTTTAGATGTCTTGTCATTTATAGCCGAAAAGCTCAAAACAGTGGATATAGAGGATAGGAAAGGTAGAACTCCTATCTTTTATGCAGCTTTAAAAGGAGAGCTTGAAGCTATAAAACGCTTAATTTCCTATGGAGCAGATATAAACCATAAGGATTATCTAGGATATACTCCGCTAATCTTATCTTCAGAAAAGGGGATAATACCGTCCGTTCTTCTTTTACTAGAAAAAGGAGCTAACGCTGAGGAAAGAGATTTAAAAGGAGAAACTGCTCTACACAAAGCCGTCAAAAGTAAAAATATCATCTTAGTAAAAAAACTCTTCTTTTTAAAAGATATCCCAGACAATGACGGTCTTTATCCTATTCACTACGCAATAAACAGCGAGGAAGTCTTAAAAGTTTTAATAGAACTAGGGGCCTCTTTAGATGTTAAAGATAGAATTGGAAGGACTCCCCTTCACTACGCTGTTTCCGAAAACCTTGAAAACATAGTAAATTTCCTAATCTCAAAAGGAGCTTCTCCTAGCATAGCAGACAACTTTGGAAGAACGCCTGTTCACTACGCTATAGCAAAGGATAATTTAAACATCCTTAAATCGCTTTTACCTGAAAAGAAAGAGGATATCCAAGGATTAATTTTGGAAGCTGCGTCTTCAGAATCTTTAGGTTCATTAAAATATCTAATTTTTCTAGGGTATAATCTATTTGAGAAAGACGAAGAAGGAAGAACAGCCCTACATTTAGCGGCTATACATGACAACGTGGAAATTGCAAAGACCTTAATTGAAACTGGTTTAAACTTAGAAGTAGAAGATAAATTTGGAGGAACTCCCCTTCACTATGCTGCAGCCAACAATAGCGTTAGAGTCTTAAAACTACTAATTGGCTTAGGTGCCAATGTTAACAAGAAAAACAGGAAAGCTAGAACCCCTCTTCATTACGGAGCTCTAAAGGGGAGCTCAGATGCCGTTAGGGAACTTCTTCTTTCAGGAGCAGAAGTTTCACCTCACGATGAAATTGGGAGAACTCCTCTGCACTACGCAGTTGAAACCAAAAATTTAGATATAGTCAGCACTCTCCTTAAGGCTGGAGCTAACCCAAATGAACAAGATATTAATAAAATAACTCCTCTCCACATTGCTGTGTTAGTTAAGAGTGAAGAAATAGTAGAAAATCTCTTAAAGTTTGGAGCCAACATTAATGAAGCAGACATTACTGGGAAAACCCCTTTACATATTTGTGCAATCTACGGTAGTGAGAAAGAATGCATTACTTTGTTAAACAGCGGAGCTGACATTAACGCTCAAGACCAGGAAGGCAACACGCCTCTTCACTATGCTTGTGCTTCCAGAAACTATAAATTGCTTGAATTTCTCTTAGAAAAGAAGCCCAACTTATCTATAAAGAATAAAAAGGGAAAAACAGCTTTACACTTAGCAGTTGAAAGTAAATGTATAGAATGTTTCAAATTACTAGTTAATGAAAATATTGATTTGCTTAGAGCACAAGACACTTCCGGTAAAACACCTTTAGAACTTATCTTCTCAAGTTCAGATGAAGGATTCTATCAATTAATTAAAACTATTCTAAACCCAGATGCTTTTAAACTCTCTAGTTCTGAATCGTACACAATTGATTTACTAAAAGCTGATAACGTAAAGCTCCTTTCTCAACTAATACATGATAAAATCATTTCTTTATATGACAAAGATAAAGAAGATAAAACTTTACTTCATTACGCCTCATCATTAGGAGCTGTTAAGTGCACTGAATTCTTAATAGACCAGGGACTTTCGCCAAATATAAAAGACATTTTTGGAAGAGCTCCCCTCCACTTAGCAGCGTCAAAAGACCATTTAAACATTGCAGAAATCCTAATTAATAAAGGTAGTGTTATTGATTTAAAAGATAACTACGGTAAAACAGCACTACATTACTGTGCAATGTCAGGTTCAGAAAAGGTTGCCGCACTTTTACTGGAAAAGGGAGCCAATCCAAATGCTAAAGATATCCTTAAAAAAACCCCCTTACATTATGCTGTCGCTTCTAACGCAGTTAACTTAGTTAAACTTCTACTAAAGTATGGAGCATCATACGAAGAAACAGACGCAAAAGGAATAAGTCCTTTATTAGAAGCTGCCCAAAACAAGAAATTCCTTGTTTTAAAAGAGATTGTTAATTTTGAATTACAAACAAAATAATAAATGAGGAGGAGGCATAGACTATGGAGACTAACCTTTATACGCCAGTAAACAGTAATGTTAGTCTTTCTAAGGATTTACTCAACTTAATTTCACTGGAAGCTCTAAAGTGCGAAAGAGAAAATGGGAAAATTCTATTAATCTCTTTCACTTTAAGAAACACAAAGTTTGACAAGGGAAAACTCTTACAGTTGTTAAATAATAATTTTAGAATATACGATATAATATCAGAATACCCAAATAATATATTCAACACGTTTGTAGTATCCTACAAACCATCTCCTATAAACTTCCAAATTTTCTTAAAAAGATTACACTCTATCGTTAATCATCTAGACATAGATAAATCAAATTTGGTATATACGTTTAAAATTTATCCTTATGACGGAGTCAATATAGGAAAACTGCTGGAACTTAACCTGAAAGAGCTATTGAAATTACTTTCACCTAAAAACAGTAGCTCTACTCTTTAACTTAAAAATTCTCTTATAAAGAGAAATAGCCACAGGAGATGCAGGTAATTTCGTAAGTTTTAACGCTAGTATATATTCTGCCCACAAATGGCCTTCTTCACACAACTTTTCTAACTTACTAATCTTAATATTCAACAAAGCTCTGTTTAAAACCTCTTTTCTTTCACCTAGCAATAGGGCAATTCTCTTCCTATTCTTTTCTAGTGCATTCTTATTATTAACAATTCTAAACCATTTATTGCTTTCTCGTAGGTAAAATATACTTTTTTTTATACTTAATATCCTTTTTAGCAAGTAAGAATTCGGAAATTTTTCTGTCAAGAGAAAGCATCCCTTTAAAGCATCTTGCGATTCCTGTAAGAAGATATTTGCTAAATAATTTGCTGCTTTTAGATTGCCTTTCCTGTATAACGATACTAAGATATTATAAGCCTGTTCAAGGTTCCCTAATTTATAAAGAGCCAAAGCTGACTTATATTTTGCATCTTCTATGTTATACCTCAACGCCAACTGGTAATAAAATAGGGCTCCGTCAAACATGCCATTCCTATAAAAGTAATCCCCCAAGAATAGGTATAAAATAGGATGATACTTTGCAGAATTTTCCAACTCATTTAACTCTTTAGAGGACATATATGGCGTCAACTTAAAGTACAACTCGTTAATGAAACCTTTAACATTAGCTTCAAAAAGGTAATGAATAGCCTTTTCTTTCTGATTTATCTTTAGATAAGATAAACCTAACCAATAACTACTTACTCCAGGATATTCCCTTAACAAAGTCTTAAATAACCTTATTGCCCCTTTGATATCTCCCTGTTCTAACTTTATTCTTCCTAAGCATATTTTGGCCTCAGGTATATTCTTTTTCCCTAGCTCTTTAATTTCACTTATCTCTTTTTCACTAAAGACTACTTTTCCATTGTTCAGAATACAGGACCTTAATTTTGGTGTAGTTATGGAAAAGGTTCCGCAGGAAGCCATCAAAATTAATGGCAAAATAAAACTACCAATCTTTCTGATAGTTAATTCCTCCTGCAAATTTTACACTTCTGTCTTTAAAAGCACTAGTTGGGAAAAATACATCTCCATACACATGAAGCCTTTTCCACAGGTTTTTAAATTTAATTCCTAAACTTATTCCTAAAAACCTTGAATTAACTTTATATTCATTTAAACCTATAAAAACAGGTTTCCTTAAGTCATTTACATAATAAGAACCAACACTTAAATCAATTTTTCTCCTCTTTAAAAAGAAAAAGACTTTTGTTAAATTGAAATCATCTACTATAAAAGGGTATTTTAAATCTTCCGTTGTATAAATTCTTCCATAACGCATCGGTATAGCTTTAAAATTCTTATTAAAGGATACATATAACGAACATTTATCATAACTTTTTAAAAAACTCCACGATAAACTTTTCTTCCCTAACAACAAAGAACTTAATAAAGTTGGCGTTTTTAAAGAAAACTTCAGGAAGTTTCCAGCATAAAATCCTCTTTTTTTACCATTTGTAAATTTTATATAACCGTCTTCCACTGTTAATTTGTATTGTCTTAACAACAAGTATAACAAAGATACATTTGAGTAAAGCAATTTTTTTAAGTTAACTTCATTATTATAATTTCTAAATGGCACATAAGATACTGAAAAGAGAAAGTTTGTATCTACAAAGTCAGTTCCTAATTCAAATGTTAGTGGATACCAGTCTTCAATATCATTTTTTCTATGTTCAATTCCAGTATCTAAATACATAAACTCATTAAGTTGAAACTTTTTGTGCAAATTATCAAACCCTATATAGGGTCTAAACTTTCTATTTATAGAATAAACTCCCAAGTAAAGAACATTATTGAAGCTGAGAAGTTGGTAATTATAAAGGTTTTTATAATCTCTATTTACTGAAATTCTCATAATGTATCTAACAAACTTTTGTCTATTTTTAGTTCTAGCTGCTGGAAAATCAATTTTTTCATACGAAAGGTCTTCTTTAAATTTACAGCTAGCCCAGATTTTACGAATTAATTTAGAATAATCCTTTCTTTCAACTTTTCTTTTATTCTCTTTAACAATAAAGACTTTTTTCCTTATTTTTAAACTTCCACTTGGATATATCCACCTTTTTGGAATTAAATAACACTTCCTAAGTAAAACTTTTTTCATACCTAAGTTATGAAGTTTCTTAAGAAAGAACTTAGCCTGTCTAATCTCTTGCCAAAAACCAATCCTTAAAGTATAAAACTTCCCTATCTTTTCAATTCTAACAGAAGGGAATAATTTTGACATATAAGTAAAAAGTTTATACTCTGAATCGGTTAACTTATCTGTCGTTAGCACCTGAATACAATAGAAACTTTTCTCTTTTGCTAAAGCTGAATGATTCAACAGAAGTACAAAAAGGGGTATTAGTATTATCTTATACATACTATTTCTGTTCAATGAGAAATTTAATGTAAGGCTTAAATTTCATTAGCCTAATAACAATTTCTATTCTACTAGAACAGTTTAACTTCTTAAACAACTGATTCAGATAGTACTTTATGCTCTGCTCTGATAAATTAAGTTTAGAAGCAATCTCTTTGTTGGTATATCCTTCTAAAAGATAGTTTACTATTAAAAGCTCCTTCCCCGAAAGGGCATCCAAAGGGAAAGTTTTCTTTAATAAGAGGTTAATTATGGACCTCTTTATCCAAATATCTCCATTAACAACTAAGAAAAACATTCTATTTATTAACTCTAGTTTCATATCTTTATCAATAACTCCTTTTATTGGAACTAATTTTAATAGAATAGCAATCTCTTCTTCATCTAAATCATAATTTACAAATATCAAATGTTTCTTTTCCTTTACAAAAGACCTTATCTCTTTAACTTTTTCTAAGAGGGAAAGTTTATCTATTAAGACAACATCCGCGTTATTTGGATAGTTATAAACAACCAAATTATCCAACTTCTTTAACTCACTCTTTAACAAAGAAGCCACAAAGATATTACCTAACCACAAAGAAACTTTTATTTTCTCTGTCTCTTCCCTTTTCTCTTCCAACATTACCATAATAGCCCCAAGCCCACTAACATCATATGACCTGTTATTTTAAAGTCACTGTCATTAACTTTATTTACTCGCAGAAATTTATAGCCATAATTGTAAAATGCGTATACTTGAGAGTTTAAATAATATTTAAACTCAAAATCAATATTTTTCTCCCTTTTTTTAGCTCCAAAAGGTAAATCAGTATTCAAAGATAAAGTAATATAATATGTTGGAGAAACTGAAACGCTTAAATATAAGCTAGGAACCAATGTAGATATTTCTTTATCTTCCTCCTGAGATAATGTTAGATTCTTTATCTTTACTGTATAATCTATAAAGTTTAAGTTTAAACCCAAATTTAAATTAAGAAAGTCATAGTTAAATTTATCTAATGGTTGAGTATATAAGGTTAACTTTACATTATTGGCAAGGACTTTAGCCAGTAAACTATCACCAACATTCAAAGTCAAATCATATATCTCATAGTTATTTTTAACTGTAGATTTTGAAGAGGAATTTAGGTGGAAATATGACAATTTAATATCAGGAATAAAGGGAATATTTTCAATAGAATAAGAAAATGTTAAACTCTTACTTGAATCCGTAGGAAGCTTAATTTTATCTTTATACACATCCTTAATATAAGCTCTTGGCGATAACTTACCTATTCCAAATCTCGCTTGCTCTAAAGTAAAAGAATAACAATTCCCAAAAATCAGAAAGTTAAAGAAAATTATAAAACCAACAAGTCTATTTATTAGGTTAGTTTTATTCATCATATCCCCCCATTCTCAACTTTACGGTAAACTACCTGTGATTAAGGCCGTAGGCTTATAAGGAATATTGGCAGCCTACCCTAACATTATCCACTCCACCCTTTAATCCTATCAAATCAAAAAGTAGGGTCCCAGTCCCTATCTTATGCCTGCACAAAGCAGACGGGCTAGCCTACTTAGTTGTTTGTAGTAGGTATCTTCTTTCACAATCCTTATCCCTTTTAGAAAAATAAATCATTTCAATTATATCACGATATCCTTTTGGAATGTCAGGCTTTACCTACTTTCTAATAAAGCAGGTTCTAGGCTGTTATATAAACTGGGATTTAAAAAGTTCTCTACTTGAGACGCAGAACTATTAAAAGTTTAAAATTATAAAGACGCCAAATTGAAAGGAGGTTAAGAAATGCCTATACTCCTTTTTGCAATAGCAATTTTCTTTTTAGGCCTAGCTTTTCTAACCTACGGTAAGTTTTTAAGAGATAGAGTTTTCAACCTTAACGATAAGAACAGGACTCCCGCCCACACCATGAGGGACGGAGTAGATTACGTTCCGGCACCTGCACCTGTTTTGCTGGGACATCACTTTTCGTCAATTGCCGGTGCAGGTCCGATAGTGGGGCCAATAACTGCCGCTTCTTCCTGGGGGTGGCTTCCAGCCTACCTGTGGGTTTTAATAGGCAACATATTCATAGGTGGCGTTCACGACATGAGCTCAATAATTGCCTCGGTAAGGAATAAAGCCCGCTCAATTGCAGAAATAGGAGGAATGTACCTTTCAAAGAGGGCAGGTTTTCTGTTTAAGCTCTTTATATGGCTTGCACTCCTTTACGTTGTAGCTGTATTCATTAACGTTGCTCAGATAACATTTAACGCTAAAGTCCCTGTAATAATCGGGGGAAACGCTAAAGTCCTTGAAATAGGAGGAGGAGTTGCAACATCTGCCGTTATCTACATTTTCCTTGCAGTGATTTTCGGGCTCTTAGTTTACAACTTCAAGTTCTCTTTAAAGTGGGCAACTTTAATTTTTGTAGTTTTAGTTTACGGAGCCGTTTACGCCGGACAACTCTTCCCAATTCACCTATCCCCAAAGGCGTGGGACTTAATACTACTTGCCTACGTTGCCGTTGCGTCCATAACTCCAGTTTGGATTTTGCTTCAGCCAAGGGATTACCTTTCAAGCTTTCTCCTTTACGGAGCTCTCATAGGAGCAGGCCTTGGAATTATCCTCTCCTTTGGGAAGGTAGAGGCACACCTTCCTGCTTACTTAGGGTTTAACAGCGATATAGGTCCTTTAGTTCCCCTACTGTTTGTAGTCATAGCTTGTGGCTCAATTTCCGGATTTCACTCCCTCGTAGGTTCTGGAACTACTGCAAAACAGCTTGACAAGGAAACAGATGCACTTCCTGTAGGCTACGGAGCTATGCTTTTAGAGGGAGTAGTAGCCGTAATGAGCGTGATTTTCGTTTTGGTCTTAACTAAGAGTGAGTTTTCCGTATTAAAGAAAAACGTTGCAGCAATTTACGGTGCAGGAATAGGAAAGTTTATGAGCTTTCTAGGAATACCTACGGAAATAGGGGTTGCCTTTGGAATGCTTGCCCTTTCATCTTTCGTTTTAACGAGCACCGATACGGGGACGAGGCTTGCAAGGTACGTGTTTACAGAGCTAACGGGAATAAAAAACAGGTTTGTAGCAACTGGCGTTTCTTTGATAATACCTGCAATTTTAGTCTTTACAAAATACAAAGACCCTGCAACAGGTAAGTTATTGCCCGTTTGGAAGGCTCTTTGGCCTGTGTTTGGAGCTACAAACCAGTTAATTGCAGCCCTCAGCCTCTTTGTAATTACGATATGGCTTATTAAAACCGGAAAAGGGAGATTTTGGTTTGTCTCGGGAATTCCAGCTCTCTTTATGGGCGTAATTACAGTTTGGGCTTTGGTAATGCTCTTTTTAAAGTGGAAGTTTACAATTATAGGAATAGCTGCTTTAATTCAGGTATTTTTAGCGCTTTGGATACTCTGGGAAGGTTTAATAGGGCTAAAGAGAGTTAGAGAGGAAGAGGTTGGCAGAGGCTAAAAACTTTAAGGAAAAGCTATTTTTCATAGCTACCGGCGTTAGACTTCACGCTAAGGAGTATTTTTTAAGGATTACAGGTCTTTTTAACAGGTACGAGTACTGTCTCTCCTTTCCCTCAATTTCAGAAGGGTTAAAGGCTGAAAAGTTAATTAAAGGATTTAAGGCAGTATCTATCCCAATTCCAGACGAGATTTTTAAAGGGTGTGGAGTTGGAATACTAGTAAAGGAAGAGGAGTTGGAGAAGCTGTTAAAGAAGTTGAAAGAGGAGAAAGTTTTAGTTTCTGGAGTTTTTAAAAGGAGCAAGGAAGGATTTAAAGAGGTAAAGAAGTGAAGATTGCCGTTTTAGGTTCCGGCAGCTGGGGAAGTGCTATCTCTGTTCACTTTGGAAGGGCAGGGTTTAAAGTAGTTCAGTGGTGCAGGGAAAGGGAAGTCGCACAGGAAGTTAACGAGAGGAGGGAAAATTCTCTCTTTTTAGAAGGGGTAAAGTACCCTGAAGGGGTTTGGGCTACAAGCTCTGTTAAGGAAGCAGTTGAAGGTGCAGACTTTGTATTCTCCG
>Ga0256833_1003124_pt1 | contig 11430 bp, 8 predicted proteins | sample 356284metaG_FD_190535 | JGI IMG/M metagenome (GOLD analysis project Ga0256833, IMG submission 190535) | Hydrothermal vent microbial communities from Mid Atlantic Ridge, Atlantic Ocean - 356-284 | ecosystem: Environmental > Aquatic > Marine > Hydrothermal vents | place: Atlantic Ocean: Mid...
CAAGTAATATTGATGTACCAGCCGATATATCATCAGCTGCATTTTTTATGGTTGGTGCAAGTATCGCTAAAGATTCTGATTTAACACTGGAGCATGTCGGCATCAATCCCACTCGCACAGGTGTGATAGATATTTTGAAGTTAATGGGTGCAGATATAAGGCTTGAAAATCAGCAAGAAGTCGGCGGAGAACCTGTGGCAGACATCAGAATACGTTCAGCACAGCTCAAAGGTATTAATATCCCTGAAGAATTAGTTCCACTAGCGATAGATGAATTTCCTGTTATTTTTATCGCAGCCGCCTGTGCAGAGGGTGAAACGGTATTAACTGGAGCAGAAGAATTACGCGTCAAAGAAAGTGATCGCATACAGGTAATGGCTGATGGTCTCAATAATTGTGGTATTGATGCACAAGCAACAGCAGATGGAATTATTATCAAAGCAGGGCAGCTAACTGCTGGAACGGTTGATAGTCATGGTGATCATCGTATTGCAATGGCATTTTCAATCGCAGGTTTATGTGCCAACGGTGAAATAACAATAAATGACTGCGCTAATGTGAATACATCATTTCCTGATTTTATAGCTTTATCGGCTAGTGTTGGCTTGCAAGTAGATTCAGAATAATAGCCCACTCAATAGGGGATGGAGTAATACATAATCCTGAATCCGTGAGGTCAATGCGGATAACAGGGCGTAAGATATTGGTTTAGCAAGGGATTTAAAAAATCTTAGCTTCACCCGTAGGTTAAGCGGGTATTTTTTAAACCCGTGATGAATCAATAGCTTGCATCCTGTGTCGTAGTGACCTCACGGATTCAGGATAATAATAAACACCATCCCCCCTGTTTTTTACATATTCTCTAATCCTCTATTCTCAGACAGTCTCCAAGAGTTATTAAATGAATATTGATATTCAGTGAGTGTTAATAGTTTTTACTCTAATATGTTTGGCGTGACACTAATAAATAAAAATAAGCGAGGAAAAACTATGAAATATAATAAACCCCTATTAATTACTTCTATATTAGCTCTTTTAGCTACTCCAATTGCCTTTGCTGGCGATGATGCTAACGGCTCAGGATCAGGTGAAGGTGGTTCGACTAATGGCGAAACCGTTGGTGATACGCAAACTGCAACAATTATTGTGCCTGAGGTTAGCTTAATTGATGTAACAAATACAGTATCAGCAACATTGACTGCACCAACAGATGCAGGTGATAACTTTGCTACTGTTGCGGTAACTGAAGCAACAAACTATGCGATAAGTGCTAATAATGATGCAGCGAATCCAAATCAAACCAGAAAAATTGTGGCAACTTCAACTAATGTCCCGCTAGGATGGAAGTTTGGTATAACAATGGCTGCACCAACAGCTTCAGGTGCATCCGCAGGTGAGGTCTTTTTGACTAATGGTGTGACAAGCGTAGATACAGTAACAGGCATCAAAAATGTTGCTAATCACGGTCTTGCTTTGGGTATTAAAGTTGGGCCTGAAGATGCAGCTACAATGCCTTCATATACAGGAGCTGGTGGTCAGGCAGTGACGATTGTTTATACCATTACAGCTGATCAATAATTTGTATAAACAGGGTTCTGGGCACTTCTTAAAAATCCCAGAACTATAATAATAGCTGAATCCGTGATTTTATGCGGATTCAGCTAATAAGTTTGATAACCACGGAGGGTATTATGTTTAGATCGATGTTTAGACCAACGATTAGATCAATATTCAAATCAATTCTGATTTTTTTTATTTGTATTTCCAATGCAAATGCAATCACCTTAACACAAACTATCGCCTCTGATGTTTTGTTTGATCTTACACCTGTAGCACCCACCGATGCAGGTGACTATTTCAATAATTCATATACTCGTGATAATACGCAACTAACTATTGATGGTATTCCCAATACCACTAAATGGAAAATCTATGCAAAATTAAGTAATTTTGTGCATAGTGGTCAGGAAAAAATAAAGGTTCGGATTAGGAGACAGGGTAATGGAAACGGAAACGGAACGGGTGTCAATATTCCTAGTGGAGGGAATACTTATAAAAGATTAAATGAAACAAGCTATAAGTATATTTTCAGGGGGCAGGGCAATCGCGCTGATATTCCAATACGAACCCAAATTAAAGGGATTGGAGTCTATGATGGTCATGGTGCATTCACTACAACGATTGAATATAAGGTGGAAACCTATTAATTAGTTTGCACATATTAATTCACACATATTAGTTCACACAGATTAGTTCACACAGATTAGTTCACACAGATTAGTTCACACAGATTAGTTTACACAGATTAGTTTACACAGATTAGTTTACACAGATAGTTCAAATGAATAACTAAGGATAACAAAGAAAGGGGAAAGGACATGAATACGAAGCTGTTATATAATAAACATTTACAAATATTATTTTTTCTTATATTGATGCTTTGTAGTTTGCAACTACAAGCAGCTATCTTAATGCAGGGGGGCTACTCTCATGAGTTTACCACTGTGCCAGGTGGCGTTTATAAGAAATCTATCAAATTAAAAAACATGGGGCGCACAGCTCAAGAAATAAAAATTTATATGGAAGACTATATGTTTAATGCGGGTGGACGGTCAAATTTTACGGCTGCCAGATTACGCAAGAACCCGCGTAGCAATAGTCAGTGGATCAAGTTTAGCCCTAATCGATTGGTATTGGCTCCAGGAGCAGAAAGAGTTATAAACTATACTATGCGTGTACCAAGAAGAAGACTAACAGGAACATATTGGAGTGCTTTAGTTATCGAGCCTGTTGCGGCATCTTCTTTGGAGTCAACCAGAAAGCATTATAATGATAAAAAAGTGCATATGAATATTCAGCAGGTTGCTCGCCATGCTGTTCAAATAGTGGCTCAAATGGGTGATACGGGAAAAGCTAATATTCAATTTAAACACCCTGTCATGAAAAAAGAATCAGGAAAACGTACTTTTAGCCTGGATGCCTACAATGTTGGTACACGCTGGATAAAACCCGATGTATGGTTAGATGTTTATAATCAACAGGGTGGATTTGTTGGTAAATTTAAAGGTGATGGATCGCGCATTTACCCAAGAACATCGGTTACACTCCCTGTTGATATTTCACGCTTAAGATCTGGAAAATATAAAGGGCTTTTTGTGGTTGATGGCGGTAGCAATTCAGAAATATTGGCAACCGATATTAACCTTACGATTCGATAATTTTTTGGTAGTAGATTAAATCTGTGTTTTTGTAGGTCGGATTAGCGATAGCATAATCCGACAAACCACAGGTTTAATCTGCTACCAATGTGTCTTTTAGACAGAGTAAGAAATTAGTTTTTCTAGGGAAACGGACATGCTAGGCAAAAGGGGAAATAGAGAAAACAGGGGAGGCAAGCAAGCTTTTATTGCTAGATTTGCGAGCTATGCAGTGTTGCTGATAACTCTTTTGTATCCCTTATACGTTTATGCAGCATCGGCTGTTGATATTGTTGTTAAACAGCGTGTTATCCTTGCTCAAAAACGTGGCATTGTAACTTTGCCGTTTAGCGTTGTTAATCGTAGCAGTAAAACCCTTTACTTTACCGAAGATGTTGATCTGCCAGAAGGGTGGCGAATACTGGCAAACGCAGGTTCTTTTACGTTGGGAGCAGGTGAGACAAGCTTGCGCTTGGTTCATGTTTTAGCCTCTTCAGATGTGCCTGCTGGGAAATACACAATTCCCTATCGGGTTACTTCAAGAAATAATTCAGCCATACGTGCAGAAAAAAATATTAGTGTGGTGATAAAATCTACATCTAAATTATCAGTTGCCGTTATTGAAAAACCTGATTTAGTGCTGGCAGGTGAAGAATATGCAGTAAAGGTACGAGTAGAGAATAAAGGTAATGTAGCTATATCGCTTGGAGTTAATATTAAGGATGCATCAGCCTATTTAGCTTCTTTTACACCGCATCATTTAAAATTAAAACCTTCTCAAAAAGCCATTATAAGCATACATTCGAAAATTCCTAAATCCATAAAGAAAAGTAGCCATCACCAGCTAAAATTGTCATTGAAGGGCAAGTCCATTGCTGTTGATAAAGTTATTAAAACGCAAATTGTTTCTTTTCAACCCGAAGGAACGGGTTTGTATCATTCAATCCCAACAAAAGTTACAATAACTTATACCAGCAACAGGAATAATAATGGAGATAGTAATGGAAATAATGGCGGAGCTAATAAGGCTAAAAATGGTGTTTTACAAACAGAGCTAGTAGCTGTTGGAAATCTCGATGAGGAAGGTAAACATCACCTTAATTTACTTTACCGAGATGCAAAAACCAATACACTTTCATCACTAGGTTCTGACTCAGAAAAGAGGCTTTCTTATAATAATAATTTTTTCACTGTTCATTTAGGTGATCGTTCTTATTCTCTTGCAGGTATCACAGATGAAGGTTTATATGGCAAAGGAGTAGAAGTTGGCTATCATCCACCTGATCAGAAGTGGAATATTCGTACTTTTATTGCAGAGCATGATCAAGATCAAGATCAACAAAATAATGCTGAAAAAGAAGGCGTAAAAAAAGCCAAATTCAGTGGTTTTGAAGTGGGTTATAGGTTTGATCATGACTTTGAATTGGCAATTAACGCTTTATCTAAAGAAGAAAATGATAATAGCCAGCCAAAAGAAACAATCACAGGTATTGATATGCGCTGGGATAAATATGCCAGTGCAGAAGTCACTTTGTCATTGGCAAAAGATAAGGATGGCAGTGCCTTTAGACTTCAGCAGTATGGGAGCTTGAGTGATTTTAATTATGATCTTGAAATTCAAAAAGCTGATGCTGATTTTGATGGGCTTATAAAAGATATAAAAAGTGAATCTTTAACTGGAATATATTCTTTTAATGGGAATAAGAATTATATTCGAGCCAATGTGTATCATGCACAACACAATCTTAAAAAAGATACCAACAAGCGTATTCCAGAAGAAAAAAACTTCAGTTTAGGGCTTGGGCACTATTTTAATAATCTCCGTCAAGATAGCTTGTATACAGAGCTATTTACACGAAAAACACAAGATCAACGAAAATTATCTGACTACAATCAAATTGAGCAGGGTATTAAAATTGATTACCAAAAAAATATTAGCCAACAATTAAGGCTTAATGCTATTTTTGAACATGCCATAGAAAAGGATAAAATAAAAAATAGAAAGTCTACTAAAAATCGGGGTAGTCTAACACTGGCTTATACGCCGAGTGAAAAGTATAACTTTGGATTTAATATTGATAGTACCAAGAAGAATAATAACTATAGCACTTACAGTACTCAAGATTCACTGAGTTATGGGGTAAATGCGGCAGTACGTTTTAATTCTAAACAAGTTCTTTCAGGTTATTGGAGGCATACAAAAGCTAATGATAGCTTACAACTTAACTATAATCATACCTTTCATAATGGTATTAGCCTAGGTGCATCAGTATCTACAGATACTTTAAAAACTAAGCAAGCTGAGCAAAACAAGCAGAATAATTTAGAATATCAATTAAGGCTTAGTGTACCGTTTGATACGCCATTGTATAAATATAAAAATATTGGTTCATTGCAAGGCAAGGTCTATGATAAAGCATTAAAACAAGCTGTTTCTAATGCGATTGTGAGTGTTGCTGGACAATATGCGGTCACTGATAAACAAGGTAATTACAAATTTAAAGCAATTCGTGAAGGTAGATACGATTTAACGACAAACCTAACTAAAACTCAGTTGAATAACTATCTAGTTGAAAATGAGCAACAACAAAAAGCCCGAGTGATCGCCAATAAAACATTAACACATAATATTAACTTAGTTGCAGGAACAGGTATCAGCGGGCAGGTGTTAGCGTATAGTGTCGCTAGTGGTTCAGTGATGCAAGCAAGTGATAATGGAATGAAACCTTCTGGCGGTATAGAAAGTCTTTTAGTCACATTAGTATCGACGAACAACAGTGAAATAGTACATAAAGCACTGACCAGTGAAGGTGGTTTTTTCAGCTTTAATGGTATCAAGGCAGGGCAATGGATGATTCAGGTCACTGACCCACGCAAAGTGATTAAAGATTTGCGTATAGAGCAACCGCAAAGAACAGTACATCTTACAATTGGTGAAGATAAAGACATTGTGTTTAAGGCAATTCCCTTGATAAAGAAAATCAAAAAAATCGGCCCAAGCAGTGGCTTTAATGTTATTGGAGAATAATCCTGAATTCCAATTGTCTAATGGAATAGGGTGTATAGAAAAATGATTAAATTATCAAAAGTATCAATACTGGCACTTATTAGCATAATATTTAGCGTAGTTTTTTATCCAACAGTCGTTTTTGCTGATACTGATACAGCCACGCAACAAGTACGCATTATCATACCTAAAATGGCGATGATTGATGTGGATAACACATATGCACCTTTGCAAATAACTTTTGATCCAATGACCGATGCAGGTGATAATTTTTCAACCACAACAGTAACGGGTTATTATGATGTGACTTCAAATATAAGAAAACTAAAGCTTTATGCGAAGACAGATGTTGACCTTCAAAATAACTATAATTTAAAACTGGAAGTCATGGAGGTATCTTCCACTGGTTACAAGATATTAACAACTACACCGCAAAAAGTTTCCAATCAAAATCGTCAAGCACAACATAATCAGCCACTTTATTACAAGGCAAGCCCAGTTTCTCCTAATAAGACAATTCCCTACGGTAATATTAATGTGATAATTACCTATACATTAGTAGAGCCATAGGAAACTGTAAAAGTATTTGTGGGGTTTGGAATTAGTCAGTTTAGAACACATAACGATAGAGTAGTAATAATATAATAATCAACTGAGCAAAGGCTATTCCTTGCCAAAAGCCTACAGGGTTTCTTTCTATTAAAGGTTGTGAGCTGTGGCGATCAAGCAGTGCTTGATTGGGTTTGCTAAAATCACTGAGAAATTCAGATAATAGGCCATAGCGTTTTTCAGGATTAGGATGGACTGCTTTTTTCAGGCAGGCATCTATCCAGTCAGGAATCATTGGGTTGTATTGGCGAGCCGAAACGTAGTTAAATTTCTTTTTAGATGCTCGTTCTGGTGAAGTTTCACCATAAGGTAATTTACCCGTTAGCATTTCATAGGCAATTACGCCTAAGGAATAAATATCTGAGCGGTTTGTGCCCGTTTCACCTTTAAAATATTCAGGTGCTGAATAATTGGCTGTTCCGACAATTTCATTATGTTCAACAACTGATTTAATTTCTGCAAGCCCTGCTATTTTGGTCGAGCCAAAATCAATAATTTTTAGTGTATTAAATTCATCCAATAAAATATTATCAGGTTTTAAATCTTGATGAATCATTTCTAATCGGTGCATGGCGCGTAGACCACGAGCGATTTGATCAATGCTTCCGCGTACTTGAATGAGAGAGGGTTTGGGGTTGTCCGACATCCATTGTTTTAAACTTTGACCCTGCACATATTCGACTACCGTATAGAGAAAAGAGCGTTTGCGATCCATGCCGCAAACCTTGATAAGATGAGGTGATTGTAAGCGTTTAGCGACCCATTCTTCATGTAAAAATAAGTCGATATAAGAGGGGTCATCTTCAAAGTTTACTGAAGGTGTTTTAATAACCACTTTACGTGGTAGATTATTTATTTTTTCAGATAGTGTATCTTCTGCAAGATAAACTTGAGAACGTGAGGAGGCATTTAACTCACGTAAAATTTTATATCCATCAATAATATTTCCTGCTTTTAAATCGGGTGGAAAAGGAAGTTGAGTGAGTTGTTCATAAAACTCAGTTTTATCAGGTTCAGGTAAGCAATCAACTCGAAGAATATGAGCACTAATATTGTCGTTAGATTCATTTGCTTCTGCCGCTTTAACAAGCTGTTCTGTTGCTTGTTGAGGATTAGTTTTATGTGTTTCAATGATCTCTTGAATTTCTTTGTTGCTGACAAAATCATGAATACCGTCTGTGGTGAGCAGATAAATATCATTTTCATGCACCGTTGTTGCGCGATAGTCAATTTCAAGATGAGTGTCAATACCTAAAGCACGGCTTAAATAATCACGATCATTGCTGATCCATACACGATGATCTCTTGTTAACTGTACAAAATCAGTGCCACGTAAACGATATATACGGCTATCACCAACATGAAATAAATGTGCAGTTTGTGACTTTAAAACCAAGGCACTAAAGGTCGTTACCATACCTTTTGCTGTACCGTATTTTTGTTGTCCTTGGCTAAAGAGCCATGTATTTAACGCGCTAAGGATTTTTGTAGCGGCTTGTTTTACTGTCCATGATTCAGGCGTGCTGTAGTAGTCAGTTAAAAATTGGCTGATACTAATTTGGCTGGCTTCTTTGCCACCGTCGCTACCGCTCATACCATCGGCTATGGCAATGGTAATGCCCTTGCTTTCTAGTTGTGCTAAATCATCTGTAGCCTGTGAAGGAATATAACTACCCAGAAAATCTTCATTTTCTGGTTTGACACCTGCTATGGATGATTGACCGATGCTGACTGTGAGTGAATTGATAATTTTATCCTAGTACATACCCATCCCCCCTGTTTTTTGGATATTTTAAATATATTTAAAATATCCAAAAAACAGGGGGGATGGGTATGGTAATAATTAAGCTATTAGTTTCTTGGTCGGATTAGTGTAGTCTAATCCGATACGGTGTGAGAATAGATATTATTTAACATCAATCATCTGCACAGTCCCATCGGGTAATGTTTCAGCCATTTGTCCTTGGGGTTCTTCTAAGAAGAATAAGATTAAACCAAAAACTACTGCTGATACAATGCCGATAAACAAAAAGAATTGATCATAGTCGATTAATGAATTTACCGTTAAAAATAGCACTGCGCCTACATTACCAAAAGCACCTGCCATGCCTGCAATTTGACCTGTCATGCGTCGTTGAATAAGAGGAATCATTGCATAAACTGCACCAGAACCAGCTTTTGAAAAGATTCCGCCTACAATAGTCATGCCGACAACCAGCCATATTGACCAGCTTTTATCAACCATGCCCAAAAGAAGGAAGCTAGCTGTAATACCTGCAAAAACAATGATTAATGTACGTTTACGACCAATTATATCACTAATCCAACCACCACCAGGTCGTGCAAATAAGTTGATAAAGGGGTAGATACCTGCCATGAGTGCTGCGTTGACTTTAGGTATATCAAACCACTCTACATAAAACATCGCTAACATAGAAACAACCGCTAGTTCTGTACCAAACGTAACAAGGTAGGCTAAATCTAAGATGGCAACCTGCTTGAATTTATAGCGTTGCATTGCAGGCACAGGAGTCTTCAAAATGTGAGAATTAACATGCCAGATTTTCCAGATTTGAGCAGCATAAATAACTGCTAGTACAATATAAATAAGTAGTGAAGTTAAGGAGCCTATCAAGCCCATATTGGCAGGAGATAGCTTCCAAGTGAGTAGAGCTAGTGCAAGAAATAGGGGGATATTCATTAGAATATAAAGAACTAGGTCGCCTTTGCTAGTGATTTCCATTGCACCTGTTTTCTTTGGCTTGAAGTAAGTAGAGCCTTGAGGCGTATTTCGTGCAACCACATAATAAAATGCACCATAAGAAATTGCTACGATACTGGCAAAAGTGATTGCGTAACGCCATCCGTCGTCACCACCCATTGATGCTGCAATAAAGGGTAGGGTGACTGCTGCTCCTGCTGATCCGAAGTTACCCCATCCGCCATAAATACCTTGTGCTAAGCCTGTTTGTTTTGCGGGAAACCATTCACCGATCATACGAATACCGACAACAAATCCTGCACCAATAAAACCAGATAAGAAGCGCAAAATAGCCAGACTTTCATAGCTACTAGCCCAAGAAAAAGCGATACTAATAAAGCCACCAAGCACCAAAATTGAGCTAAATAAAATACGCGGTCCATATTTATCAACTAGCATACCGACAATAATACGCGCGGGAATTGTCATAGCTACATTGAGTATTAATAAAACTTTTGCTTGCTGATCAGTAAGGTCCAAAGCTTCTTTTATGAAAGGCATCATAGGGCCCAGTCCCAGCCATACGACAAATGTCATAAAAAAAGCGAACCAAGTAATGTGTAAGGTTCTAATATTTGCCTGACCTAATGCAAAAATATTAAATTTGTTTGATCCTGTTTGTATCGACATGTTAGCTCCATAGGAAATAATAAATAATTAATATATTCTTAGTAATTACTAGTAATCATCCTGCAATTATCGTGCCAATATTAATTTTTTATTCATCGGTCTTCGCTCTGAACTATTAAATCTAACTTGCGACGAAAAGAGTGAGTTCTGCTGTTTATGCTAGACTCTATAATCTATAAAGTAAATAACTCACTAAAGGAGACACAATGGATGCCATTGACACAATCAAAATTTTAGGTGGTTTATTAGGTAACGGAGCACTTTCAAAAGGCTCTGGAGGTAATGTACTTGGAAATATTCTAGGCTCAGCTCTAGGCGGGGCAAGCAATCAGCAAACACAAAGCGGCGGCAATATTGGTGATATTTTAGGTAGCCTAATTGGTGCAGGGCAACAATCTACATCAGGTGGAAGTATGGCTGATGTGCTTGGCGGGTTATTAGGTGGTGGTAGGCAGCAACCTCAAGCAGGCGGTGGAATTGGTGACTTACTAGGTAGTTTAATTGGTGGAGGCGCAACCCAGCAACGCCAAGCTCCGTCTGGTGGTAGTATGAGTGGCGGTATGGATGGAAGCATAGGCGACTTACTCGGAAATTTATTAGGTGGTGCAGCCAGTGGCTCGCAAAGCACGAATGGGCTTGGCGGTGCAGGTGGATTGGGTGGTTTATTAGGTGCAGCCGTTAGTAAATATGCACAAGCACAAAACCGTGAAGCACCAAACCCTGCACCTGATCACTATGAGCATCTTCCACAAGGTGTTGATCAAAAGCAAGCGGCTGATCATGCCACTTTAATTATTCGTGCCATGATAAATGCTGCAAAATCAGATGGCAGTATTGATAAGGAAGAGCAAGAAAAGGTAATCGAGAAACTTGGTGATGTTACCCAAGCAGAGATTGACTTTGTGCGTAGCGAATTTAATGCACCACTTGACGTTGATGCCTTTATTCAAACAATTCCACGCGGTATGGAGCAACAAATATATGCGGTCTCATTGATGGCGATTGATCTTGATAATAATAAAGAAGCACGCTATTTAGGTGAATTAGCTAAAGGTCTAAGAATAGAAGCAAAATTAGCTAACCAGATACATGAACAATTAGGTGCGCCTACTATATTTTCATAAAAGATCACATTTTTATTTGTAAAGCCTGAATCCGTGAGGCTAATACGAGTATGAGGGATAAGGTATTGGTTTTACAGTGGAATTAAAAAATCTTAGCTTCAC
>Ga0256833_1003125_pt1 | contig 11429 bp, 12 predicted proteins | sample 356284metaG_FD_190535 | JGI IMG/M metagenome (GOLD analysis project Ga0256833, IMG submission 190535) | Hydrothermal vent microbial communities from Mid Atlantic Ridge, Atlantic Ocean - 356-284 | ecosystem: Environmental > Aquatic > Marine > Hydrothermal vents | place: Atlantic Ocean: Mid...
GGTTTGTGACGGAGACAGACACGATGGGGTAAAGGCGGAGCAATCGTGGAATGCCCGCAGAGGAAGACATCCTTTTTGCGGAGCCTCCCATCGGGTCGGCTGTGAAAGCGGTTTATTCAGGTGAAGCTACTGCCACGGAGTCACAGTTAACGGAGGGACAGAAGGTCGGAAAGAGGGAAAAGTGAATAAACCTTGCAGGGCGGATGGAGACCTTCTGTCCCGGAGTGGTTTGTGACGGAGACAGACCCGATGGGATAAAGGCGAAGCAATCGTGGAATGCCCGCAGAGGAAGACATCCTTTTTGCGGAGCCTCCCATCGGGTCGGCTGTGAAAGTGGTTTATGCAAGTGAACTCACCGCCACGGAGTCATATTTAACGGAGGGACAGAAGGTCGGAAAGGGGGGGGGCGGAAAACGAACAACCTGCAAAGCGATTCCACATCCTTCTGCAACTTGGCTATGAGAGGCAAAAAGAAGTTTTAAAACTCAACCCCGTCCACGGACGCAGCCTCGCAATGCCCCGAGGGTGGAAGGTGACATGGAATAAACCACACCATGAAAAGCGGCCAATAAGATATAAACCTCATTTGATTTTTCACTACCATAAGATATAATAACTTCAACTGCAAAAATCCTCTAACCAGGGAAACAATGTGGAGCATCTGATAAATTTTTTGGGTGGCTATTCAGCACACATAATTTACTTCCTCATATTCTTTTTTCTCATCCTCTGCGGGCTGGGATTCCCCGTTCCGGAGGACATAATCCTCCTCACCACAGGATATTTTGTCTATACTGGTGACATTCATCTCCTCCCGGCCCTCGTAATAACCTACTCTGCGGTTCTTGGCGGTGACACAATAATCTATATGATAGGTAAAATCTGGGGACTTAATATTCTCAAAAAGAAATTCTTCCGCAGGATTTTTTCCGAGAAAAAAATAGAAATAGTGAGGCATCATTTCAATCTCTACGGCAACAAAACCATCTTCTTTGCACGATTTGTCGTGGGCATAAGATCTGTTACCTTCTGGTCAGCTGGAGTCGTGGGGTTCCCCTACTGGAAATTCATCCTTTACGATGGTCTTGCAGCAATAATTTCTGTACCCGTAATCGTTTATCTCGGTTACTTCTTCGGAGAAAACATCGAATACCTGGCAAAGAATATGAGAAAAGCAGAGTTTGCCCTTTCAATTGTTGGTGGACTTGCCATTCTCTTTCTCATTTACTATAGTGTAAAGAGATTTAAGAAGAGGGAGAGCACTTGAGAATAGCAATAATTTCAGTGGGAAGAGAGATACTCAGGGGGAGAGTCCTGGACACAAACTCCAACTACCTTGCCAGGGAATTAACTGCCCTTGGTCACCAGGTGGTAAGGATTTCCCAGATTGACGATATCAGGGAGGAAATCATATGGGAAGTCAAATATGCTGCATCTTCACCTGTTGAAGTAATCATAACCACAGGTGGCCTTGGTCCCACATCTGATGATATAACAATTCCCTCCATAGCCGCTGCATTTGACACACCATGTTTTGAGAATAAAGAAGCATTGAAGATAGTTGAAGAGAGATACAGATACTTTTACGAAAAAGGTGCTGTTGAATCACCTGACCTGACCCCTGAGAGGAAAAAGATGGCGTGCTTTCCAGAAGGAGCAGTACCACTCTTCAACAATGTGGGAGCCGCGCCAGGGATGAAGTGGGAAAAGAATGGAATTACAATCTACTCTCTCCCCGGCGTTCCTGCAGAGATGAAGTACATTTTTGAAAACCATATAAAGCCTGACCTGGAAGAAAGAAATATCTATCGTGAAAGATTTGTTGAAACCCCATGCAGAGATGAATCATTGCTGGAAAAATACATTTCAGATTTTAAAAAAAGAAACCCGGACATTTACATCAAATCTGTACCTGAAAAATTTGGAAAAGAAGTACGAATAAAAGTTGTAATAGGAATGAGGGGAGACCGGGAAAAAATTGAGGAACTCCTCACTTCACTTGCTGGTGAGTTTTTAAAATCCATCAGGGAGCCCTGCTGATGAAAATGATCGCAGCCTCCATTCTTTCTGCCGATTGCACGAAACTTGGAGAGGAGATAAAAAGAGTTGAAGAGGCCGGGGTTGACCTTATCCACATTGATGTAATGGATGGTCACTTTGTTCCAAATATTACCATGGGTCCATTTGTTGTTGAATCCATCAGAAAAATAACAGATCTCCCCCTGGATGTGCACCTGATGATAGAAAACCCCATTTTTTTTGTTGAAGACTTCATAAGAGCGGGGGCAGACTGGATTTCAGTGCATGTTGAAGGTGAAAAACATCTGGAAAGAGTTCTTTCAAAAATCAGGTCAAAAGGAAAAAAAGCCGGTGTAGTTTATAATCCGGCAACCTCCATAGAGGGCTTTGAGTTTATTGAACATGTGGTTGATTTCGTCCTGATAATGACAGTAAATCCCGGTTTTGGGGGACAGAAAATGATAGAACCGGTTCTGAAAAAGGTAACGATGCTGAAGGAAAGATACAATCTTGAAGAGAAGGGTATCCCGGTGGAAGTTGATGGGGGAATAAAAGTGGAGAATATTAAAAAAGTTGCCCTTGCAGGAGCAGACATTTTTGTATCTGGCAGTGGAATATTCAAAAGCAATGATTACAGGACCACAGTTGAAAAAATGAGGAGGATCATCAGTGAAATTTAAATATCTCCTCATTGCCATTCTCGTCACAGGTCTGTTAATTGGGTGTCACAAAAAGAAGTTCAATCCGGGGGAAATTATTGTGGGACTTGAGGGAAGTCCCTCAATTTTTGATCCAAGGCTTGCCACAGATGCATATTCTGCGAGGATAAACTCACTCATATATGATGGGCTGGTGAGGATAAATGAGAGGGGGGAAATTGCACCTGATCTTGCCGAAAAATGGGAAATAAAAGGGAAAAAAGTTATCTTTCACATCAGAAAAGGGGTGAAATTTCACAATGGTAAAGAGCTCACCTCCAGAGACGTGAAGTGTACCATAGAGAGCATTCTTCATTCCCCCTCCCCTTACCGGAACAGCCTGAATACAATTGAGAAGATTGAAATACCTGATAGATACACTGTAATTCTCCACCTTAAACAGATTTTTGCTCCCCTTCTCACCGCTCTTGCTGTTGGAATAGTACCCTGTGGAGATGACCCGGACCACTTTAAACCTGTGGGAACAGGTCCATACATGTTGAAGGAGTTTAAAAGGGGAGAGGAGGTGGTTCTGACGAGATTTGAAAACTATTTCCTGGGTACTCCCCACCTCCAGAAAATAATTTTTAAAGTGATCCCTGACGACACAACAAGAATCATGGAACTCGAAAGGGGGGAAGTCTCACTACTCCAGAACTCAATCCCTCCAGATTTCCTTCCTGAGTTAAAGAAAAACGGGGAAATAGAAATAGTTATCAAACCTGGGGTAAATGTCTCGTATCTTGGATTCAATCTTAAAGACCCCATCCTTTCCCGGGTAGAGGTTAGAAAAGCTATTGCTCTTGCAATAAACAGGGATGAAATTATAAAACATCTCCTGGGAGGACTTGCAAGTAAGGCCAGCTCCATTATATCTCCACAACTCTGGGCATATACACCTGTCACTGTACCTGGATATGACCCGGAGAAGGCAGAAAAACTTCTTGACAGGGCTGGATACAAAAGAGGTGCTGATGGAATAAGATTTTCACTGGAGTACAAAACATCCACAAACAGATTGAGAAGAAGAATAGCAGAAGTGATAGCAAGGCAACTGGAAAGGGTGGGAATCAGAGTGAAAGTGAGGAGTTATGAATTTGGAACATTTTTCAGTGACATAAGGAAGGGGAATTTTCAAATCTACTCACTAACCTGGGTGGGAATAACCGATCCTGATATTCTTTACTACGCCTTTGATTCCCACAGCATTCCTCCCGAGGGAGCAAACAGGGGTCATTATCACAATGAAGAATTTGATAAACTTGTTGAAGAGGCAAGACATACCTTCAATAAAAATAAGCGAAAAAAACTCTATGCAAAGGCTCTTAAAATACTTGCAGAGGACCTTCCCATTTATCCTCTCTGGTATCACTTTAACATAATCGCTTACAGAAAGGGCCTCAGGGGCATAAAGATTCATCCGGGGGGAGATTACTATTTTCTTAAAGATGTGTACTGGCTGAGATCCTCCGGAAAGTAACTCCAGAGGATTCCGGGATGGATCAGAAAAGAGGGTTCACCATTTCTGAAAAAGTAGCCATAAAGATAGGGTACTGACCTGAAATCAGATGGTAATTCTCTAACAAGAACCATATCAATCTCTTCCACTTCCTCAATAAAATATCCAAGATATTTCCCTCTAAACCCAAAGATAAGTGCTGTCCCGGATGGCACCCCCTTTACCTCTATCTTTTCTCCTCTAAACCTCACATTATCTGGATCATCCACTGAAACAAGTGCCTCAACCATATAAGAGGGGAAAGCCACCCTTTCTCCATTCATCATCACAATTACCACATTCTGAAGAATCGCTGATCTGGGAATTTTGATTGTAAAAACAGTGCCTTTACCTCTCTCGCTTTCCACATATATAAAACCATAGAGTTTCTGAACCATCTCCTTTACAGCATCAAGTCCCACCCCCCGGCCAGCTATAACATCCTTATTTTCCGAGGTGCTCATTCCCGGATGGAAAAGATACTGAAGGATTTCACTTTCAGAAAGATCTGCGATCTTCTCCTTCTCAACCAGACCCATCTCAACAATTTTTTCCCTGACCCTCTCAATATCCACACCTCTTCCATCATCTGAAACCCTGATCTGAAATGCATCAGGAAAATCCTCTGCCTCTATTTTAACTATTCCAGCTGGAGACTTGCCCATCTCTCTCCTTTCCTCGGGAGTTTCAATACCATGATAAACTGCATTCTTAATAATATGCACAAGTATGGAGTAAAGTTTATCAACCACCCCTCTATCGATCAAAACCCCTTTATCAACAATGGTGAGTATTACACGCTTTCCAAGTTCCTTTGAATAACTCTGCACCATCTCTTTCAAACCATCTTCAAGAATTTTCAGTGGTACCATCCTTATGTCAAGAAGCCTGTCATACATTTTCTCCACAAGCATATCCAGTTTAAAGGAAAGATCATCATCCGGATCAAGTTTTCTTTTTATCTTCTCTTTGAGAAGAAAGAATTGTGTGAGGTCATCCATCAATCTATCAAGATCATCGATTCTTACTCTTAGCGTTTCCCCCAGAAGGGGCTTTTGCTCTGGAGATTCTACAGGAGAAACATTTACTCCTATTATTCCCTTTTCACCTTCCAGGAGATTATAAAGTTTCCCCACATTTCCCTTTACAATAAGAGATAGAGGATTGGGATATTCACCCTTTTTAAGCAGGTTCTTATCTGCGTTGCTTCTGTAAATCTCAAGTTCCCTTCCAATATTTCTGATGAGTTTAAAAATGGTAGCTGATGGCATGGGAAGCGAGGATGAAAGGAAAATATCAACTTTAAATGTGCCTTCCCCTGAAGAAGTTTCTTTAATTACAGGAACCAGGCCTTCTTTCTTCCCCTCTTTTTCCTCTTTCTCTTCTAACTCCACCCCACTCTCAATATATCTTTCAATCATTCTTTTTATTTCCCCGTAGATTCGGGAAATTTCCTCTCTTCCTTTTTCAAAGGCACTGATGGATGAAAAGTACTCCTCAAGTCTGTGAATTTTTTCAACAGTTCTGCTCAATCCCACTGTGGCACACATTCCCTTCAGAGAGTGGGCATGCCTGTAGGCTTCAGCAAGTTCTTTTTCACCGGGAAGGGAACCGGAAATTACGGATTCAATACCTTTTAGATGCTCCTGAGCTTCCTCAATAAATAATTCTCTCAGTCTTTCCTTTCTCATTTAAAAAGCTTATTCACCACCTTCTTTATATCTCTTCTGGAGAAGGGCTTCACAATGAATTCCTCAGCTCCCGCCTCAAGAGCTTCAACCACCACATTCTTCTGACCCAGGGTGGTTATAACGATTATTTTTGCATCGGGATCCTTCTCCTTTATCTCCTTAATTGCATCGATTCCATTCTTGCCCGGCATGACGATATCCATGGTCACAAGATCAGGCTTCAATTCCTGGTAGAGGTTAACTGCTGAATCCCCATCAAACGCTTCACCAACCACCTCAAAATCAAGGGATGTAAAAATCTCCTTCAACTTTTCCCTCATAAATCTCGCATCATCAGCAATCAAAACTCTCCTCTTCATAACTCTCCTCACACCTTTATTCTGCAAATTCAATTATCCTGTAACGCTCCCCACCATACAAAAGCCAACCTTCTTCCTGTTCCACCTTTTCGTCTTCAACTGTCGCCAGGATTCCCTCAATCTGAATCGTCCTTCCTCCTCTGAGAAAAAGGAAAAGCATGTGTTCTGCATTAACTCTGTTAATTATAGCATAAATTTTCTCCCTGAAAACAACTGCCCCCTTCAAATCTTTCCCCCGGTAAAAGGGTATTGAAAAAACCTTCTCCACCTCCTCCACACCATCAACCCTTTCCAGAGGGACTGCCAGAAGTGACCCATCAGAGCTTTTAACCAGAAAATACTTCATCTATGTCCTGAATCTCATCACAAGTTGTCTCAGTTTCTCAGTTGACTCGTTTAACTTTTTCACTTCTTCGTAGATTTTCCCAAGGTATTCCACCTCATATTCGATGGACTTTGCTATTTCACTAAGGGAAATGGTTGTTTCTCTTGATATGGACGACGCCCTTTCAACATCGCCCGACACCGAATCAATTATTCTGCTCCCCTCAATAAATGAGGTCCCTATTTCCTTTATGCTTTTTGTAAAGCCATCAATATTATCTGAAACATTTTCAATTGCTTCATAAACATTGTCAAGGTTACTCTTCCCCTCTGTAACACTCTCACTGGTTTCCTCAATTGTGCTCCTGACAGCATTGCTTTTTTCTTTCAATTCTTCCATCACATTTCTGATTTCAGAAGTGGAATTTTTCGTATGAATGGCGAGATGTCTTATCTCCTCTGCAATAACAGAAAAACTCTCGCCATACTCACCGGCTCTCGTTGCCTCTATGGCTGCATTTACAGCAAGTATATCGGTTCTTCTCGCCACATCATCAATTATCTCAACAAGTTCTTCAATCTCCTTTAATTTTCCAATCAGGGAGAGCATCCCGCTGCTTGAATTCTCAATGTTTGAAAGAACTCTTTTAAGATCGCTGATAAGCTCCTCTACATTCTGCAAAATTCTCTTGCTTTTCCTTCCTGCTTCATCAGAGAGTTTTAAAATATCCATAACCTTCTTCACCTCTTCTTTCATCCTCTTCCTCAAATTTCCAAGAGAATCATTAACATTTTCAAAAATGTCCAGCTGCTCTTCCGCCTTCTTCACCAATCTCCTTGCCGAGCTGCCCACCTCTTCTGCCGCCACAGAGATGTTTTCAGATGATTCAAGAATATTTTTGGAGAGTTCATCTATCCCAAAGGAAACATTTTTTATCTCTTCAACCATTTCCCTCAGCCCTTCCCTCATGTTGAGAAGTTCGCTATACAATTTTGCAAGCTCATCATCAAAGAATCTCTTGAAAGAAGGAGTGTAACCGAGATCACCTTCTCTGATCCTTCTTGTAAAATTTCCAAGGGTTTCAACTGCCCTGTCAAGGGACCTTGACATCAGGATCCCTATGATGAGACCAACAGTTATGGCAATGGCAATTGAAACAACGTTGTTGTACCACTCTCCCGGATTCAACCACTCAACCAGCACAAAACCAAGGATAACTGAAACAATCACAAAGAGAAAGGCAAAAATAAACTGATAGCCGATGTCAATTTTCAGTTTTCTCATGAAACCTCTCCATTTTACATAATTATAACCCCATTACCTTCCTGTTTGCAAAAAAATGTTATATGTAATACAATGATGATTAAGGAGGGTAAGATGAAAACACTCTTCTATTGTGAGGAACTCAATTACAGAAGCGTGAAATTTGATACTCGAATCTATTCCCTTGATCAGCGGTATGTTATTACCAGAGACAACAAAAAGTACTTCACAAGAGTAACCAGCATCAAATTCAACAGAGATGGTACAAGAGAGATCATTCTGGAACTGGAAAAGGACAATGTCAAAAGAGAGGAGAAAAAAATACCTGTTGAAGTTTCAACCCCTGTACCCTCATGGATAGACAGATTAATAAGGGACATTGAAGGGAAAAAAGGAAGGGTTTACTGGCACAGGAGAAGAAGAAAAAGGAAGTATTAGTCTTGACAATTTTAAAAAAGTGTTATAAAACTTTTTGTGTCAAAGGCAGGTAGGTGGATATGGCAAACATACTGAAGGAACTGGAAAGGAAAAATGTGATTGTCTATTCTATGGGGGTAACATACAAGGGAATTCTCATTGAGGCAAATGAGACTGAGGTTTACCTCAGGACCCAGAATGGATGGGTCACCATCCCCATGGACAGAATCGCAAAAATAGCCCCTGCACCAGAGGAAAAAGATTTCACTGGAAGAACAAGAAAAAAATAATTTCCTGTCCATAAGTGGAAACAATTTTCGGAAAATGTGTTAATCCCGCCTTTATTGCTCTCAGAAGGAGAATTTTCAAAAGAGCCGGGGAGGCAACCAGAAAGTTCAAACTTATAGAAGAAGGTGATAGAATCCTTATAGGTTTTTCGGGGGGAAAAGATAGTTTTGTGCTGGTAGACTACCTGCACCACCTCAGATTGAGCAGACCAGGAAAATTTCAGATAGAAGCTGCCATGGTTGATATGAATTTTCCAGAAGAAGAAGTGAATTTTATCAGGGGGATTCTGGAAAAGAATTCAATTCCTTTTCACCTGATTCCATCTAAAATACCCTCCATTGTAACAGGTAAAATGGAAAATCATAAAAATGCATGTGTGCTCTGTTCAAGACTCAGAAGAGGGCTACTGTACTCCTTTGCAAGGGAACACAGATTCAACAAACTGGCACTGGGTCATAACGCCGACGATGTAATAGAAACTCTCCTTCTGAATCTCTTTTATAATGGCAAAATAAAGGCAATGTCTCCCCGCTTTCTCAATGATGATGGCGATCTGATTGTAATCAGACCCCTCTACTATGTGATGGAAGAAGACACTCGAGCATACGCCAGAGAGTTAAATTGGAATGTTATCAACAATCCTTGCCCCCTCCAAAAATTCCGCGGGGAAAAGAGGGAAATTATAAAAAAGATACTTAAAGAACTTGAAGAAGATTTTCCCGCTGTTAAGAAAAATATCATCAGATCGCTGGAAAAAATCGAGAAAAGATTTTTACCTCCCCCTCCAGACTCATAAATCCTCCGCTACCGGGATTCGCACCATAAATCTACTGCCCTTCCCCGGCTTGGAAGTAACCATGATTTTGCCGTTATTTTTCTCAAGGATATTTGAAACTATTGAGAGACCCAGCCCTGTTCCCTTTTCCCTTGTCGTGTAAAATGGTGTAAATATTCTGTCAATCTCCTCTGGAGGGATCCCTATACCATTATCCTCAATGGCTATCTCAATCTCGTTTCCCTCATGCAGTGAAGTTTCAATCAAAATCCATTTTTCTTCCTTGTCAAGGAACTGAAGTGCATTTTGAATAAGATTAACAATTATCTCTTCAAGTTCGGTCCTGTCAAATTCAACAGGTGGCAGAGGTTCTGTAAGATTCAATTTTAACTCTATTCCGTTTTTCCTGAACTGGTACTCAAAGAGAGAAAGAACCTCTTTTACTATTCTGTTAACATTGAGTTTTTCCTTTTTGCGGGAAGGCCTTGAGAAATGGAGAAGGTTTTCAAATAGTCTTGATACCCTTTCTGTATCGGCTATTATCTTCTGCAACTTATCCAGATCCGCTTCAGTTATCTCTCTTCCCCTGGAAAATTTATGAAGGAGCAATTGAGCGTAAGTGCTTATACCTGTTATGGGATTGTTAAGTTCATGTGCAATACCGGCAACCATCTGACCTATTGTGGCAAGTTTATCCTGCCTCAGCATCGCCGCCTCTGCTTCTCTTGCCTTCTCTTCCTGGATCTTTGCCCGAGTAACATCTTTAAATGAAACAATTTTAACATTCTCGTTAAGCATGGTTACATGTATTTCAAGATATTTTTTCTTATCATTGACCAGAAGGGGATAATCAGACAATACCAGATCCTCCTCAGGTCTCACATTCACAATTAAGTCATAAAGACCGGTCTCTCTGAATCTTTGAAGCAACTTTTCAAGCGTATCCGACTCAAAAATATCCATAATTCTTCTGTTGTAAAAACGAATATTCTCTCCCTCCCAGATAACCACCCCAACAGGGAGAAAAGAGAGGACATCTTCAAGAAACTTCTCAAGTTCCTGGAATCTTTCCTTCTCCCGGTAAAGACTATCAAAGTTTTTTTCCATTCTCTTTCTCAGGGTTTCTATAATCAGTGTGAACAGAAGAATATAAAAAATCACACCAGGTATGAAGAAAAGATTTACAACCTCACCATAGTGAGCCTCAATAAAATCCCGAATAATGTTGGCTCCACCAAGCATCCCCCTGCTTTCAAGAACCCCTGTCAGAGAAAGGAGAAGGATTATGTAAAGGAGGAGTAAATTCTTATATTTTCCCTTATCAAACACAAAGGGAATATAAAGGACAACAGGAACAAAAAATATTGAAAGCTTGGAGGAAAAACAACCAAGATAGAGACAAACTGCGCTGAGGAGAAGAATATCAATGAGAGTTACGCCTCTTGCATACGCGCAAAGCCACCTGTTTCTTTCTGGTTCCTGGAATCTGTTAAAACGGCGCAGCAGAATAAAACTTGACACAGCATAAATGAGAGAAATAACCAGAATTGTCGTGAGATAAACTGGTACAATACCAAGCACACCTATCCACGAGAAATATAGAAGGACAAAGGCAACAAAAACTGCAAAAAATCTGTAGAGACATCCAAGAATTGATAAAACGTATATATCATCAGATGTGAGAAGATGTTTTTCCTGAGTCATTCACTCCTCAAATGAAATGTTAACTTTTATCTCCGTATCACCGAGTTTTATGATGTCCCCATCTTTCAGTTTCCTTGTAAAAACAAGCACTCCATTGAGGTAGGTTCCATTTTTACTTGCCAGGTCTCTCAGAAAAATATTCTCCCGTGTAATAGCCTCAATCACGGCATGCTTTCGTGACACTTTTATATCATCCAGAGGTATATCAACATCCTTCCTTCCTATTTTCACCCTTGACTTTCTGATGTGGAAAATTTTACCCCTGTCGTTTCCCTTTATAACTTCGAGGGTAAGGTTGAGTCCGGGAGGGAGAGGTAGTTCATCAAGATTGAAGGATGGCTGCATGATAGTGGTTTCTTCCTCAATATTCCCCTCCTCATCAAAGATTATTC
>Ga0256833_1003126_pt1 | contig 11428 bp, 10 predicted proteins | sample 356284metaG_FD_190535 | JGI IMG/M metagenome (GOLD analysis project Ga0256833, IMG submission 190535) | Hydrothermal vent microbial communities from Mid Atlantic Ridge, Atlantic Ocean - 356-284 | ecosystem: Environmental > Aquatic > Marine > Hydrothermal vents | place: Atlantic Ocean: Mid...
ACGTTTTTTTAAAATCTAATATGAGTTAGTATAATGAATTTAAAATGAGGATATTTGGAGTCTTAGATTGGTATTTGACGGTCTATTTGTTGTTCCAATGAGATAAAAGTTTCGGTTCTGGAAACACCTTTGATTCCTTGAATTTGGTTGTTGAGAACCCTCATCAAATGTTCGTTATCTTTACAAAGTAATTTGATTAAAATTCCATAATTTCCGGTTGTATAATGACTTTCAATTACCTCGGGAATTTCTTGCAAACTCTTGATTGCTTCTTTATATTTACTGGCAGAATCTAAAAAAATCCCTACAAAAGCCAAAGTTTTATACCCCAATACTTTTGGATTAATGATAAATTTAGAGCCTTTGAGTAAACCGGATGCTTCTAATTTTCGCAGGCGTTGATGGATAGCCGCTCCTGAGATGCCTACTTCTCTGGCAATACCCAGAATGGGCGCTCTGGCATCTTTCATCAGGCTTTTTAGGATTATTTTATCAATTCCATCAATATGTAATTCTTTTTTATGCATTGCTTGTTTGTGAAAAGTAAATATATAAAAAAAGCGAGATACATTCTCGCTTTTTTTTATTATTCATTCATATCAAAAGTTTCCATCAACTTGGTGGTATAATTTCCCGAAACAAAATCGGGATGATCCATTAGTTTTAGATGAAAAGGAATAGTTGTTTTAACTCCTTCAATGGTAAATTCTTCCAGTGCACGTTTCATTTTACAGATGGCATCCTTTCGGGTATCTGCCGTAACAATTAGTTTGGCAATCATCGAATCATAATTAGGCGGAATAGTATAACCGGCATATACATGAGTGTCTACACGTACTCCATGTCCACCCGGCATATGAAGTATTTTGATTACTCCCGGGCTGGGTCTGAAATCATTGTAAGGATCTTCGGCATTTATTCTACATTCGATAGCGTGCATTTTAGGAAAGTAGTTTTTCCCGAGAATAGGAATACCTGCTGCCACTTTTATCTGTTCGTAAATTAAATCGTAATTTACAATTACTTGTTCTGTAATGGGATGTTCTACTTGAATACGGGTATTCATTTCCATAAAGTAGAAATTTTTGTGTTTATCGACCAAAAATTCAACCGTTCCGGCACCTTCGTATTTTATATATTCGGCAGCTAAAACAGCTGCTTCGCCCATTTTTTTACGAAGACTGGGGGTCATAAAAGGTGAAGGTGCTTCTTCGACCAATTTTTGATGCCGTCTTTGAACGGAACAATCTCTTTCGGATAAATGACAAGCACGACCGGTAGAATCTCCGATAATTTGAATTTCAATATGTCTGGGGTCTTCGATAAGTTTTTCTATGTACATATCATCATTACCAAAGGCTGCTTTAGATTCCATACGGGCTCCCTCCCAAGCATCTAATAAATCTTCTTCATTCCAAACAGCACGCATTCCTTTACCACCGCCACCGGCAGTAGCTTTTAGCATGACAGGATAACCTATTTCCAATGCGATTTTTTGCGCCTCTTCAAAAGTAGGAACAATACCATTGGATCCCGGAACTGTAGGAACTCCGGCTTCTTTCATAGTGGCTATGGCAGAAGCTTTGTCTCCCATTTTGGCAATCATATCGGCAGAAGCGCCTATAAATTTGATTCCGTGTTCTTCACAAAGTTTTGAAAATTTGGCATTTTCAGCCAAGAATCCATATCCGGGATGAATGGCATCGGCATTGGTGATTTCTGCTGCTGCAATGATATTAGGCATCTTAAGATACGATTCATTACTAGCCGGAGGTCCTATGCAAACCGCTTCATCAGCATATTTTACATGAAGGCTTTCTTCATCGGCTGTAGAATAGACCGCCACTGATTTTACGCCTATTTCTTTGCAAGTACGTATAATTCTCAAAGCTATTTCACCACGATTGGCTATTAATATTTTTTTAAACATAGTTGACTAATTAAGTGATTAATAATTCAGAATTCCGTAAAAGAATTCATAGTTTTTAATTGGGTAATTAGAGAACTAAGATGGATCTACTAAAAATAGCGGTTGTCCAAATTCTACCGGACTGGCATCGTCTACCAATACTTTTACAATCTTTCCGGAAACTTCAGCTTCAATTTCGTTGAATAACTTCATCGCTTCTACGATACATACAATAGATTCATTTTGAACCTCGTCTCCTACATTTACAAAGTTAGGCTTATCCGGAGCCGGTTTTCTGTAAAATGTTCCAATGATAGGAGAGGTGATGGTCAGGTATTTACTAGTATCTTCTTCTTTAGCAGTATTGTCACTAGCCGAACTGGCAGGAACTTCGACCGCCGGTGTGCTGGGAACAACGGCTTGTGCCGGTACAGCTGATTGTACGATAGTGGTTTCTTTGGCGCCGGAACGAATACTGATTTTAAAATCTTTCATTTCGAGTTTTACCTCATTGACGCCGGTCTTAGCAACAAATTTAATCAGGTTTTGAATATCTTTTAATTCCATAATAATAGGGTATTAGGTTAGTTAATTAGAGTTATAAGCCCAGGTTAGGTAAATAGCTCCCCAAGAGAAACCACCGCCAAAGGCTGCAAAAATTATTTGATCTCCTTTTTTTAATTGTGCTTCATAGTCATTTAATAACAAAGGGAGCGTTGCTGAGGTTGTATTACCGTATTTTTGGATATTGATCATCACTTGTTTTTCATCCAATCCAATACGTCGGGCTGTTGCATCAATAATTCGTTTGTTGGCTTGATGCGCTGCGAGCCAATCTATTGATTCTTTGGTCAAGTGGTTTCGTGCTACAATTTTATCGGCTACTTCAGCCATTTTAGAAACGGCGTATTTAAAGACGGTTCTCCCGTCCTGAAATACATAATGTTGTTTGTTTTTTATCGTTTCAAAAGAGGCGGGAAGTTGTGAGCCACCGGCAGCAACTTGTAAAAATTCACGACCCTTGCCATCTGTTTGCAATACTTCGTCTTGTAGCCCAAAGCCTTCTTTATTAGGTTCAAAGAGTACCGCACCGGCACCATCTCCAAAGATGATACAAGTAGCTCTGTCTGTATAATCAATCATAGACGAGTTTTTATCGGCACCGATTAGTAATACTTTTTTGTATTTACCGGATTCAATATAGCTGGCAGCTGTTGACATTGCAAACAGGAAACTGGAACAAGCTGAGATTTGGTCAAATGAAAATGCGTTAACCGCACCTATTTGCGTAGCGGTATAGGCAGCAGTAGAAGCCGCTTGCATATCGGGAGTTGCTGTAGCTACAATGACCAGTTCTATATCTTTGGGGTCTGTATTGGATTTTTGAAGCAGATCTTTTGCTGCTCTGATAGCCATATAAGAGGTTCCTTTTCCGGCACCTTTTAATATACGTCTTTCTTTGATTCCTGTCCGGGAAACAATCCATTCATCATTGGTGTCAACCATAGTTTCTAACTCAGCATTGGTTAGAATATAGTCCGGAAGGTATTTTCCTACTGCAGTAATTGCAGCTTTGATTTGCGTCATTTGGTCGTTAATTTAAAAATTTACAGTTTTTTTCTGTAAAAAATGTGCTGACAAAGTAAAACAATATTTTGATAAAAAGGCTTGTTTTTTGTCAATTTTAGTCAAAAAAAACGTTTTTATGCAAAAAAAACTCCCAAAAGAGAGTTTTTTATAAAATAATAAGTTTAGAACTATTCTGTTTCAACCGCATCAATCAGTACCTGACCTCGGTAGTACAATTTTCCTTCATGCCAATGTGCACGATGAAATAAATGTGCCTCACCTGTAGTGGAGTCAGTTGCTATTTGAGGAGCAGTTGCTTTGTAATGTGTTCTTCTTTTGTCTCTTCTTTGTTTCGAAATTTTTCTCTTAGGATGTGCCATTTTACTCTTTTTTCGATGTTAATAATTCGTTTAGTTTATCCCACCTGGGGTCTCTTTGTTTTGTCTTTTTTACTTCCAGTTCTCTAAGCTTATCCAATACCTTCGATTGTAAAGTTCCGTCTTTTATTCCGGGGTGTTCCCTTTTTATCGGTAAAGCCAATACGATCGTTTCATAAATATACTGTGAAACATTCACTTGATAGGCGGTGTGAGGAAGAATTAATACTTCATCGTCGTCATCGTTAAAGAATTCACCGAATTTCACAATTAGATTAAATGTGTTGGTAATCAATTGTTCATAAGGTTCATTTGTCGTATCACAGTTGAGCGATACCTTTCCTTTAATTGAAAAAATCAGTTCTAATAAAGTTGATTTCTTGGTGAAAGATATAGCAACCTCACAATCTATCTTGTTAAAATCGTGGTATTTGTAAGTTGTAAAGAACCTGTCATCAATATGATAATGAAAATGATGTTTTCCAAGTTTTAATCCAACAAATGGTATATTATATTCTTGTAACGCATCCATCCGGCTTATCATTTTGAGCCTGCAAATTTAACAAAATATCTGTAAAACAAGCTATTTGGTTGAAAATATTATTCTTTAGATTTGCCAAAGAACTGTTTTATGACAGTGCATGGGCTTTCAATTCTTTGTTTTGAAGTCTTGTTTTGTAAATGGAAATAGCTGTAAATACGGCTTCTTTAAAAGAAGAAGGATCGGCTATGTTTTTTCCGGCTATGTCAAAAGCGGTTCCATGATCGGGTGAAGTCCGTATGCTATCTAAACCGGCGGTGTAATTAACTCCTTTGCCAAATGCCAATGTCTTAAAAGCGGTGAGCCCTTGATCGTGGTAGGCGGCCATGACGGCATCAAATCCGCGGTATGTATTACTCCCAAAAAAACTATCGGCCGCATAGGGTCCATACACTAGTTTTCCTTCTTTTTGGAGATTTTCAATGCTAGGTTTCATAATGGTTTCATCTTCTTTGCCAATGAGTCCTTGGTCACCCGCATGGGGGTTGATGCTCAATACGGCAATTTTAGGTTTGTTGATACTAAAATCCTCTCTTAAAGTATGGTAAAGAAGGTTTATCTTTTTATGAATTAATTCAGGTGTGATGGTTTCACTAACTTTATGAATGGGAATATGACCGGTTAATAAAGCTACTTTCAATGATCCGGACATCAAGATCATTAAGGCATTTCCTTCTAGTTTGCTTTCCAGATATTCGGTGTGTCCCGGAAAATTAAAAGCATCTGATTGAATGGTTTGTTTGTTGATAGGAGCCGTTACCAATACATCTATTTTTTCTTGTTTTAGGTCAAGAACGGCTTTTTCCAAAGAAACAAAGGCAAAATGTCCTCCTTGTTTGGTCGCTTTCCCTATCTCTATAGGATTGTCTTCATTCCAAGCTTGAATCAGGTTGAGCTTCCCATGAATAATTTTGTCAATGGAGTGAATACGTTGTATAGCTATCGTTGATTTTATAAAACTTTTATGGGTGGTAATGGTCTTATTAGAAGCGTAGATGACCGGTGTGCAAAAGTCAAACATCCTCTTATCGGCAAAGGTTTTGAGTATAATTTCAATGCCTATTCCATTGGTATCTCCTACACTAATACCTACACGAATCTTTTTTGGTACGTCCATAGATTATCAATAATAAATCACTTTGTAAAAGTACGTTTATTTCAAGAAACAGCGTTAAGAAAAATGGTGAAAAGCAATAATCAATTTTTTTTGCCCCTAATGCCGTATAAAATTCCCAGTAAACCTACTAGTAATATGCCACCATCAATAGGAAGTCCCGGTGGGGGCGGATTGGGTGGAGGAGGTGTTGTCTGCGCAAACAGAAACATATTTGTCATAAAGAACAAAAATAGTACAATATATTTCTTAATGGGTGTGTTCACAATACTTATTAGTTTGCTTTACTAAGAACAAATATACAGTTTTTATCAATATACCGCCTTTTTGTATTCAAAAAATATGGTAGAAATGAGAAAACCACATGATTATCATTCCTTTTTATAAAAAAAGTGGACCCACCAGGGCTCGAACCTGGGACCACCTGATTATGAGTCAGGTGCTCTAACCAACTGAGCTATGGGTCCAATTTAGAAACGCAAAATTACGTTTAATTTATAAAAACAGCAAATTGTTTGTTGATTTTCTAATCAATTTTTTGTTATTTGATTTTCAGTATGAATTTTTATGGATTTCGACTTTTTTTGTACGGATTCAGAATTCTTAATTTAACCAAGTATCAATGTTGATTAGAATTCAATATTATGCTTCAAACCATTGACCCCAAGGGATTCTACTCAAGATCAAGATAAGTGCCAAGCCATAGTATATTGCCAAGGTTTGAAAGGTTTTTTGTGAGGTTTTTTTCTTTTTATGTCTGGAAAATCCAATAGTAATCAGTACGATTGCAAGAATCATCGTAATAGGATGTTCTATAGTAAGCATTCGCAGATGGGCATCTTTCATTCCGGCACTCATCCCGATTTCTTTGAGATGTTTATAAGCCGGCGAGGTAAAGTAATAGGCTAATCCAATAAGGAGTTGAATATGTGCAAAGATTAGTACAAATAACGATATACGTAGGTCTTGTGTCTTATAGTCTCTTTTCTTTAAATACGCAGCCGTAAAATTAATAACCCCAAATAGTAAAATAGCCAGTGTTAAAATGGCCCAGTAGGAGTGGAGTTGTAGTATCATAGTTTGTTAGTTAGTGATTAGTTAATTGTGGCAAATGTACTCTAAATTTGTGTATAAAAAAACCTCTACAAAATGTAGAGGCTTTTTTATGATAAGAAATTGTTTATCTCATTAGAAATTAAAACGTGCTGAAACATTCCAAGTTCTACCTGCACCAAACCATACTTCATTTCTAACATCAACTCCATTCCAAGTCTCACTACTTCCTGTAGCTTGGATATTTGAATTAGATTCAGAAATATATATTTGATCAGCAACATTATTAACATTGACACGCAACTTAAGTCCCATAGATTCACCTAACTTAAATTTATAGGAAATTCCAGAATTAACTAGAGAATAAGCGGGTAATCTTAGAGAACCACTATTGTTAGGTGACGATAAGTTACGCGCATCAAGTTTTGAATACAACTTATCGACAAAGAATTGTTCTATGTCAAACGTAAAATCTTTAAATACATTCCAATCCAGTCCTAAGCGAGCAGTAAATTGTGCTGCATTACCAACTTTGACATTATTTAAGTATAAATGAGCATCTTCAACAAAAACATTATTTTCATCAAACATTTGTCCATCAGCATCCCCATTATATTTCCAATTACCTATAGATGACATTGCCTTAATGGTTATATTTTCCGTAGGACGGTATCTTAAATCACCTTCAATTCCCATATGTGTTTCGGATACGCCAAGTACATTACCATGAACTTTTATGTGGTCTACATTTCTATATTTCATAAATTCAAGACGATTATCCCATTGTGTTCTATAGATATTCATATTGAATGTCGCCCTTTCAGAACGATAACCATAGCCAAACTCAAAACTCATTACTTTTTCATTACTCAGACCTTCGTTTATATCATTCTTATAATTTAGATAGTTCGCACCAAATTCAGGCGCCTTTGAGTAATAACCTGCATTAGCAAAAATATTGTGATGTTCACTAAGGTTTAAGTTAACACCTGTTTTTACATTACCACCTAAGAAATTAATCCAGGGAGAAGTTTGATTCGGATCATCATCTGCATAGTTAAAATAATCAACACGTTGGTATGATTTATTAGAAATTCCAAACTGCAAGAAAGTGGATATAAATTCATTTTTATATTCAATTTGTCCAAAACCACCTAACCAGTCAACTTTACCATCGTTGTAGTAATTGAATTTTTGTTGTGTTGTAATGTCAACGAAAGGATTCCAATCGGGTTTTGCTTCTACCCAAGTATCCAAAATCGGATTTGGATTACTGATAAAGAAAGCGTCTTCAAAATAGTTTGCTCCAAAAGGATTATTGACTACTCTGTAATGTATACCCTTATAAGTACGTGCGTCTACACCAAAATCATAACCAAAATTATCATTTACATCATGGTGAAAGTTAGATACGATTCCATACCAGTTGTGAGAATTGACACTAGCTCTTCTAGTAAGACCGGTCCACCAACCATTGGTGTAATGTCCATTAATATCAATATCATTTCTAGGAGCACCGAAATCAGGTACAATTCCTCCTGTATTCCATGATTCAATATCATCAAAACGGATTAAACCATTTGGATCTTTAAAAACAGGGCTGTTCCAATTTTCGCCATGAATTTTACCAATAGGTCCGGTTCCACCACCACGACCCCAAGAGCCGTATAACACGGTAGAAAGGTTAGAAGCATCGTTAAATTTCCAATCCCAATTTATAGAAGCAATGGGCTTATGATAATAGTTCTTTCTGAAACTGTAAACTTCACCTTTATAATATCCCCATTGGTTATTATATTTTATATTAGGGACTCCATTTTCATTACTTCGTTCAATATACTCTTTAATAGGAATTGTTTCATAGCGTTGATTATGCCATTGTGGTGCACCTGTTGCGGTAAACATTACAGAATGTTTATCATTGATTTCGTATCCAAAGCCTATAAAATAAGTATTTCCTTTAAAACTGGTTCCATCAACATAGCCATCTCCCTGAAATTGACTTAACAATACAGAGGCAGACAACCCACTATCTAATAAACCGGTTGAGTAAGCTCCCGATACTTTAAGAAAGTTATCATTGCCATAAGTCGCAGTGAAATTTCCACCTTCACGGGCATCTGATGTTTTAGTCAATACATTTATAGTACCACCAACAGATGAAATGGCTAGTTTGGAAGAACCCAAACCACGTTGTACTTGCATTGCAGTGGTAACATCGGATAAACCTGACCAATTACTCCAGTATACTTTAGAGTTTTCCATATCGTTAACAGGCATACCATTTATCATAACAGCAACGTTTCTACTACTAAACCCTCGAACATTGATACGGGCATCTCCATATCCACCACCTTGTTTAGTGGCATATACTGAAGGAGTCGCATTTAATAATTCAGGAAGTTCTTGAGAACCTAACCTTTCCACAATCTCTGTAGCTTTAATAGTAGATGCTGCAACAGGTGTTTCTCTGTCTTTGGCAATATCGGCCACACCGACAATCACTACTTCTGATAAAGATTCAGCAGCCGGATTTAATTGGATAGATCCAAATTTAGTCGTACCGCTAAAAGATAAGGTTCTAGTGTTGTAACCCATAAAGCTAACAGTAATTGCTCCTGCTTTATCACTAGTTTCTAAGGTAAAATTACCATCAAAGTCAGTAGAGGTACCGGTTGTGGTTCCTTTGACTATTACATCAGCACCTGGTAAAGCTTGATTGAACTCATCAACTACTTTTCCAGTAAGTTTGGTTTGAGCGAATAGGGTAGTTCCTACTAATAAAAAAGCTACCGCTAAAACGTTTTTGAAATTTCTCATTTGGTTTAATTTTCGTTTTATTAAAAAATTTAGTTATACAAAAATACACTATTTCATTGAATTATTAGGGATTTAACTGGATTGTTTGTTAAATTTTCTTAATAATTTGAGGCAAAGATAATAAAAGTAGCTAATTATTGCTAATTTTATGATATAGAATTACATTATGTTTTTGTTAACAAGGCATTACAGGTGTTTCAAGCCTGTAAATAAGGGATAAATTGGATTAAATTAAAACTTTTTGGCAAGTTCTTTTCCCAGTTCTACTCCAAATTGATCAAAACTATTGATGTTCCAGAGCACCCCTTGTACAAAGACTTTGTGCTCGTACAACGCAATTAGCATTCCTAAGTTATAGGGCGTTAGCTTATCAAAAACAAAGCTGTTGGAAACGTGATTGCCTTGAAATACCTTAAAGGGAAGTAATTGATTTATCTTCGCTTGATCACCGTTAAATTTCATACTCAAATGTGCTTCTTCTTTCGTTCTGCCTTCCATCAGCGCTACACTTTGGGCTTTAAAATTGGCCATCAGGATCCGGTGGTGGCGTGTATCTTCGTATAAAGATTGTTCAAATCCTATAAAATCTACAGGAATACGTAATGTGCCTTGATGAATCAACTGCATAAACGAGTGTTGTGCATTGGTACCGGTACTTCCAAAAACAACACTTCCGGTAGTATAGTTTACGGGTTTTCCATTACGATCCACACTTTTTCCGTTACTTTCCATAAATAATTGTTGTAAGTAAGCAACTAATTTGTTTAAGGATTCGTAGTAAGGCAAGATGGCTTCTGTGTTAGTTCCGTAAAAATTGGTATTCCAAATACTTATCAATCCCATAATTACAGGGATGTTTTCTTTGATAGGACTGTTTTTAAAATGGATGTCTGCTGTGTGGGCGCCTTGTAAAAAGCGTTCAAATGCCGGATATCCAATGCTTAGAGCAATGGAAAGCCCTACACTGCTCCACATAGAGAATCTACCACCGACCCAATCCCACATAGGAAAAATATTTTGTGGATCTATTCCAAATTCCACAACCGAATTTTTATTGGTGGAAACGGCTACAAAATGTTTTTTAATATTTTCCGTGCCGGTGTGTTGTAACAGCCATTGTTTACAAGTCCGGGCGTTGGTAAGCGTCTCTATTGTAGTAAAAGTTTTGGATACAATAATAAATAAAGTGGTTTCCGGATTGACTTTTTGTAAGATGCTATGAACGGCATCGCCATCTACATTGGATATAAAATAGGTATGGAGATGATTGGTGTAGTAATCCAGTGCTTCTACCACCATTTGAGGACCTAAATCAGAACCGCCTATTCCTATATTTATAATGGTGTCAATGGATTTTCCCGAAAAACCTTTCCAATCACCGGAAATAATCGCCTCTGTAAAGGCTTTGACTTTATTTCGGGCTTTTTCTATCATTGGGTAAACGGCATTTCCATCTACTTCAATGTTTTGATCAGAAAAATCTCTTAAAGCGGTATGCAGCACTGCTCTGTTTTCAGTATTATTTATTTTTTTACCTGAAAATAATACTTGCGTGGCTTGTTCCAGTTGCATTTCATTGGCTAGATCAGCCAGTAAATCCAATGTTTCTGCTGTGATTAAGTTTTTGGAAAAATCAAAGTGCAGTTCTTCGAGTTGTAAACTAAAGGCTGCTTTTCTTTTAGGGTTTTCATGAAATAAATCCTTTAAATGCAGATTAGAGAAGTGGACAAAGTGGGCTTGTAAGGCTTTCCAAGAGTCTGTGGTGGTGGGATTGGGATTATAAAACATGTTACTCAAAAATTAAGAATTGTTTTCGGTAATGGTGTTGCTTAAACTGTCCAGAGGTGCCGGTTTACTTATTTTAGGATAAGGGATTTGATCCAATTGAAGTTTTAAAGGCTTAATAAACTCAAAATACCGAGGTTTAATACTATCCGGCATAGGTTTGGCAGCGGGCAATTTTTCTCTTAACGCATCTACTTGCCGGCCATTTTTCCAAAACCGGTAACACACATGTGGTCCTGTTGTACTACCCGTCATTCCGA
>Ga0256833_1003127_pt1 | contig 11426 bp, 14 predicted proteins | sample 356284metaG_FD_190535 | JGI IMG/M metagenome (GOLD analysis project Ga0256833, IMG submission 190535) | Hydrothermal vent microbial communities from Mid Atlantic Ridge, Atlantic Ocean - 356-284 | ecosystem: Environmental > Aquatic > Marine > Hydrothermal vents | place: Atlantic Ocean: Mid...
CTTCCCTCTCGGGTAGGCCTGGGGGCCTGCTCGTGGCGAGGACTATCTCGTGGCCCTGGGCTGCTAGGCGCCTGGCTACCTCGTGGGTGTAGACCTCGGCGCCGCCGGCTAGGGGGTGTTTCAGGTCGCGCCAGTTCATCCAGAGTATTCTCAGTGTTTCTCTCATCTCTTGGTGCTCCCTCTTTCCCTGCGAGCCTCTAGGGGTATCGGGTTTACCCGCTGCCTGTAGGCTATTGCGAGAAGCTCTGTGAGCATCTCTATGATTATGCGTGGGCGGTGGCGGCCGTGGAGGCTGAGGGGGGCTATGCTGGGCACCTCGAGGATCCTGGCGCCCATCCGGTGGAGCACGGTGAGGAGCTCGGTGTCGAAGCTGTAGCGGCGGGCGTGTGTCAGCCTCAGCGCCTCCAGGAGGGGGCCGCGGCGGAAGGCCTTGGCGCCGGTCTGGGTGTCTAGGAGGTGGAGGCCGGTTAGCAGCCAGGCGAGGCTGCGGTAGCCGTGGCTTAGGAGGCGGCGCAGTGTGGAGGCGCTTGTCCTGGACTGGGGGTGCCACTTGGAGGTGACCACGGCGTCGTAGAGGTGGAGGGGGGCGAGGATGTAGAGGAGCTGCCTGGGGTCTATGTCGCCGTCGCCGTCGAGGAACGCCACGTAGGGGCACGTGGATCTCCTGGCGCCGAGGGCTAGGGCGAAGCCCTTGCCGCGGTTCTCCTCGTAGCGGATGACGCGGAGCCCGCCATGGGGCCCCGGGGTGGCGCCCAGGACGGCGGCGTGGGTTCCGTCGCTGCTCCCGTCGTCGACCACTATTATCTCGTAGCGGGGGATCCCGGCCTGCTCGAGCACCGCCGAGGCGAGGCGGACGGTCAGGGGGGCCACCTCGGCCAGGTTATACGCCGGGATGACGACCGTGGCGCAGCCTAGGAGCGCTACCGCGCGGCGCCAGGGCGCCTCGCCGGCAGTGGCGTGGGCCCCGCGGCCACCTATGGCGGCGTCGGCAGCTGCCGCTGCTAGTGGCGCCTGCACTCTCCCGGTCAACCCCCGGCGGGCTGTACTGGTGTGCTGGTTTTGCGCCCAGCGGCTGTGCCGGGAGAGGGGGGCCGGGTACGTGCGGGGCGACCGGCTAGCAGCGGGTGGTTGAGCAGCTGGACCCCCAGGGCCAGGAGGGCGGCGAGGCCCCGGCGGAGCAGCCGGTGGGGGAGCCCGGGGCTCCGGGCTAGGAGGTGGGTGAGGGCGGCGAGTACTGCCCGGCCGCGGGTGGTTGCCAGCTCGACTGCTAGCCAGGCCCTGCGGAGCGCGGATAGCAGCATGGGGGAGCGGTAGAGCCTGGCGTGTGCGCTGGCCGCTGCTACGAGCAGGGCGCGCTGCTCCCGTGGCAGGCGGGGCCAGGCCCCGTTGCGCCTCGCCCGGGCTAGGAGCCGTTCCACTGCGGCGCGGGGCAGGGGGCCGGCTGGGGCTAGGAGCCTCTCGGCCAGCTCCGCTGCCCGTCGGCTGGCCGCCGCGTAGGCTTCCTCGCTCCTCGCCAGGAGGTGTGCTAGCAGCGTCAAGGCCCCAGCCGGCCCCTCGGGGGAGCTATGTGGGTCTCTGAACCATGTTTCGTCCTGCAGGAGCCCGCCGGCCGGTTCCGCTTTTCTATCTTACGGGCAGGGGCGGAGGCCGCGGCCATATATTTGCCTCCGGTGGGGGCTACCGGGGGCGAGGGGCTCCGGGGCCGGCTGCTTCGGCCCCTGTGGATGGGCGCCCACGGCCGGGAAATAGGCGCTGGCCCGGGGTCAGGGTGGCTGCCCGCATCCTCCCTATGGTTGTATGTGGCCTTGATCCCTGGGCCGGGGCTGCCGCTACTCTGGGGGGTGGTGGTAGAGGGCGGCTATGGCTCTCCATGCGTGCTGTTGCTCAGCTGCGCTGCGGTTGCTGCTGTGAGGAGGAGCTATAGGTGCTGGCCTTGCTGCTCGTTCAGTGCTTATACCGTTGTGTGTGTCGCCCCTGTTGGGGGCTGGACGTGTCTCCTGGGTTGGCGTGGCGGCGGCCTGGCCACGGCCAGGGCGGGTGGGGAGGGGCAGGTGCTGAGGCCGAGGAGCTGCCGGGTGCTGTTGGGGTGCTGGGGGTAGTACATGTTATCCTCCTCTGTCCGCCCTGTGGGCTGTGCTGCCTTTCTGGGATTGGGGGCTTGGGTTCCTGTGTTCCTGGCCGGGGTGGGCGGGGGAGGGCTAGTGGCGGCCGGCGAGGGGTTGCCGGCTGGCGGCTGGTCGCCCGAGACCCAGGATTTATAAACATGTGTTAAAGACATTGCTTGTTTTACGGGACCAGGAGCCCCCGAGGCACCAGTCACCCAAACCCCCGGGGAGAGGCTGGGAGAAATGCCCCTCGAGATACTGGACGCGCACGTCGAGACAAGCGACGGCAAGGAGATAGTGCGCGGCGTCACGCTGCGCCTAGAGAGGCCCGGCATATACCTCGTGATGGGCCCCAACGGGGCCGGGAAGAGCAGCCTGGCAAACGCGGTCATGGGCCACGCGGCTTACAGGTTCAAGGGCCGCGTGGTGCTCGACGGCGAGGACATAACCGGGCTGCCCACCCACGAGAAGGCCAGGAAGGGGCTCACGCTCGCCACCCAGATGCCGCCCGAGATAGAGGGCGTCAGGGTTGCCGAGGTCCTGATAAGGATTGTTAAGAGGTTCCGCGGCGTCAGCGACGCCGGGGAGGCGGCGAGGCTGGCGAGGGAGCTGCTCGACGCGGTCGGGCTCCCCGGCGAGATGCTGAACAGGTACCTGATGGTAGGCATGAGCGGCGGGGAGAGGAAGAGGCTGGAGCTGGCCAGGGTGCTCGCCCAGAAGCCCAGGGCCGCGATACTCGACGAGCCCGACAGCGGTGTCGACCTCGAGAGCCTCCCCCTCATAGCGTCGGCCGTGGAGAGGCTCGTCGACGAGGGCGCGGCCGTGATGCTGATAACCCACCAGCCGAGGCTCCTCGACTACTTCCGCAGGCACCGGCCGCTCCGGGTCTACGTGCTCTACCGTGGCCGCCTCGCGGCCGAGGGCGGGCCCGAGCTTGTGGAGGAGCTGGCGGAGAGGGGCTACACCTGGGCAGCCTCGGGGGCCGGGAGGTGAGGAGCCGTGGCGCTGCTCGAGAAGGCGGGGATGGATAAGCCGCTTACAGAGCTGAGCAGGGACGACATAGTGGAGTTCAGCCGGCGCCGCGGGGAGCCCGAGTGGGTTCTCCGCCGCCGGCTGGAGGCGTGGGAGTACCTCCGCTCGACGCCGCCGGACCCGAGGGTGGACCCGTTCCTCGAGAAGGTCACCTACCGCGTCTTCATAGAGAGCCTTGAGAACCCCGTGTTGCCGACCGAGGAGGCTATCCGGGCGGCGGAGAGGCTTGGCGTGAAGCCCGAGGAGCTGGAGATAATGTACAGCGGGTTCAGCATCGACGTCGACAACGTTGTGGTCAAGGCCACCCTGCGGTACCTGGAGAGCCGGGGCGTCGTGTTCACCAGCATGGACGAGGCCGTGAAGAAGTACCCGGCTGTGAAGGAGTACGCGTTCCGCGGCCTCGAGCCCAGGCTCAACAGGAAGACCGCGTACCACGTCATGCTCTGGGCCGGGGGGCCGTTCATCTACGTGCCCCGCGGGGTTAGGCTGCCGCAGCCCCTCCAGGGCGTCTTCATCATAGGCAAGGAGGGGCTCGGGCAGACCGAGCACACGCTGATAGTGCTCGAGGAGGGCGCGGAGCTGAACTGGATAGAGGGCTGCACTACCCCGATAGCGCTCCGCTACGCCGTCCACCTGGGAGGCCTCGAAGCCATAGTTAAGGATAGGGCGAGGCTACAGGTAGCCAGCATAAACAACTGGCTGGGAGAGGTCCACCACATGCCCGTCAAGAGGGTCCTTGTCGAGGGCCGGGACGCCTACGCGGAGCTCACCAGCATAGCGTTCTACTCCACCACCTCCAACACGTCGCCCAGGATAGACCTGCGGGGCGAGCGCAGCAGGGGAGTGGTGCAGTCCATAGGGCTCTTCCAGGACCGGCAGAGCATCTACAGCGCGCCCCTGGTCCGGTACGAGGCGCCGGCCACCAGCGCCCAGATACTCAACCGCACCGTGGTGAAGGACGAGGCCAGGGAGGAGTTCCGCGGCATGCTCTACGCCAAGCGGGGCGCCAAGGGTGCCACGGGCTTCATGAGCTGCAACACCCTGATAATAAGCGACAGGGCTTCCAGCATCACCGTCCCAGCCGTCGCCAGCGAGGAGAAGGACGCCGAGCTAGCCCACGAGGCCAGCGTGGGCAGGATAAGCTACGACAAGCTATACTACATGGCCCTCATGGGGTTCGACGAGGAGGAAGCCACCTGGATGATAGTAAACGGGTTCTTCGCCCCCGTGGTGAGCAGGCTGCCGGTCGACGTACAGGTAGAGGTCAGGAAGATACTAGAGCTGGCCCTGCTCGGCCACTAGGCTACCCACGCCCCTCTTTCCCCGGCGCGCCGAGAGCCCCGGCCGCTGCACGTCCTACTCCGAGGGCCTCCTCCGGGCCGGAGGCGCCTGACCCCCCGCCCCGCGGCCCTCCCCCAGGGCGGCCAGGGACAGCAGCGCGGCCGAGGCAAAGCCGGCCTCGGCCAGGAGCCTGCCGGGGACGTCCAGCCTCGCCGCGGCGGCGAGCACCAACCCGGCGAGGCTATAGCTAGCGGAGACCACGGAGGAGCCCAGCGACTCGCCGAGCCTGGCGTAGGCGAGCCCGTAGAGCCCCATGTCGAGGAACGGGTAGAGTGGGAGCAGCCAGAGCGCCACGAACGCGGCGCCGTGTAGGCGGTCCAGGAGGAGGCTGTAGAGGGCGTAGAGGGCCGCGGACAGGGGGAGCACCCCGGGCCCGTAGCGGTCCAGCAGGCGGCCGGCCAGGGGCCTCGCCGCGGCCGCCGCGAGGCCGGCGGCCGTGTTGGCTAACGAGTAGAGGCCCGGGCCGGCCTCCGCCGCCAGGCGGCCCATGTAGACGCTTCCCAGCGTCTCGGCGCCCACGTAGCACGCGGCGGCGGAGGCGGCGACCAGGGCCGCCTCCCTGAAGGGCAGCCGCGTCCCCGCCCCCGTGGCTGGGCGGTGGCCGTCGGCGAGGGCGGCGGAGGCGGCGTAGGAGGCCGCGGAGAGGAGCCCCGCGGAGGCGAGCACCGGCCCGGCTCCGGCCGCCTCGGCGGCCAGCGGGGCCGCGCCGGCGCCGAGCGTGTACCCGAGCGTGGCGCCGGCGAGGACGAGGCCCAGCTTCTCGGCGCTCCCCTGGCTGAGGGTTAGTGCGAGCGCGTACACCTGCGGCCCCGCTATGCTCCAGGCGGTGCTGGCGGCTAGGGAGAGGAGTAGGAGCGGCTCCCGGCGGGGCACCGCGGCCCCCATGGCTGCGAGGAGGGCGCCCTCCGCTACTCCGAGGGCTATTACCGGCCGGTAGCCTCTTCTTGAGGCGAGTGCGCCGCCCAGGAGGCCGGCGGCGGTCGGGAGGGTCTCGGCGGCGGCTAGTGAGAGGAGGAAGCCCTGGTCGCTGCTGTAGAGCATCCGGGTCACCGCGTAGTAGGCGCCCCAGGCGGCGACGTGTAGGGCCTGCAGCGCCGCCAGCAGCCGCACAGCGTCCTCCTTCTCCACGGCGTGGCCGCCGCGGGGCCCGGGAGCCGCGGGGGAGCCCCATATAGGGTATGACGCGCGTATAGTGGGCTGGCGGGCGGAGAGCTGGTAAGCCATGTCTCTTCCCTGGGGTGTTCCGCCGCAGGCGCCGCCGGGGGAGGAGGAAGAGGAGGACGTTACCCCCGCGGTTGTGAGGGTGCTCGCCGAGAGCCCTAGGCTGGCGGACAGGATAGCCCGGAGGGTGATGGAGCTCAGGGAGCTTTTCGAGAAGGAGCCCGGGGTGAGGGAGAGGCTGGAGGCCCTTGCCCGGGGAGGGCTCGGGGCCGAGCCGCCGCCCCCCGGGGCCGCGGTGGACTCGACGTTCCCCATAGACGGCGGGCTTAGCCTCGTGGGCGGCCACCTCGTGGTGGTTGTCGCGGGCTACGTGGGCTTCGGGGGCGCCTGCGGCGGCGGCGTGAGGTGCAGCGAGGCGTACGCGCGGGCCTGGTTCGTGGACACCGAGGAGGCGCTGCGCCAGGTCCCCCTGAGGGCCAAGCTGCTCGAGAAGGCTGTCACGCGCCGGCTGCTGGAGGGCATGGAGGCGGCCAGGCCCCGGCTCATACTGCTGGACGGGGAGGTGGTGCCCTACCAGCTCCTATTCAAGTCCAGCGGGGCTGTTGCCCGCAGCAGGGTTCTCTCGAGGCTCGACGAGGCCACGGCGAGAGTGCTGGAGGAGGCACGGGAGAGGAGGGTCACCCTGGTCGGCGTCGTGAAGAGGAGCTACTCCCGCATCCTCTCCGCCGTGGCCGGGAGGAGGCTCCCCCTCAACGACAAGGCGTTGATGAGCCTCCTGCTGGGGCCCGGGGAGTACGCGGCCGCGGGCAGGTTCCGGGACCTCCTCCCCCGCTACGCGGAGATGCTGGCAGCGGAGAAGGGCCGGAGCCCCGCCCGGTACCGGATGGTGGTGGAGGAGAGGCTGCGGGAGAGGCCCATGTACGGCGACGTCCTGGTGGCGTTCTACCGGCCCACGCGGCCGGTGAGGGGGGGCTACGCGGTGAGGGTCGAGGTTCTCGACTACGGGGGCCTCGGCGTGGAGAGGGTTCTCTCGGTGCTGAACGGCCTGACCAACCCAGCGACGGGGCTCCCGTACCCGGTGGACCTGGTCGACGAGTACACGAGGATAGAGGCGAGGGTGCTGGAGCTGCTCCGCCGGAGGGTGGTGGCGCACCTGGCCAGCCTCCTGGGGCCCGCGGCGAGGGGCGCGCTGTCGGTGCTGGCCCACACCAACCCGGAGAAGAGGTACGTCTACGAGTCGAGGAGGAGGCTCTAGGCGAGGGCCAGGCCCTCCTCTTCTAGGAGGAGCCGGGTGCGGGGGTCCCTGCCCAGGGCTTCCCGGACCACGTCCGCGTCGGCGGCCAGGCTTATCACCTTCGTCTTCCCGTACCTGCCGCGGCTCACGACGCGGGCGTTGACGACGCCCAGCATGTCGAGCTCGTTGACGATGTCGCTTATCCTGCGCTGCGTCACCGCCTCGACGCCCAGGCGGGAGGCCATGGCCCTGTAGGCGGCGTACAGCTCCCCGGTGGTCGTGTGGGGCTGGAGGCGTGTGAGCTGCAGCACCGCCGCCAGGACGAGGCGGGCGTGGAGGGGGAGCGTGGCCACCACCTCTCTCACCCTGTCCCTCTCGAGCTGCGCCCAGGCCTTCCTGACGTGCTCCACTGTGACCCTCGGCGCGTTCTCCCTCTCCGCCACCTCGCCGGCCACGCGTAGGAGGTCGAGGGCCCGGCGGGCGTCGCCGTGCTCCCTGGCGGCCAGGGCCGCGCAGTAGCTTATCACCGCCTCGTCGACCGCGCCGGGCTGGAAGGCCTCCCTGGCCCGCTCCCAGAGTATGTCCCTCAGCTGCTCGGCGTTGTAGGGCGGGAAGACGACCTCTTCCTCGCCGAGGCTGCTCCTCACCCTGGCGTCCAGCATCTCGACGAAGCGCACGTCGTTCGTTATCCCCACTATCGAGACCCTGGCGGAGCCCTGGGGGAGTTCGTAGCCTATCCTGGTCAGCCGGTACAGGATGTCGTCGCCGCGGCGGCGGACGAGCCAGTCCACCTCGTCGAGGACCACTATTAGGACCCCGCTGGTTCTCGCCAGGCGGCGGACTAGGCGGCTGTAGACCTCGGCCGTGGAGAGCCCCGTGAAGGGCACACGGAGCCCCACCGCGGACGCTATGTCGGCGAGGACCTTGTAGGGGGTGTCCCGCTGCCGCGTGTTCACGTACACGTAGCCTACCTCGACTCCCAGCTGCCTAGCCTTGCCCACGAGCCGTTTCAGCACGTATAGGGTGACAGCGGTCTTCCCGGTGCCCGTCAGGCCGTAGATGAAGAGGTTGTTGGGCCTGCTGCCGCGCAGGGCCTGGGCCAGCACGCTGCCGACGCGGCGTATCTCCTCCTCCCGGTGGGGCAGCTTCTCCGGGATATAGTCGGGGCTCAGTATGTCCCTGTTCCTGAATATCCTGCTCTCCACGACCCTCTCGAATATCTCGTCCAGTATGTCCCCGCTCATACCGTCTGCCTGCACCCCGGGGGAGTGGACTTGCTCTACCCGAAGCCTTAGCCCTAAAACCCGCAGCCCCCTTGCAGCACTCCCCGCCACCGGGGGCTGCATGGCCTTGGTTCGGCAGAGGGAGACAGGCGGCGGTAGGAGGCTCAGGCTGAGCCACCCCTCCCGGAGGAGGGGGGTGAGCATACACGAGACACACGTGTGCCCGACGGTGGTCGAGGACGAGGACGGCGAGCTGGTCTACGTCGTCGACGGCTGCTGAGCCGGCTGCGCACGGCGGCTATTTAGCAGCCCAGCAGGGAGCCGCAGGCATGGCGTCGGGGCATGGTGTCCAGCAGGGAGGGGCTTGAGGCCTTCATCCGGGTTCTCGGTCTCCCCTACCGGAGGCTTGGGGGCGACTACGTAGTCGAGGTCGAGAGGCAGGGCCTGGGCCGGGTAGGCCTGGTTGTGTCGCTCCAGGAGGACGTGGGCTTCGTGAGGGTCGCTGTGCCCACGGAGGTCGAGCCCACCGAAGAGGGGCTGAGGTGGCTTCTCTCGGAGAACTTCCGCGCAGCCACCTACAAGTACGGCCTCGACTACGAGGGCTTCGTCGTCGTGCTTGTCGACGCGCCGGCGGAGGCAGTGGGGAACGCGAGGGCGCTCCGGAGGCTCATGGCTGAGGCCGTCGAGGGCTACCGGAGGCTCATGGAGAGAACCGTGCCCGGGGAGGAAGGCGGGGAGAGCTAGCCCTTCTTCATGCCCGCTAGTAGGCGTTTCGGCCTCAGGTTGCGGCTCTTGCAGCGCCTACACTTCTCGGCCCCAGGCGGGTTAAGGGCGCCGCACTTCCTGCACACTAGCTTGTTGAGGACGCGGTTGTAGACTATCTTCATTACCTCGGGGTCCCTTGGGCCAGCCATGTCCTTGTCCCCCGTGGCTGTAGGGGCTACCCGCGGACGGGCGGCTTATAAGCTACGTGATTGGCTGCGGCTCCAGCCCCCGGCTGCGGAGCAGCTTCTCGACGTGGAGAACCAGCTGGCTCATTGTCCGCTCGAGGCTGGCCGGCACCGAGGCGCCGGCGGCCTGGCCGTGGCCGCCGCCTCCGCCTCCGAGGCTCCTAGCGACCGGCTCCATTATGTCCCTGCCGAGCTGTATGCCTAGCTTCTCCACTATGCCTTTCCTCGCCCTGCCTATTATCCTTGTCTCTTTGCCCCTCTCGGACACCACGAGGACCATGTCGGCTCCCAGGTCTAGGATGGCCCGCGCGGCGCTGGACTCGTAGGCGCCGACGTGCGTGAACACTATAAGGTAGTCGCCGGCCCTCACTACTTGCATCCTCTTAGCTGCTTTAAGCCTAGCTATCTTCTCCGACAGCTCCATAGGAGGCGACTGGAGGGCCGCAAGCACCCGGTCTAGCCGCGCACCGGCCTCAAGCATCTCAGCCGCGACGCGCAGCGTCCGGGCATTGGACAGTATGAAGTGCCTCGTGTCGTAGACTATGCCTGCCAGCAGTAGCTCCAGGTGCCTCCTCTCAAGCCTATACCCGAGGCCGCGGGAGGCGAGGAGGTAGACAAGCTCCGACGTCGCGCGCGCGGAGGGGTCGTAGAGGCTGAGCGACGCCCGCTCCACAAGCTGGTTGGAGGCATGGTGGTCGACGACTACGAGTATAACCTGTGTCGCGAACTGGGCTAGGGCGCCCAGCTGCTCCGGCGACGCAGTGTCCACCACGACGGCCATCGCCGACTCGCTTGGAGGCTCGTCCTCCACGTCGCCGGGCTCGGTGCCCAGGATCTCCCTTGCAAGCCTCTTGCTCGCCTGGCTGAGGCCCTCGGGGAAGACGAGGCGGGCGTCGAAGCCGTGGCCGCGGAGAACGTCGCGCACCACGAGCGCCGAGGCGAAAGCGTCTGGGTCAGCGTTGCGGTGCCCCATGACCACTATTGGTGACCCCGCCTCCTCGGCCAGCTCCAGGAGGCGCGCCGCCACCCTCCTGAGGTCCCCGGCTCCGTAGCCGCCGCTCGAGCCACTCTGCTGCCTCGTCAATTGCCTCCGCCAAGACCTCGTCATAGGAGAAGGGGGCTATGAGCCTACCCGCCGCTCTCGCGTCAACCCGTATCCGGAGGCGGCGGCCATCCCCGGCCAGCTCGGCCTCGACCACAAGCTCCAGCTCCTCGAGCCGGCGGCCCAGCGCGCGGCGCAGGCGGCGCCGGAGCCTCTCCTCGAAGCCCTCGAGCAGCGCCTCCAGCTCCTCGAGGCCCAGAGGCCGCTCCTCTAGGCCGACGACGGTTTCCCGCGCCAACGCCGCAGCAAGCCCCCGGCGCCCGGCAGGCCCCCGGAGGGGCGAATTTAGTCCCACACGGCCCCGGTATATGCATGGGAGGCCCCGATATAGCGCCGCCCCCGGGCCCCCGGGAGGCGTAGACGATGGCCAGGTCTGTCTCCGAAGCCGCGGGAGCCGCGTTGATGCTGCTCCTGGCCGTCGCTGCGGCTGTGCTCCTCTACCTCTGGGTCAGCCAGAGCGCCGCGCCGCCGGGCGGGACGGGGGAGAGGCTCGCAGCCGTCAAGATAGACTCGGTTAGCGCCGGCAACGGGTACATTATGCTCTACGTCCGCTGCGTCGCCGGGCCGTGCGTCATCGACTCGGTATACGTGGAGGCCGGCGGGCGCGCCGAGAGGCTCCCCCTCCAGCCTCCCCTAGCCCTGCCGCAGGGCGGGACGGCGGCAGTCCCGGTCCCGTTCCTGCAGCTGAGCACCGGCCCGAGGACCAGGATGAGGATACTGCTGAGCGGGCCCCGTACACGCGCGGAGGTAGAGGTGGCCGCGTCGCCCGTCTCCACGCTGCCGGCCACCATAGGGCTCCTGGCCGCGAGGGACGTGAGCTGCAGCGTGGGCGACCGGAGGGCCGACGCGGGGCAGCTCCACTGGCTCTACATCAACCTGGTGACCGGCAGCTACCGGTTCCGCTACGTGCAGGGCGCCACCGTGCGGGACGCAGAGGGGAAGGCGAGGCTCGTGACCTCTAGCAACGTGCTAGACCTCTCCTCCATGACACGGAGTGAGAGGTACCGCCTGGGCCCCGTGGTTGTCTTCATCAACCCCTTCCGGGCCGCGAGGCCCTACCAGGTCAGGGTGAGGACGATATACGGCAAGGACTTCGTGTTCGACCTCAACCCCCTGACAGGCGGCCCCGACCGTGTCGTGTTCGACGCGCTAGTCCTCTGGGAGGACCTCTGGTGGCCGGGCACCGGCGCCTCGCTAGACAACTACGTGGACCACGTGATACGCGCCACCATGTTCGCCAACTCCACGCTGCGCGTGGAGGTGATGACGCCTCGGGCT
>Ga0256833_1003129_pt1 | contig 11423 bp, 9 predicted proteins | sample 356284metaG_FD_190535 | JGI IMG/M metagenome (GOLD analysis project Ga0256833, IMG submission 190535) | Hydrothermal vent microbial communities from Mid Atlantic Ridge, Atlantic Ocean - 356-284 | ecosystem: Environmental > Aquatic > Marine > Hydrothermal vents | place: Atlantic Ocean: Mid...
GATTGATATGACTGAATAGACAGTTTATACTCGCCCTTTAACTCAATGCTTCCCTTATGTTCCTCTCTCTGCCATTATTTTTGTGGATCATCCTCAATATGTATCGCTTGTGGTAAAATCAATCGGGTCTGAACCCCTTTGATGCTTTGATGTTAAAAAGTGTAAAAACAGGGGGGGATGGGTTTGTATACTATATTGCCATGTATAATTAAAAACTCTGCTAAACTTTGCTTTTTCATGTCCTGCAAGGAATCTTAAATATGTCTGTTAGCAAAGCTGTTATTAAGCCGAGTGTTTGTCCGTTAGATTGCCCTGATACTTGCAGTCTAGCTGTAACGGTTGAAAATGATAAAGTGGTCAAAGTTAAAGGCTCGCAAGTTAATCCATTTACTGATGGTGTGATTTGTGGAAAAGTCTCCAAGTTTTATCCTGATTTTGTGCATGGCAAACATCGTTTAATGACTCCACTTCGCCGTATTGGGGAGAAGGGTGACGGTAAGTTTGAGAAGATTAGCTGGGATGAGGCGATAAAACTTTGCTATCAAGGTATTCAAAAAGGAATTGACAAATACGGTACTGAGTCTGCCATGCCCTTGAATTATTCTGGTCCTCATGGGCAACTTGCCGGTGGCTCAATGGATCGGCGCTTTTTTTATAAGTTGGGGGCGACTCAGCTTGAGCGTTCTACTTTGTGTGCAGGGGTTCGTAGTTTGTCGTATACCTCATTATTTGGACAAAGTATTGCAATGCCGCAAGAGCAGGCAGAATATTCTGATTTAATTATTCTTTGGGGAACAAATACCAGTACCTCTTTTTTGCACTTGATGAAGCTGATTAAAAAAGCACGTAAGCGTGGTGCAAAGGTGATTGTGATTGATCCTAAACGAATTAAGGTGGCGGGTATCGCTGATCTTTATTTACAAATACAACCTTCCACCGATGCCTTTTTTGCACTTGCTATGGCGGCAGAGTTGGATGCATTGGGTGAAATAGATCATTCTGCATTGCAGAATAAGGTCACTGGTTTAGAAGAATATTTAGAATCTGCTAAGGGCTATCAAAAAGAAAAAATTCCTGAAGTTTGTGGTATTGAATCAGCACAAGTTGAACAGTTTATTGATTTGATTCGTCATGCTAAACGTATGTCAATGCTTGTTGGTGTGGGTTTAGAACGAAGCAACAATGGTGGTTCTGCAATACGTTCAGCAATGGCACTGTCTGTGCTTTTAGGTCAATTTGGTAAGCTTGGTCAAGGTCAAATGGGTTATTATTCAGTCGCTTATCCTAAAACTACAGATAAGCTACAGCGCCCTGATTTTTTAGAAAAGCCAACGCGTACCTTTAGTATTGTTGATGCGGCTGATCATATTCTTGATAGGGATCAGGAAATCCCCATCACCTCTGTTTTTATTTATAACCATAATCCTATTTGTGTTCATCCTGATCAAAATAAAATGATAAAGGCATTAAGCCATGATGATGTTTTTGTGATTGGTTGTGATATAAATATGACAGATAGCATGAAGTATGCTGATGTTATTTTACCCGCAGCCAGTCATTTTGAAACAAGCGATGTTTATACGGCGTATGGGCATAATTATTTGCAGCGGGCTGAACCTGTGATTGATCGGGTAGGTGAGGCTTTACCAAATACAGAAATCTTTAGAAGACTGGCTAAACAATTTGGATTTGATGACCCTGCTTTTAAAGAGAGTGATGCAGAATTAATGGAGCAAAGCCTTGATTTATCCAAGCATGATTGCAAACAAAATAGCATCAAGGAGATAGCGACAGAAGCGGTCGTTTCATTTGTAGCTAAAGATTATCTCTGGCTTTCAGATTTAGAAGCAGGGCAGATGATAAATCTCTATTCTGATGACTTGGAAAAGACATTTGGTTATGGTTTGCCTGCTTATCAACCCGTTGATCGCAAATATCCCTTTACCTTAGTCACCGCAGCTTCATTTGACCGTTCAAATTCAACCTTTGGTGGGAGTATGGTTTCTTTGCAAGAGGTGAATATAAATACTCAAGATGCCAAAGAACTCAATATAGAATCAGGACAAAAGGTTTTATTGAAAAATCATAAAGGCAAAGTTGTGCTTAAAGCTCATGTATCAAATGATGTTCCGCAAGGTGTAGTTTTTAGTGCAAAAGGTGCTTGGTGTGAAAGTAGCCCAACAGGGCAAACTGTTAATGCTCTATTGGATAATCAATGTAAGACTGATATTGGAAATGGTGCAGCTTTTTATAATGCCTTTGTGGACTTGGAAAGTACTTGCTTTATCTGAGCTTTCAAATATTCTTTAACGGCTTTATTATTCACTTGTTGCTCATCGTTTAATTTATGTTCCTCTAAAAGCTGTATTTGTTGAGTCTCATCAGTAGCTACAGATTTAGATGTAATAACGCTTTATCTGCATCAGTAAGAATATCAATCATTGATAGGTCTGTCTGTTGCTCTTTTGCATGTTTATTTTTTCTAGATCAAAGTGTTCAGGGGGAGCAGGGACAGAAATACTTTCATCATGATTAATTTCCTGATTTTCTTGATTGGATTTTTTTGAGGTTTTATTAGCTAACTCCAAGATTAATTCATCGATTAAAAGATCGCATTCTTGAAGTGACTCCTCACTAATTTCGCTGTTTTCTTCTTGTTTGGGTGTTTTTTCAAGTATTTTTTTGGGTAAAAATTCAGTGTTATTATTATTCCATGGGAATTCATCTTGAATGGTATGAGTATTTTGAGTGCTAAGTCCATTTTGCAAAGGCTCCGTTAAAGTTTTAGAAAGGCTTGGCAGATCTTTCTCATTCCCATTCTCTTTTTTCTTTTCTTCTTCAGATTGTTGAATTATATCTTGATCTGAGGGGTAATAGTTGGGGTTATCATAAGATATTGAATTATAAGAATATATATTCTCACGATAACGAATTAAGATAACACCTAAAAGTAGAGCCAAAATTGTGTAGCTAAGATCTGTGAGTGATAATGAATTTTCTGAGATTGATACAAGGCTTTTGCTTGTAAAAAATGAGTCATTGTCGACAATGGTTTTTAGGCTTGTTTTTTCTTCTATTTGGGCTTTTGTTTGTAGTTTTGCTAATGATGCACTCCGATTTTTATATTCATTAATAAGAGTTTGAATATTTTTTTGACCCTGGTTTTCTTTTATCTTTAGTAAAAAATCATCCTCGGAAAGAGCTTTTTCTAAGTCATTATAATCTACTGTTATTGTTGATAAATTAGATCGTAACTCCCTAATTCTTTTCTGTAATTTACTGATAGTTATATTGCTATTTTCTAAAGCATCAATCGCCTCGACTAAATTTACAGTTTTTGGATTGTTTGATGAGCTCTTATTGAAGGGTTTTTCTGTATTTTTATTTAAAGAAACCTGATTATTAGTTTGTGCCTTTGTTTGAGTAATATTTTCAAGTGTATTAGTGTGTTTAGCAGTTGTTGGCCTAGCTTTTTTACCAACAAATTCCTCATAGGTAGGTATGCGTAGTTTTGCACCCGACAATAAAACAGTCATTTTATTTTTTGAAAAAGCTTCTGGATTCGCAATAAAAATGGCTTTCATCATTTTGGTAAAAGAGACACCTTCATACAGATATTTTTTGGTGATTTCTGAGAGGGTATCTCCAGGCTTTACCTTATAAATATCTAAATTTTTAGAGCTTTTTGCTTTTCTTTTATAGATTGTTTTTATTTGTTTTTTTGAGGGTATATGTAATACAACACCTTTTTTTAATTTATTAATGTCATTATGTATAAAGGCTCTGGGATTTGCACGATGAATGCTTTTTATCATCTTTTTTAGTGATATTCCTTTGTGCCTATAATATTGAGCTATTTCTGATAAGGTATCTCCTGACTTAACTCTGTATCTTGATACAGAATCTCTTGATCTTGTTGTAGAAGAGAAGGTTTTGTGGTGGTGTTTTTTCTGCTTCTTTTTTGTTACAACGGCCGCAGTATGTGATGTTTTTTTTGGCTTTAGTTTTGCTTTGTATGTTGGAGGGTTAAGCATTACGGTGTAGTCTTGATAAACAACACCTTTTGTACTTTCAACCTCAAGAATAAAATTTAATATGGGTGAGTTTATGGGGTGGCTAGAACTCACTACAATAACTGGCTTTTTTCTTAAAATTTTAATTTTAAACTTTAGATAGTCTAGTTCAGCCGATCTTTCTGCCCCTAATTTAGCAAAAATTGATTTAGGTGCAAGTCTAATTTTAAGTTGCTTCGCTTGTTTACGACTAGTAAATAAAATAGGAATAATGCCTTTAAAAGGCTCACCTAAATTTGAATGAGATTTTACTTCACCTAGGTTTAAATCACTAAAACTACTGTTTAAAGTCTTTGCTGTAGCTATTGTGGGAGAGGCACATGCCATATAGACGGCAAGTACTAAAGCTTTTTTTTTCACACCAATTGACCCTGTTTTTTATTGTTATTTTTAAATTGTGCTGTTCTTAAAAGACGGTACTATCTATTAAAATTACAGTATTATGTGACCGAATACCATACCTGCTCGACTAATGGTGTTTCGATATTTTTGCAGATTATTACCTGAATCCGTGAGGCTAATACGGATATGGGGGATAAGGTATTGGTTTCACAGTGGAATTAAAAAATCTTAGCTTCACCCGTAGGTTAAGCGGGTATTTTTTAAACCGCTGTGGAATCAATAACTTGTTCATCATGCCGTAGTAGCCCGACGGATTCAGGTATTATTTCTCTATATCTTATCTACTGTTTCTTGTTGAACCCTATGATAGAATTCGCACCTGAATTTTATTGTATAAATTCTGAATCTGTAAACTCACTGTGGCATGATCCTTGCTGTTATATCCCCATTGATTTTACATCTTCAGGTAAATCAGATAGGCATATTTTTAAATGACAAGATACATCTTTATCACCGGCGGTGTGGTTTCATCCTTAGGGAAAGGCATAGCAGCTGCTTCATTAGGTACTATTCTTGAGGCGAGAGGCTTGAGTGTCACCATGATGAAACTTGATCCGTATATTAATGTTGACCCTGGAACGATGAGCCCATTTCAGCATGGTGAGGTTTTTGTGACCGAAGATGGTGCTGAAACTGATCTTGACTTGGGGCATTATGAGCGTTTTGTAAACTTTACCGCCACACAGTTAAATAATTTCACGACTGGAAGAATCTATAGTCGCGTAATACGAAAAGAGCGACAAGGTGATTATTTAGGAGCAACTGTACAAGTTATTCCACATATTACTGATGAGATTAAACGCAGTGTACGTGCGGGTGCAAAAGGTTATGATATTGCAATGGTTGAAGTGGGTGGAACCGTTGGTGATATTGAGTCCCTTCCTTTTATGGAAGCTTTACGCCAAATGGGGGTGGAAGAAGGTAGTAATGCACTCTTTATGCATTTAACTTTAGTTCCGTATCTAGCTGCTGCTGGTGAGTTAAAAACAAAGCCCACTCAACACTCAGTAAAAGAGTTACGCTCAATTGGTATTCAGCCAGATATATTGCTATGTCGAAGTGAAAAAACACTACCTGATAAAGAACGAAAGAAGATTGCTTTATTTACCAATGTAGCTGAGAAAGCTGTTATCCCTGCAATTGATATGGATAATATATATAAAATTCCGCTATGGTTGCATTCACAAAATCTTGATCAAATTGCGGCTGATATGCTGAAAATTGAAAACCTGAAAGAGGCTGATCTTTCGGACTGGGAAAAAGTTGTCAATGGTATGGCATTCCCGAAATCTAAAGTAAATATTGCAATGGTCGGTAAATATGTTGACTTAACAGAATCTTACAAATCTTTGAATGAAGCATTGAGCCATGCAGGTATTCAGACAGAATCAAAAGTAAAAATTCGCTATATTGATTCGGAAAAGCTTGAGGCCGATGGCATAGATGTTCTTAAATCTGCTGATGGTATTTTAGTGCCAGGTGGTTTTGGTTCTCGTGGTGTTGAAGGTAAAATTGCCGCGATTCAATATGCGCGTGAAAATAATGTACCCTATATGGGAATTTGCCTAGGTATGCAATTGGCAGTTATTGAATATGCTCGTCATAAAGCAGGGCTTGAAAAAGCCAATAGTACCGAGTTTGATCCTAAAACACCTGACCCTGTGATTGGATTGATTACAGAGTGGATGACCGAAGAAGGGCAGTTGGAAAAACGTACTGAAAATTCAGATATGGGTGGAACCATGCGCTTAGGTGGTCAAAAATGTCACCTTCAAAAAGGTACACTGGCACACAAGACCTATGGTAAAGACGAAATTGTAGAACGTCATCGTCATCGCTATGAATTTAACAACCACTATCGTGATATTTTATCTAAAAATGGATTAGTTTTATCGGGTGTTTCTCATGATAAAACACTGGTAGAAATGATTGAATTGCCGAATCATCCTTGGTTTATGGGCTGTCAGTCACATCCTGAATTTACATCTCATCCTCGCACGGGTCATCCCTTTTTTACAGGGTATATCAATGCAGTTATTGAATATAAAAAATCAAAACGAAAAAGCTAAGTATGAAATTATGTAACTTTGAAGTTGGTGAAAATAAGCCCTTTTTTCTTTTATCAGGCCCTTGCGTCGTTGAATCAGAAAAGCTAACGCTAGAAATAGCAGCGACATTAAAAGAACTCACTGAAGAATTAGGTATACCCTATATTTTTAAAGCATCTTTTGATAAGGCAAATCGCTCTTCACATGCTAGCTTTCGTGGTCCTGGCATTGAAGAAGGGTTACGCATTCTTGAGAAGGTCAAGCATGATTTAAATCTGCCTGTGATAACAGATGTGCATGAAGATACGCCTTTAGATGAGGTTGCATCAGTCGTCGATGTGATGCAAACTCCCGCATTTTTATGCCGTCAAACTAACTTTATTCAAAATGTAGCGAAACAAGGGATTCCCGTTAATATCAAAAAAGGGCAGTTTCTTGCACCGTGGGATATGAAAAATGTGGTAGATAAAGCAAAAGCTACTGGCAATCAAAGTATAATGGTTTGTGAACGTGGTTATACCTTTGGTTATAATACACTGATTTCAGATATGCGTGGGCTTGCAACTATGCGTGAAACTGACTGTCCAGTTGTTTATGATGCAACTCACTCAGTACAACAACCAGGAGGGCAAGGCAACTGCTCAGGTGGAGAGCGTCAGCATATCCCCGTACTTGCAAGAGCAGCAATGGCAGCCGGAATTGCTGGGATTTTTATGGAGTCACACCCAAAGCCCGAAGAGGCTTTAAGTGATGGCCCTAACTCATGGCCAACAGGACGCATGAGAGAATTGCTAGAGATGCTTTTAAAGATAGATCAGGCAGTGAAGGCAGAGCCTTTTCTTGAAAGCACTCTTTAACTTAAATTCGTGAGGTTCTAGCACTTACTATCCTTCGTATTAGCCTCACAGATTCAGCTTATAGTAAATATATAAAAAACAAGGGGGGATGGGTATTATTAATAAATACACCTATCTTGACTTATTTTAAACAAATTGAATTAATTGGAGACAGAATAAATGTCTGAAATAACAAGTATAGAAGCTCATGAGGTAATTGATTCTCGTGGTAATCCAACTGTTGAAGCTACGGTGACCTTAAGTAGTGGTACGAGTGGTCGTGCGATTGTGCCATCAGGCGCATCAACAGGGGCGCGTGAAGCCATAGAGCTACGCGATGGTGATGAGTCACGCTTTATGGGCAAAGGAGTTTTGAAAGCAGTTTCTCATGTTAATGGTGAAATTGCGGCTGCCTTAAAAGGTATGGATGTGACGGCTCAAAAAGCCATTGATCAAACAATGATTGATCTTGATGGAACAGATAACAAAAGTCGTTTAGGTGCAAATGCACTTTTAGCGGCATCACTCGCAAGCGCACATGCTGCGGCAAATGAAAAACAATTACCATTATTTCAATATCTTGGTGATATTTTTGGGACAACAGAAAAATTTAAGTTGCCCGTTCCCATGATGAATATCATCAATGGCGGTGAGCACGCTGATAATAGCGTTGATATGCAGGAATTTATGATTATTCCTGTTGGTGCGCCGAGCCTTGCAGAGGCAGTTCGCTATGGTACTGAAGTTTTCCATAATCTTAAATCAGTTTTAGCTAAAAAAGGCTTGAATACTGCGGTAGGTGACGAAGGTGGCTTTGCACCAGATTTATCATCAAATGAAGAGGCGATTGAGGTAATTCTTCAAGCAATTGATAATGCAGGGTTTATACCTGGTAAAGATATTTATCTAGGGCTTGATTGCGCGGCTTCTGAATATTATAAAGAAGGTAAATATGTGCTTGCCTCAGAAGGCAAAAGCTTTGAAGCTGTTGAGATGATTGATTATTTGAATAACTGGGTTAATCAATACCCAATTATCACCATTGAAGATGCTCTGGATGAAGCAGACTGGGATGGTTGGGAAGCATTAACTGCTAAGCTTGGAAGTAGAATACAGCTAGTAGGTGATGATTTGTATGTAACCAATCCTGAGATATTTAAGGCTGGGATTGAAAAGGGTATAGCCAACTCTATTCTGATTAAATTTAATCAAATTGGTACATTGAGTGAAACACTAGAAGCCATTCAAATGGCACATGATGCTGATTATACAACAGTCATATCTCATCGCTCTGGTGAAACTGAAGATACAACAATTGCTGATTTGGCTGTAGGCACTAATGCTGGTCAAATTAAAACAGGGTCTTTATCCCGTTCTGATCGTATCGCAAAATATAATCAATTGATTAGAATTGAAGCGATACTGGGCACTGATGCCGTGTATGCTGGAAAATCTTCTTTTAAATATTTATAGGATTATTTTTTATAATGCTCTATAAGTTCAGATTTCTCAGGTGAAGGCGCTTCTAGTTGTTTTTTCCATACTCTTAATCTTGCTTGTCGCAAGGTTATGGGTAGGTACGGGTAGTTATCCTGAGCGTTGGCGAACACAGGAAAGAACAGCCATTCAAAAAGCTGCGAATGATAAAAGACAAGAGCAGATTGATAAAATACAGGCTGAATTAAATGATGCTAAGTCAGGTAATGATGCTATTGAAGAGCGCGCCCGCAGTGAACTGGGTATGACAAAAAAAGGGGAAACTTATTTTGAAGTGATTCTTCAGCCTACTAAAAAGGATAAAACTAAAGAAGAAAAAGAAGAAAATAAGCTCCTAAAAAATAAGCAGAGCAGTCATGCAAAAAGTGACAAAAATACAAATAGAGATAATAGTGTGAAAAAGATTCTCAATAAAGTAGAGTCAAAATGACTGACAAAGTCTGGATTGTGATACCCGCAGCGGGTGTTGGCAAACGTATGCAATCTGATATTCCTAAGCAATATCTCAAGATTAATGGTAAAACTGTTTTACAGCATACTCTCAACTGTTTCTCATATCATAATGATATTGAAGGGATAGTTGTTGCCTTGCATGAAGATGACCCATATTGGAATACTGCAAAAATCGATGTTTCAAATAAAAAACTCTATACCGTAGAAGGTGGTGAGGAGCGTAGTGATTCTGTTTTAAATGCACTGGAATACTTATCTTTAATTGAGCAGTTGCCAGAAACAACATGGATAATGGTGCATGATGCTGCTAGACCCTGTTTGCAACAAAAGGATATTGATGCATTACTGAAAATACGCTCAAAAAATAGTGTTGGAGGCATTCTGGCAAGCCCCGTTAGAGATACGATGAAACGGGAGAAATCAGACACTTCACAAATATCCCATACAGAACAGAGAACGGGTCTTTGGCACGCTTTAACACCTCAACTATTTCGTTTAGGAGAGCTAAGTGAAGCACTAAAAATATGTCTTGAAAAACAACTAGAAATAACCGACGAAGCATCTGCACTTGAAGCACAGGGAAAATCCCCGTTATTAGTCGAAGGCAGTAGTAGTAATATCAAAATCACTCAACCCGCTGATCTGGAATTAGCAAGCTGGTTTTTATCGCGCCAAATAAACAAGGTTCTGAATCCGTGAGTCCACTACGCCACAGTGAAAAATTCCTAAAAAAGGGGGGGGATGGGTATTATAGTTTTGCTCAGTCTATTTTTGCTTCTAACTCTTTCAGGTCTATCCTATGGTGCTAAATATCCGTATTGGAAATGGCTATGATGTCCATGCCTTTGAAGAAGGAGACCACATAACACTTGGTGGGGTTAATATACCGCATAATCAAACTTTTATAGCACATTCTGATGGTGATGTTTTAATTCATGCACTCTGTGATGCTTTGTTAGGTGCTTTAGCCTTAGGAGATATTGGAAAACATTTCCCTGATACCGATAGTGAATTTAAGAATATTGATAGTAGAAAGCTATTAACTCAGGTTGTGGCATTAATCAAAAATAAAGGTTATTACTTGATAAACTGTGATTGTACAGTGGTGGCACAAAGCCCGAAATTAGCAACCTATATTAGCAATATGTGCAAAAATTTAGCAATGGATTTACAAGTTGAAATCAATGCTGTCAGTGTTAAAGCAACGACTACAGAGCATCTAGGTTTTACTGGTCGTTCGGAAGGCATTGCAGCTTATGCGGTTGTGTTGCTAGGAGGCTGTCCGAGAACTAAGAATTGACTGCAAATCCTAGTTCTCGGACAGCCTCCTGGTACTCCATCAACATAGGATTGATGGATAAAGCAACTAAAAACTCTGTGGTTCTCTGTGTTATAAAAAATCTAAAAAAAGGGGGGGATGGGTATCTATAAATTTGTCTGTAGCTATCAAGCCAATGTCAATTTTTAGTTCTCGAACAGCTCCTACAAACGTAGTTTAAATGTAGCTTGCTTTTCCGCATTAATTATTTGATGGTTTATTAGCCAGTTAAATGCATCTTCAGCATCTTGTTCAAACCATTTTTGTGCTGAGCCTAATCGAAATGTATAACCCCAGCTATCCATATCTTGCATCATGCGTTGTTTACCCATTTCAGGGATTAGTTCAGCTAGAATAATTTGTAAATAACAAACACCATTCTCTTCATCATAATCTCCAGCAGCATCGGTATCTAAATTTTGTCTGCGTGAGTTATCCATACAAATATAGTGGCAGGTTTCATGGAGCATGGAATGAATGGGTGTATCGTTGCGCACATAGATATTATTGCTAATCAAACCCGCTTCAGACTCTCCCCAATAACTTCCTGGTATTTCAAGATCATCTGGTTTTATATGGAGTTTTAGCTGGTATTTATTAAGCAGAGAGATAAGGTGAGATGTGTCGCAATCAGAAATGTTAAGGACAGTTTTTTTCATTTGGGATACTCTAGGAGGCTGTCCGAGAATAGAGAGCCTACTGCGGAAAAGCTGAATTTGGCTAGATTTTCCTCCAATTTTCGGTGAATAGAACAACTATTCCCCTCAAATTGGTGAAAAATCTAGCTCAAATCAGC
>Ga0256833_1003130_pt1 | contig 11421 bp, 9 predicted proteins | sample 356284metaG_FD_190535 | JGI IMG/M metagenome (GOLD analysis project Ga0256833, IMG submission 190535) | Hydrothermal vent microbial communities from Mid Atlantic Ridge, Atlantic Ocean - 356-284 | ecosystem: Environmental > Aquatic > Marine > Hydrothermal vents | place: Atlantic Ocean: Mid...
GTTTTTATAGAACAATTTTTTATACTACATTTCTGTTTTATTATCTTTTAGAATTGTTTTAATACTGGAATATGTAAAGGCTACTAAAAATAGAAGTAATAAAATATTGTGAAATTCCATTTGTTTAATCCCTATCTTTTTTATTCTACATTCGGCAAACTGTTAATTAAGTTGAGTGCTAGAAGTCACTTTTAAAATAATTTTTATTTTGATGTTTATTATAAATTGTGCATTTTAAAAAACAACTTTTTATAAAGGAGGTAAATATGAGTAAGTCTATTTTTCCTGAAGCACACAATCATCAAATAGATATAAAACAGTTTGAAAAATATAGAGGACGCTTAAAGAAAAAAGGTAAGCGTTTTAAACCGCATGCACCAATAGAAACATTTGATAGTAAACAAGTATTAAAATTACTTTCCAAAAAGAGTGTTGTTCGTCTTGGGGTGGTGCAAGGTGTAAACTCGAAAGGACAAAGAATATCCATGCTTGCAGCATTTAATTCCAAAGGTAAAATGATTGGCAAACCCATGCAAATAGGCGATTTGTGCCCGCCTCCCAAATGTGAATAATATTATGGTTAATTGAAATGCCGGCTTATTTAAATTTATTGCGAGATGCGAGTACATTTTCTATTTATGTATTATTTTTCCTGGTACTTTTCTATAGAATTACGAAAGGAAGGATTGATGATAATAATTTTCGAATGTTTACAAATATATGGTTGCCTTTAGCTGTAATTGCTCAAATATTAATGACATTTGTAAGAAAGCATTACGGTACTAGTAATATACCAATTGCAAATGTATTTATAATGCTGGAATTACCGGTGTTAACATATATTTTATTGGGAATTAGAAAAAAATTAAAAAATATCAATACGAATTATAAGATATGGTTGCTTCTTATAATTGTTTCTATTTTACTTCATTTTTTTGAAGATTTTTATTCAATTCAAAAAGAAGCTTTACTTTTAACTATAATAATATATTTTCAATTAACGGTAAGTTTAGTAGATATTGAAGATTTTGATATGGAAAACAAGTATAAATTTTATCAGAATCCGTTGCTTCTATTAAATGCCGGTGTTTTCCTTAAAGCTTTCGGGTACTCTTTCTTTTTAATTTATCAAATAGACTATAAGTTCCCCTTAAGTATATATAGTCTTGTAAACTTAGGTGTTCAAATATTGTTTGTTATGGCAATTATTTTTTATTATAAAAATAATAAACTGAAAGAATTTCAAAATGGATAGATAATAAAAAAGTCATTCAAAATATTGAATGACTTTTTGCTGCGGGGTCGACGAGACTCGAACTCGCGACCTCCTGCGTGACAGGCAGGCGTTCTAACCAACTGAACTACGACCCCAATAAAATTAGACTCAAAACCTAATATTTTTTTATTTTAAATGCAATAAAATAAAAACGAGTTTTAAAAATATCTCAAAAAATTTCAAAACCTAAACTCAGGTATTTTAAAAAATATTGTAAGCAGTTAAAAATTAAATATTAGTCTAACCTTAAAATTTATTAAGCCATCTTATAACCGAATGGTCCAGCTCTTTTACTCCAAAATCTACACCAACTTGCAAGGCGGCATGAAGCGTTGAGTTTTCTTTAGTTACAAGTTTTTGTTCCCTAATAGCATCTTTAATTTCTACACTTGTAATATCAGCACCTTTAAGAGCAACCATTCTACCAAACATTTTATTCATTGCTAAATTAATAGCAAAAGTTCCGAATCTTGTTGAAAGAATTCTGTCATAAGGAGTTGGACTGCCACCTCTTTGTAAATGCCCGAGTACTGTGTAACGGGTTTCTAAATTGGTATTATCTTCAATCATTTTTGCAACGTGTTCCCCAATTCCTCCTAGCTGGATAGGATCTGTTCTTTTTATATCCTTAGCTTTAACAACCATTTCACCATCTTTAGGTTTAGCGCCTTCGGCAACACAAACTAAACTGTACCTTTTGCCTTGCATGTTTCTTTGTTCTACTTTATCATAAACTCTTTCCCAATCAAAAGGGAATTCCGGTAATAAAATTATATCCGCTCCACCGGCTAATCCGCCATTCAGTGCTATCCAACCGGCATAACGTCCCATAACTTCAATAACCATAACACGATGGTGAGTAGATGCGGTAGTACGTAATCTATCTAAAGCAGCAGAAACAACATAAACTGCAGAATCATGTCCGAATGTTTGATCTGTAGCTTCCAAATCATTATCAATGGTTTTAGGTACACCAACTATATTCATACCCATTTCACTTAGTTTATTTGAAATGTGCATCGTTCCATCACCGCCAATTGCTATTATTGCGTCAAGATTCCAAGCTTCATAATTTCTTAGAGCTTTTTTGGAGCGATCCATAATTTTAATTTCATCACCAAAATCTTCTGGCCAATGAAACGGATCTCCTTTGTTGGAAGAACCTAAAATACTGCCTCCTTGTGAAAGGATACCTGAAACATCTTTATTATATAATTCATATCCTTTCCCTTCCACCAAACCTTCAAATCCATCTTGAATACCAAGAACAGTTAATCCTTGATCGTGAGCCGGTTTTGCAACGCCTCTAATTACCGCATTAAGTCCGGGACAATCGCCGCCGCCAGTTAAGATACCAATTCTTTTTACTTTATCACCTATTGCCATTTAGACCTCAATATTTTTGTTTTGATGCATTAATTTACAAAAAAAATATTTTTAAATTATACTTCCTTTATAATTTGACCTGTAGTTTTAAAATGCAATTTAACTAAGCTTTCCAGCTTGTCTTTGCCGTACCGTTTAACAATTTCTATAGCACGTTCTTTAACTTTAGAAGAAGCTCCTTTTAATAAATTATATCCTTCCTTCTCTTTTCTATCAAACCAATTATTCATTGCCGCTCTTGCAAGAATAGAAGCCGCAGCAACACCAATAAATCTTTCTGCTTTAGGTGTTTGAATAAAATTTATTTTTGAAAAATTTGTATTGCTTGATATTGTTAGTTTTACTTTACTGAATTGATCTGTTATTACTGTTTTACAATCGAATTTTTCGAGTAAATTTTCAATGGATTTTGAATGAGCCCAATCTAATAATTTATTTACATTTTGAAACTTTTCATAAAGTTTGTTGTATTTTTGCGGAGATATTAAAATTATATCAAAATTATCAGGATATTCTTTTCTTATTTGTTTTGCAATTTTATTTATTTGCATGTCGGTAAGTTCTTTGCTGTCTCTAACACCAATGTTTTGTAAAAATACCTGTGTTTTAGGATCAACATACATTCCACAGATAACCAAGGGTCCAAAATAATCTCCTTTCCCGGTTTCATCTGTTCCAATATAATCTGAATAAAATTCTTTTACTTCTTCTTCCCTAAAAGGAAGAAAAAAATTATCAGATACAAGTAATTGTATTTCTTTGTATAACTTGGAATCGGTGTTGCCCTGTAAAACAGTTCTAACACCTTTTTTACCAAAATAAACCAGTACCTTGATTTTTTGTTTTTCTTTGGTAATAGTTGCTTCAAAATTATATTGTTTCTTTTCAATATTGGAGCATTGGTAGTTTTTTTTAGTGGCAGAAAAGACTATTGTTTCAATTTTTTCTTTTGCTTGTTGTTCAATATTCATTTAGACCATTGGATTATTTTTTTAAAAGTAATTTATAATATTTTAAGCTTATATGTTTTTAGAATTTCGATTATTTATTTTATTCTGGTGAATTAAAAAAATATTATTTATTCTTACTTATTAAAAATTCAAAAAAAGATACGATTCTATTTATTTAGAAATAACTTTTTGTTATAATTGTACTGATACTTTTATAAGTTTATTTTATAATATTGGAGAGGTGGCAGAGTGGTTGAATGCGGCGGTCTTGAAAACCGTTGAGGATTCACGTCCTCCGGGGGTTCGAATCCCTCCCTCTCCGCAATAACCTTTGTTGGTTATTTGTTAGTTCAAAAGGATTGATCAGAAATTTTCAAAAGTATATTTTTTACTTCATTCCGGAGCTCTGTTCAAATTCCGTTTTTATTTTAATTTTTTAAGGAGTGCTTTAAGATGGCAGAGCGCAAAGAAGGTACCGTTAAATGGTTTAACAGTTCAAAAGGTTATGGTTTTATTCAACAAGAAGGTGGAGATGATTTATTTGTTCATTTTAAATCAATACTTTCCGACGGATATAAAACTTTAGAAGAAGGTCAAAAAGTTGAGTTTACAATTGGCGAAAGTGATAAAGGACCTGTAGCCCAAGATGTTAAGGTTATTTAGTTGTTCGGACTATCAAAAGTTGAAATGATACAAAATCCGGTTAATGTAGCCGGATTTTTTTTGGATAATAAAAATAGTTTATGAAAGATTTTAGATAATATCTTATCTTTGTACATTAAATTTCAAGCTTAAATTAATAAACAAAGTTTATTTTCGATTATGTGATATTGTTATATAAGAATTAGAAGGCAATTATTTTAAATGGATCTAAAATCATTTTCTATTAATAGTGATTATAAAAATGTAAGTTCGGCTTGCTTCATAGCAAAAACTTTTTGCGAAGATCATTCTGTAAATGAAAATACCACAAAAGAAATTGAACTTTGTTTAGCGGAAGCATTGAATAATATTATAAAACATTCCTATAAGGGCGATAATAAAAATTTAATAGATATTGACTTAATTTTTGATGAGAATAAATTTACTTTCTCTCTTTCCGACTATGGTTTGCCTCGTACAAATGTTGATAAACCAAAGTTAGAGTTTGACCCGAATGATATAGATAGTTTGCCCGAAGGTGGAATGGGACTTTTTATTATTTCGCAACTTATGGACGAGAGCACCTACATATCCGAAAACGGGAAAAATACATTTACGGTTTCTAAAATCATTTCCTAAATAAATACCTACTTTCTTTCTTAGATGCTTACTAAATTTCAATTATGAAAAAAAATAAAGTTATATTTTTATTATTCATTTTTTTTATACCGTTGTGGGCACAAACAACTTATAAAAGTGAAGCTTACCGGAAAAAAGGTCTCTTTTACAAAACTCCTTTATTGAAACCAAAGTATCCTACATATAATTTGGCAGCAACATATTTATTAAAAGAAAAAGCCAGAAAAGGAGATCCCTTCGCACAGCATGAGTTAGGAATAAGATACATTCTGGGTGTTGGGTTGCCTAAGGATTCTGTAAAAGCAGCTTATTGGATTAAGCAAGCTGCTGCTAAAAAATTACCCGCTGCAAATTTTAATTATGCAATTATATTAAGTAACGGTATTGGAGTTGAATGGAATCCCTTTGAAGCTTTTAAAAATTTTAAATTAGCTGCAGAAAGCGGTATGGAACAAGCTCAGTATATTTTAGGTTTGTTTTATGTTGATAATTTAATAGTTAGTAAGGATATTAAAAAAGCATACTACTGGCTTAAAAGATCTTCGGAAAAGGGATTTAAAGAAGCGAAAAATGTGTTGAGTGAATTATCCAAAAATAATAAAATTGCACTTAATGATTCTTTATCGGCAAGTAATAATCAAAATATAACAAACAATATTTCTTCTTCCGCTGTATCATCCTTAGATGGATTTGAATTGGATTTTTACGATTTCCATAAAGATACTCTTACAAATACCGAAGAAAAAAAATATCTAAGTAACATCATAAAAACCAAAACCAATAAATTAAAAAAAATACTTAAAATTGATTCCGAAAATTATTTTAATATGCCTGCGGATACTTCTGCCGCCGGGCTTATAAATTTTGCTGCCCAATCAGGTAGCCCTGAAGCACTTTTGCTGAAAGGAAGAATCTTAGAAAATGGAATTGGCGTAAAAAAAAATAAGATAGAAGCAGCATCTAATTTTTTAAAAGCATTTAGTTTTGGTTCATATAAAGCTGCAGAATATTTGCTTAAGCTTTCTCGTAAAAAGAAGTTTTATAAAAAACTGGAAAAAGAAATAAAGCACAATAATGCAAATGCAATGTATGTTTGGGCAGGACTGGTAGCATTGGGTATGGATTATACTTTAACAGAGCAACAAGCCTTTGAACTATTGATAAAAGCTAGAAAACAAAAACATATAAATTCAATTATTGAACTTGGTTTGGCTTATTATAACGGTACTCTTACTAATAGAGATTCGGTTAAGGCTATTGAGTATTTTAACGAAGCTGCATTATTGGGTAGTAGTGAAGCAAAAATAAGACTTGCTTTTTTTAAGCTAAAAGATAATCCCGGTTTAGTTTTAAATGAAGAAATTAATATTTTGAAAAAATATGCCAATCAAGGAGCAGTTTTAGCAACGGCTGCAGTAGCGTTTTGTTATGAGCATGGACTTTCGGTTAAAGTGAACAAAGCTAAAGCAGCACGCCTGTACCGCAAAGCGGCACAAAGAGGGAATGAAGCAGCATATAATTCTTTAAGACAAATGTATGATGCAATAAGACCGGATGAGGATGAATTTAAAATATATTTTTAGATTTAACAGTTCTAAATTTTTGTATCAAAAAAATGATTTAATTTTTCTAGCTTAGATCAACTGTTTTTCGTAATTAAAATTAAACTGAATATTATGAATATTATAAAGATTACAATTGCATACTTTTTACTTATAGCTATTGTCTATGGTCAAACAACAAGTGAATATTGTTCAAAGTCTAAAATAACAAATTTGGAAAAATTAAATAAAGTTGCGGAGGTTAACTACCCTGGAGACGATAGGTTTGATGTAACCTATTATAAACTTGACGTTACATTGGATTATCCTGCAAAAAAAGTATCCGGTGCCGTAACCATAAAAACAAAAAGTTTAATCCAAAATTTAAATACAATGTTTCTTGATCTTCAAAGTCATTTTACTGTTGATTCCGTCAAAGCAAATAATAATAAAATTGCATTTAGTTTAAGTAATAACAAATTAACTTTAACTTTAGATAAAGATTATAATACGGGAGACGAAATAGATGTAGTTGTATTTTACAAAGGTACACCCGGAAGTTCAGGATTCGGCAGTTTCGAGTTTGGCGAGCACAACGGAGTACCGGCAATTTGGACGTTAAGCGAACCTTACGGTGCAAGTGATTGGTGGCCATGCAAAGATACACCGGCAGATAAAGCCGATTCCTCGGATGTTTGGATAACTGCAGATTCGCAATTTGTTAGTGTATCCAACGGAACTCTTGAAGAAATTGTTCTTAATTCCAACGGAACCAAAACTTATAAATGGAAAAATCATCATCCTATTGCTCAATATTTGATTTCTTTAGCCGTTACAAATTATGCCGTTTATAAAAATTATTTCAAATATTCACCTGCTGATTCAATGGAGGTTGTTCACTATATTTATCCCGAGCAGCTTAATGATGAAAGAAAAAATCAGTTGGATGTTACCGTAAATGCTTTGGAAGTTTATTCCGGTTTATTCGGGCTGTATCCTTTTGTTGATGAAAAATACGGACATGCACAATTCGGTTGGGGTGGCGGAATGGAACATCAAACCATTTCTTCCATGGGAAGTTTCGGAGAAGAAATTATTGCTCATGAACTTGCACACCAATGGTTTGGAGATGAAATTACTTGTAAAGATTGGCATCATATTTGGCTGAACGAAGGTTTTGCTACTTACTCTGCTGTACTATTTGGTGAAGCTGTACATGGGAAAGATTTTTACACTAATAAAATTTCAACTTACATGGAAAACTCTAAAAATGCAGTGGGTTCTATTTGGGTAGAAGATATTTCTTCGGTGGGAAATATTTTTGATTGGAACAGAAGTTATACAAAGGGAGCACTGGTTCTTCACATGTTAAGAGGCATTGTTGGAGATGAAACTTTTTTTAATATTCTAAAAACTTATGTAGCCGAACCGGATTTAGCTTACGGAGTAGCAACTACCGAAGATTTTCAAAAGGTTTGCGAAACAGTTACGGGAAGTGATTTAAATTATTTTTTTAGCGAATGGATTTACGGCTACGATTACCCACAATATAAAATTGAATGGAATCCGGTTGTAAATTCAAACGGCAATAAAATACAAATAAAAATTTCTCAAGCGGATCATCAAAATCCGGATTATTTTACAATGCCCGTACAAATAAAAATACTTGGAGGCGGAAAAGATACTTTGGTTACGCTCTTTAATAATCAAAACAATCAGATTTTTGATATTAAGCTATCTTTTATTCCTTCCGGTATAGAATTTGACCCGAACAATTTAATTTTTAAAGATGTTTTAAATATAACGGAAGTAAATGAAACAAAACTTCCAAAAGAATTTTCTCTATCACAAAATTATCCAAATCCTTTTAATCCAACTACCACAATAGAATATACAATTCCAAATTCAACACACCCCTTAATCCCCTCTCGAGAGGGGAAAGAGCAAAGCGACAGGCTTGCCCGTAATCTTTTAGGCGGAGGTACGCTAACAAACTTTAGTGTGGTTACATTAAAAGTGTACGATATACTTGGGAAAGAGATAACGACGCTTATAAACAAAAAACAACTACCCGGTAATTATAAAATTATTTTTGATGCAAAAAATTTAGCAAGCGGTATTTATTACTATAAACTTCGTGTGGGGAGCTTTATCAAATCAAGAAAAATGATTTTAATCAAATAGTTATTCTCTATCTCGTTTTTATGTAAAAAACATTTCAATTTTTTTTCTAAAAATGTTAATAATTAACACTTGTTTCGGTAAAGTATTGTTTAACTTAAACGATAATAACAATAATTATCAAGTAAAACAATTTGCATTTGCGTAAAATATTCTTCAATTTTCCGCTTCAAATAAAAGGCGAATATATTGTTTGTTTCAGAAACTAATAACATAGCTATAAGCAATAGTAAAGAAATGTTGAATATAAATTCTTTATATTCTAAAAAGGAACTTGGTGCAAAAGTAGAAAAAAATAAAACTACTTTTAGATTGTTTGCTCCTAATGCTTTTTCTGTTGAGTTAGTTATTTTTAAAAATGTTGACACAAACAATGGCATTGTTCATGCCATGCTTAAAGATATTGATGGAGTTTGGGAAATAACACTTGATAGAAATTTAAAAGGTTTCTTTTACTCTTTTAGAGTATGTCATTCTAATAAAGATAAAAATGCTAATTTATGTGTTGATCCTTATGCCAAAGCCGTTGCAACTTATACGGATTATTTAAATCCGCGTAAATCCATTGTTTATGCAGAGCCTTATGATTGGGAAGATGACGAATGGATTCAAAGAGATTGGCAAGATTTAATTATTTATGAAATGCATATTAGAGATATGACAGCTCATAAATCTTCACAAACAAATTCTCCGGGTACTTATAAAGGTCTTGTTGATAAAAAATCTATCGGTGGATTAAACTATATAAAAGAGCTTGGTGTTAACACTGTTGAATTGTTACCTTCGCAAGAATACGGTTATATGGAAATTCCCTTTAAAAATTCCTTTAACGGTCGTAATAATACTTGGAACCCTTATGAAAGAAATCATTGGGGATATATGACTTCAAACTTTTTTGCTCCGGCTGCTTACTATGCAGAAAATTCCGGTAAATTGGAAAAAAGTAAATGGATTGGTAAAAGCGGAGAACAAGTTCATCAATTTAAAAATATGATTAAAGCTTTTCACAAAGAGGGAATTGCCGTTATAATGGATGTTGTGTATAATCATCTCTCGGAATATGAGCTTGCTAACTTAAAACAAATAGATAAAGATTATTATTTCCGTCTGGATAACAACGGTAATTATATATCCGAAAGTTTTTGCGGAAATGATTTGAAAACGGAAAGACCTATGGTACGAAAACTTATTATCGATAGTGTTTTGTACTGGATGAAAGAGTATCATATTGATGGATTTAGGTTTGATCTTGGAAAACTAATTGACTGGGAAACAATAGAAGCGGTTATTCATGAAGCCAGAAAACTGAACCCGCAAGTTATTTTTATTTGTGAACCTTGGGGCGGTGGTTATGATCCCAAAGGTTTTTCTTTAAGAGATTGGGCAAGTTGGAACGATCAAATCAGAAACGGTATTAAGGGAGAAAATCCTTTTAACGCAGTAGGTTGGTTGTTTGGCAAATGGTTTGATAATAATAATTTTAATAGAATCAAAAGTTATATACGCGGAACCTTGGAACAAGAACCGTTCGGCTTATTTCAAAAAGCGGAGCATTCGGTAAATTATTTGGAATCGCACGACGGTTACACACTTGGTGATTTTATCAGACTTGCAACCGGCAAACTTAAAAAGGATGAAGTTGTTACAGATATAAATAAAAATGCGGAATTAACCGAAATAGAATTAAAGTTAAATAAATTAGCTGCAATGTTTCTATTTGTCTCCAAAGGAATTACAATGATTCATGCAGGTCAAGAATTTGCCCGTTCCAAAGTTATTGCTTATGAAGAAAATGTTCATGATGAATATTTCGGAATGTTGGATCACAATTCATATAATAAAGACAATGAAACAAACTATATTAATTATGAGCATTCAAAAATAAATAAAGAGCTACATAATTATTATAAAGGTTTAATAAGACTCAGAAAAAAACACGAAGCCTTTCGTAGAGCTGATTTTAACAATTATATATTTAAAGAAAAAAAGAGCAATCCCTTTTCAATTGAGTATCTGTTGAAATATAAATATACTAACTATTATGTAGCATTTAATGCCAATCCTAATAAAACAACAACATATACTTTACCTGCCGGTTGGTGGAGAATATTGGCAGATGAAAATATTGTTTATAACAAAAAAGTAAAAGCCATTAAAGGAAAGGTAATCTTAAAACCAACAACAGGGATAATTCTTCAATTAAAAACAACATAGTTACGGAAACTTAATATTGTAATTGCATTTCAAAAATTTAGTTGTCCCCATAAAAAAAATTCGCAAAAAAATATAACATCAAAAAAAATCTAAATTCCTCGCCTTCCGGCGTTGCAAAAATTTTAGTTTGTAAAATTAAAAAGAACATAGTCTATAATTATACAAGAAAAAGATATTCAAATTATGTAATTTTGATTTATAAAATTTACTAATTATGTGGAGAAAATATTATGACGGCTAATTTTGATATGATACAAAAAGTGTATGAAAATTTGGAAAGTAAACAAAATGAGGTAAGAGCAGTTTTAAACAGACCTCTTACTTATGCGGAAAAAATTCTTTATACTCATCTTTGGGAAGGAATAAAAAAAGAATTTGTAAGAGGTAAAGATTACGTGGAACTTTCACCGGATCGCGTGGCAATGCAAGATGCTACGGCACAAATGGCTCTGTTACAGTTTATGGTATCGGGAAAAAATAAAACTGCGGTTCCCTCAACAACGCATTGCGATCATCTGATACAAGCAAAAGTTGGTGCCGAAGAAGATTTGAAAAGAGCTGTAGATGAAAATGCCGAAGTATATGATTTTTT
>Ga0256833_1003131_pt1 | contig 11416 bp, 7 predicted proteins | sample 356284metaG_FD_190535 | JGI IMG/M metagenome (GOLD analysis project Ga0256833, IMG submission 190535) | Hydrothermal vent microbial communities from Mid Atlantic Ridge, Atlantic Ocean - 356-284 | ecosystem: Environmental > Aquatic > Marine > Hydrothermal vents | place: Atlantic Ocean: Mid...
GTATTTTCCGCGGAAGGAAAAGTAGAAGGAGAGATTTTGGAAAAGGCGGAAAAAAGAGAAGGCAGCGGATTCGGATACGATCCAGTTTTCAAACCGAACGGATTTGAAAGTAGTTTTTCGATGCTTGGAGAGAATACGAAAAATAAAATAAGCCATAGAAGTAGGGCATTGCAAAAGATAAAAGAAATTATACGAAAAGAACTTTTGGGAGGTGGAAAAATGGTAGAAATAAAAATCAACGGTAAACGTTTGCCTGCAAACAAATACGTTTACGAAGTGTTTAAATCCGTTATACTGGCACTTATCGGTACATTGAAAGATATACCCGAAGTAAAAACAGTTGAGATAACTATCAAAAAAGAGGATTAATCCTCTTTGTAAAACTTTTTGTTACGAATTTTATCGGGAAGGTACTTTTCGCCTTCTACGATATGCCCCGGGTAGTTGTGAGGGTATTTATACCCTTCTCCGTATCCTTGCTCCTTCATTAGTTTTGTCACTGGATTCCTCAACTTTTTAGGAACTTCAAGATCACCGCTTGTTTCAATTTCTTTCAGTACGGATTTTTCGGCAAGGTAAACTGCATTGCTTTTAGGAGATTTTGCAAGGTAAATCGCAGCTTCTGCAAGCACAAGATAACCTTCCGGAGGGCCTACCTTCTGAAAGCCTTCGAAAGCACTATTTGCAACAACAAGGGCGTTCGGGTTCTTCAGCCCTATATCCTCGGCAGCAAAACGTATCATTCTCCTACCTATGTAAAGCGGATCCTCTCCTGCTTTTATCATTCTGTAAAAATAGTACAGTGCGGCATCCGCATCACTTCCCCTCATGCTTTTTATGAATGCGGAAATAATATCGTAGTGCTGCTCTTTCCCGTAGAGGGGCATATTGTGCAAAAGCACATTCAAATCTTCTTCATTTACGGATAATTTATCCGCATTTCTCGTTATCGTGTCGAGTATATTCAAAGCCCTTCTCGCATCGCCTCCGGAAATTCGGGCAATTCTCTCAAGAACACCGTCGGCAAATGTAAATTTATTCAAAAACCGATCGACACGCACCGCCCTTTTAAGTAATCTTTCGATATCTTTGTCGGTAAGCTTTGAAAATACAAACACAGAGAGACGGGAAAGCAATGCCGAGTTGATATAAAACGATGGATTTTCAGTAGTAAGAGCAACAAGAATAACATCGCCTTTCTCAACGACATCAAGAAATGCATCCTGCTCCTTTCTGTTGAAATGCTGAATTTCGTCAACAATGAGAACCGGTTGGACACGAGAGAATTTCTTTTCTTTTTTCATTACCTCAAGCAGTTGCTTAACGTCTTTGATACGCGTGTTTGTTGCGGTTATAAAACGCCTCTTCAGATTTTTCGTTGCAATCAAAGCAATGGTCGTTTTTCCGCTACCGGGCGGGCCGTATATCAAAAACGAAGAAAGATGCCCGCTCCTTATCATTTTAGCGAGCGGGCCGTTTTCACCGACAACTTTTTCCTGTCCTATAAAATCCTCTATCCTATCAGGCCTTACCCTGTCGGAAAGTGGAGGCAAGGCCTCTTTTTGCTCTTTATTATCAAACAAACTCATTACAAACCAAAATGTGAAAGTTGATTGAGTACATAACTCCTTATACTATCAACCTCAGGCAGCCGGTAAACCAACTCTCCGTTCATTAAAATAGGCTTTAGCATCTCCTCGCCTTCCGCCTGCTCGTTAAAAGGTACCACCTCATACATGTATTCACCGTCTTCCTCTCTTCTGAATACTTTCTTTCTTCCCCCGAACTTGCCTCTTTTTGCAACAGGTTTTCCTTCTATTTCAACAATATCCATGGCAAAATCGATCGTATCGGCATTGGACACGGAAGTTCCCACTCCGAAACCGTCAGCACCCGCTTCAATGAGTTCGGGAATCGTATATTCGTCCAAACCACCGGAAACAATCACTTTTACATGCTCGAATCCGCGAATTTTAAGTTCCCATTTCACCTCTCTTATAATATCGGCAAAAGAGCCCCTTCTTGAGCGAGGCGTATCAAGTCTTATACCGTAAAGTTTTTCTTTCAACGCTTCGGCTGCCTGAACGGCTTCCAATTTTTCGTCCCCGTACGTATCAACAAGTGCAATTCTCGGCACATCAGAGTCTATGTATCTGTCAAAGGCTTTTACGGCCTCCGCCCCGCTCCCGAGATTGATAATAAGCGCGTGCGGAATAGTACCGGTAGGATTTTTTCCGATTGTTTTAGCGCCGATAATACTTGAAACACCGTCACAACCTCCGATATATGCCGAACGGTCTATCATCGGAGCGATAGCAGGATGCATTCTGCGAATGCCAAAGGATAAAACAATTCTACCGTCAGAAACTTTTTTAATCCGAGCCGCCTTTGTTGCAATGCCGGAACTCTCGCACATGAGCCCCAATACAGGTGTTTCGTAAATTGCAAAATCCGAATAGATACCTTCAATCACCATAACGGGAATAGGAATGCCGTTTTTATCTTTCGAAGGGAATACGGTACCTTCGGGAAACGCCCAAACATTTACCGGTTTCCCTTTAAGTAGTTCCGTAACTTCATCCAATCCGGTAAATACGTTCCACGGATATTTCATAGACTGCGTTGTAAACTCTGCAATGACCTTTTTCCTAACATTCTCTTTTTCCAGAATCTCCTTTGTCCTTACAAAATAGATGTCTGTTGTAAATCCTTCTTTTATCTGCTCCTCACTCGCTATATGAAACATATTCACCTCCCCGTGCATTAAGGTTTTTTGGATTGCTGCTCGTTCAATTTGCTTAATACGTTCTGCAGGGCATTGAGTTCTTTTCCTGCAAGCTCAAATTTGCCCTCGCTCACATACTGCTTGTACTTCTGAAGATGATCATATGCACTGCTTATAAGTTCGGCAACGGTTTCGTTACTTGGCGTAGCGCCACCGCTATTTCCTATTTGAGATCCGGAGAAAAGCAAGTTCAAAGCATCGTCAAACGTATCACCCCATACAAGATTATTCTGGGTTGCAAGCACGACCTTCTTAAGCTGAGGGAACCTGCTGGCACTTGCCTGCAAATATATCGGCTCCACATAAAGAAGAGAATTGTCTATCGGTAAAGTAAGCAAATTACCCCTTATAACTTCCGAGCCCTGCTGGTTCCACAGAGTAAGAACCTTCGAAATTTCTGAATCCTGATCGATTCTCGCTTCTATCTGTAACGGCCCGTAGTACAGTTTATCTTTGGAAAATTGATAAACCGTAACTTTACCGTAATTCGGGGGATCGCATTGAGCCACGGCAAGCGCAATAAGATTGCTTTTTCCATAAGGCGTAAAGGGATAAATCGAAACGAATTCAGGTTTTCCGGTTTCCTTGTTATTTATAATGACAAAATACGGAAGCACCTGCTGAGTGGAGTCCCTGTATTTTTCCTTTGCAATCGCCCATCTGTCCTCTTTATTGTAGAAAACTTCCGGATCGCTCATATGATACACGTTATACATAACACCCTGAATCTCCATAAGATTGTCTGGATACCGGAAATGCTTCACAAGGAAAGAAGGCATTTCTGAAACATCTTTGAACAGAGACGGAAAAACGTCTTCATAGGTTCTTATTACCGGATCGTTTTTGTCAATCACATAGAAACTCACTTTGCCATTATACGGATTAACCACATATTTAACGCTGTTTCTTATGTAGTTCATTTTCCTGCCAAAAGCATAAATCGGTTCCGAATACGGATAGAGCCACGAATATGTGTATGCATCACCCATCCAGTAAAGGTTTCCGTCATCACCAAGAACGATATAAGGATCGCTATCGAACATCAAAAAAGGCGCTATTTCTTTGACACGTTCCTTGATATTTCTGTTTATCATTATTCGGCTGTTTCCGGTAAGGTATCTCGACAATATAATACTTGCATCATTATAGTTTATGGCAAAAATCAAACGGTTAATGCCGGAAAGTTTCACACCGCCGCTTCCTTTGTAAGTTACGTACGCATTGTCCTCTCCTTTGGGATAGTCAAACTCCGGTGTATTGGTATCAACAAATACATAGTCATTCGTTGTTTCCCCGTAATATATTTCCGGCCTCTTCACCTTAAGCCCCGATACGGTAGACGTAGGCGGAATATCCTTTATGTAAAGCGTCGGCAAACCGTCGGGAGTAAACTCGTTCACCGGATTCATACAGATACCGTAACCGTGCGTATATTTGAGATGCAAATTAACCCAGCTTTTGGAATTTGCAGGTAGAAGTTTGTGATCCAATTCCCTTGCCGCAATCATCACTTCACGATACTTTCCGTTAATCATGTATCTATCCACATCGATATCTTTGAACTCGTAATACAAACGAATTGATTGAATCTGCTGGTATGTGTCTTTCAAAGCGCGCCAATCCCATAACCTGATATTGTTCACTACGTCCTCGTTTTTCGATATATCGGAATAGGTAAGTTCCTTCATGTCGGGGAACTGTTTGAGCAATATTTTGTCCAGCCCGAACCCCTGTCTTGTTCCTGCAATATTGTAAGACAAAAACTGTTTTTCTTTTGTAAGTTCGTTGGGCTTTACAACAATGTTCTGATACAACGCAGGTAAAAGTATGTACAGGACAATCCCCACAAGCACGCCGCTTATTATTACTTTAACAACAAGGGCCCTGCTTGTAAAACGGGGGATAGAAGCGTAAACAAACAGGAATATTCCTCCTGCGACAAACAGGAATGCAAGGAATTTGAACAGAGGAAGCCTTACATAGTAATCCGTATATCCGATTCCATACACCGCACCGTGCGATACGGTGAGTAAAGAAAACATACTGATGTAAATCTTAACACCTATCAATAAAAACAAAATTCCGCCAACAATGGAGAGTAGATTCGCCGCATGCTTGGAAGCAGCCGAGCGGTCATGAAAATTCGCTTTGATGTAAAACCAATAAACGCCTTCCTCTATGATAAAAGCAATGGTAAAAATACTGATAAGGTAAGAAATAATCGCCGAATAAAACGGATACGAGAACATGTAGAAAGATACGGATCTGTGGAATATCGGATCTTTAATCGGAGAAGGCGCCTTATGAATGTAAAGAATCACCTTCATAAACATACTGGAAAGCGTACCTGCAGAAAACAGTGCGAGGATAAGCGGAACAAAACGCTTGGAAACCCTCACTATACGCTCGCCGCTTTCGATTTCTTCACGCCTCTTGGGAACGTAAAAAAACAGGGAATAAATAAACCAGGAAAATAAAAATCCAACAATGTAGAGTAAAACCTGCCAATACACACGCGTTAAGAATGCTTTAAGGAAGCCAAGGCTCCTGAACCATAAAAACGCTATATCAAAATTTATCAGCGAAAGAAACAAGGTTACGGCAATAAACCCCGCAATAGAAATAATAAGAGGTATTTTTGCATTCTTAAACGGGTCTTTTCCTCTGTTTTGATTCTTGGAAACTTTTACAATAATCGGAATAAAAAACACTGCATAGAGCGAAAAAATAATTAATCCTATCAAACTACACCCCCTTTTAAAATTTTACGGAATCAAATCTTTCTCCCATACCGGCATATTCGGAACAGTGCTGTTCTTAAGCATTGAGTTCCATTTTTGATCCGTTAAACGATTATCCATTTTCTCCGTAAACTCATAATAAGAAAATACAGGACCGGTAAATATATAGAGGTTTCCGTTAAACGGAGCAACAACATAAATCGTATTTACATATCCGACTCCTTCTTCAAGCACTTCGCCTGCATTCGGATCCGTATGAATATCCGCAACGAGCGGAACTTTTTCGTCACTCCCTCCGAGAGTTGCCATAAAATCTTTGGGAAAGGAAAATAAATTACCGACTGCGTCCGGAAAAGTGGCTAAATACATCATCTCGTTTTTAGAGAGGCTTTCTCCGGTTAGTTCTTTTTTGGAAATTGCAAGTGCGTTTTCGGTAAGAGACTTCAAAAACTCTATTTTATCTTTCAAAACGTCAGGCAACAGCCCCCTTTCCGAAAGCCCGTTTTCTGTCATGTTAAGAACTGTGATAAGCCTTGTAAAACCTTTTATATTAGGTTCCACATATCCGGGTTTCAGTATCGGCATTGCCGATTTTGTCGTATAACTCTGCTTTGCATATAGAATCGTATCGTGCTTTAATTCGGTATAGGAAGAAAGTGCGGTTATAAGTTCTTTTTTAGCCCAATTGTTATTTCTCATAAAAAACGGATAGCCTTTACCGTATTCACCCTGCGCATATTCCTTTAACACGGAGAGCCATCCCCAATACAAATTTTGCAGCCATTCCTTCAAACCGAAAGCGGAAAATTCCTTTTGCAAAGCCTTAACTTCCAATACGTACGCAGCGTTTTTCTTTTCGTTATACGTATTGAGTAGTATATCTCCGGCCTTTTTGTTCCCCAACACAAAAAATACGTCCAAAGCTTTTGGCATCATTCTGTAGCCAGCCCGCGGATAAACAAGATTTTGGAGCATGTAAGAATCCGGAGTAAAGCGTTGTCCCATTAGCCTGAAACCTTTGGATTTGTTTACATCCGCTTCTCCGGCCGTGCTAATTTTCGGATTGGGAAGTTTCAACGCCGCATTGATAAATTGATCGATTTTCTCTGCATTCGAAAGCTCGGAAAGAAGAACCTTTTGCCCGAAAACTTCTTTGGCAACAGAGAGGTAATTGTAAAAATTCAAATCATCGGATTTTCCTACAAAGAAAACGGTCGGCTCATAAATCTTATCGTACAAACTCCTAAACGTATCGGAAGAGCCGATAATTAACGAAAGAATTAAGGCGGATTGCGTTTGAGACCTTCCCATGTTTATCAGCTGCGGTGTAACGCCCGGTTTTAACAGGAAACGCATCCTACCGAACCACATCATCGCTTTAAAATAATGCTTCAAATCTTCCGTTTTGGTATAGTGCCCGCGCGGAACATACTGAGAATAGTCTTCTTTATACCCGAAAATAGGAGATACGGCAAAACCTTTATGCGCATTTATCAGAGAGACTTCACTGTTTACTTTCTCCTCAACTTCTTTCGAAAGGTTTTCGGTTGAATTTGCAATACTCAAAGCCTGTTCCACAAAAGAAGGAAGTTTGTAATCCGGAGTTAGCAATTTCTCGCCTACATATAGATATTCGATATCCCTTACAACAGCCGGAATAAGGTCTTTCGGAGCATTTAACAACGCATAACCGCAAGACTCTATAAGGCCTCTGTTCAATTGATCCAAATAATGTTCGAAATAATTCACCTCGTCGTAGCGAAGTGTTAAATCAAAAAGCGTATGGTACGCCTGAAGGAATGTGTCAAAAGATATAAACAAGGGTTTTCCGCCATTTGATTGGTAGAACCTGTCAAAAGAGTCAAAGTCGGACTTTTTTATAAAAAATCCGTTTTGCTCCAAAAACGTTTTCTGCTTTTCCGAGAAATCAAACGATTTTACATTTTTAATACGTGAAAAATCAACGGAATAATTCGGTACATCCGCAGAAACACTTACTGCATTTTCATTTGCCGAAAAAGGAGTTTCCTTTATGCTGCCAAGTAACGTAAAAGACGAAGCTTTGTTCAAATCCATCGCTCTGCCCATTTCCACTGCGGCATCACCCCTTGTAATACTGCTGTAAGGAAGGAAATACCTTTTACCGTTCTTTTCCACCCCCACCGAAATATATCTGTAGAAAGCCGTTATAATTTCTTTGTATCCGAAATATGACGGCGTTATATCGACAAACGGATTATTTTTGTTAACATACGGAAGCTTCAACGCTCTCACGAGCATAACGGTAAATTCCCCTCGTGAAATCGGCCTGTTCGGAGCAAATTTACCGTTCCCCACGCCTTTTGCTATTCCTCTAACGTAAGCTTCTTCGACATACTTAAACGCCCAAAAGTGCGGAGGAACATCAACGAAATGCTGAGTATAATTGCTTGAGGGAACAACATGCATAAGCCTTAATATCAGAGTAACGGCCTGCGCCCTTGTCAATTTCAAATTCGGCTTGAATGTTCCGTCAGGGAAGCCTTTTACAATTCCTTTTTCGTAAAGTTCTTCAACAAACGGTTGCTGATAAGGGTTAATTACATCCTGAAAGTGGCAATTAACAGTGCTGACAATCTGAAAGTCAGTATAACCGAGATACGGCGTATTAATACCGGGTTTGCCGAAACCGTTAGGCAGTGCAAGCCAAAAATTAACTCTGTAATCACCGATAGTAACGGAAGCACCCGTATTCGATTTCTGATTCCATGTAAAATCGAATATCTTTTCACCGTTTGCCGGTATGGTAAGATAAGTTATCACCTGAGCAAACATCTTTCCTTTTGACCATTTGTATATAAGCTTTCCAAGTCCGAGGCTCACTATGGACAGATCGTACATTTGAGTATTTCTGAAAGTAAGTTTAACGGGAGAGTTTCCGTTATTTTTTACCGTACACGTAATATGAACCGGATCGCCGAGCTTGTAATACTGTTTATCCGTTTTTACGGAAACGGAGATATTGTAATTTTCGGCATTCACGGCATTCACTCCGACAAACATAGCAAACACAAACGAAATAATGAGAAAATACGTTATAATTTTTCTCATCAAAACCACCTCCTTCCAATGATTTAGATTGCGGAGGGGGTTAAAAAGTTCCGATAAATATCAATAGCCCTCTCCCGGTTTAAGTACAATGCACTTTGCATTTGTCTCTGTTTCAACTTCTTTTCTAAACTCTTCCGGATCCGCTTTTATAACATCCCACGTATTGTAATGTATAGGGATTACGGCACGCGGGTGAAGAAGTTTCGTAGCAACAACCGCATCGTGAATGTCCATCGTATAGTTTCCGCCTATAGGAAGAAGAGCAACATCAATCCATGTCTGGCCACCTATGATTTCCATGTTGAGGAAAACAGAGGTATCCCCTGCATGGTACACGTTCAAATCTTTCAATTTTATCACATAACCGCACGGATTTCCCGCATAGATAATTTGCCCGTTGTCCGTAATTGAAGAGCTGTGGAAGGCACCGACCATTTTCACTTCACCGAACTCGAACTTGTAGCTTCCGCCGATATTCATGGAGTGAACCTTTTTAACGCCTTTCATCTGGACATACTGAGTTATTTCGAATGGCGCAATAATCGTAGCGTCATTTCTCTTTGCAATCTCTATCGCATCTCCGAGGTGATCCGCATGCCCGTGTGTAACAAGAATATACTTTGCCTTGCACTGTTCAGCTTTTATGGGAGACATGGGATTCTCATTGAGGAACGGATCGATTACAACATCACAACAATCCGTGGAAAGTCTTACTGCCGAGTGTCCAAGATAGATAATCTTACTCATTTCATACCTCCTTTAAGTATTTTGAAACATCTTTAAAGAAACTGTCAATATTACTATCCACTATCAGATCGGCCTTCGCAGGAGAAATATTTACTTTTCCTTTCGAAACAACAACGACACGCCCTCTCGCAAAATCCGAAAGCATGGCGGCAGGATAAACGGTAAGCGATGAACCTATCACAAAAAACAGATCCGATTGGTAAACAAGCTCTTCCGCTTTGGAAAAATCTTTAACTTGTTCCCCGAAAAATACGATGTCCGGCTTTATTAAGCCGCCGCATTCGTCACAGTGTGGAATCTTTTCGCTAAAAATTTTTTCTTTCATTGTCGCAAAATCATATTCCTTTCCGCACTGAAGGCAATAGCTTCTCTCAAATCCACCGTGCAGCTCGATCACGTTCTTACTGCCCGCTTTTTGATGCAAACCATCAATATTTTGAGTAATAACGCTTTTCAATTTTCCTTCTTTCTCGAGCGTGCCAAGAAAATAATGTGTGAAAGTAGGCTTTGCCTTCTCGAGGATATGCAAAAATTCCCTTGCGAAATCGTAGAAAGGCAGCGGATCTTCAAGAAAGAACTTTAATCCGAACGTTCTGTCAGGGTCGTATTTGTTGAGCGTATAAATGCCATTGGGCCCTCTGAAATCGGGAATGCCCGCATCCGTTGAAATTCCTGCGCCGGTCAGTGCAACGATGAAATTCGATTGCTTGATAAATTCCGCACATTTCTTTGCACTTTCCATATCAACACACCTTCACTTCATAGACTCAATCTGTTTAATAATCTTGTTCAGATCATCCGCCAATTTCCTGTCGAACTTAATTGCCACACGCCGCGCTTCTTTGTAATGCTCAAGTGCCTCATCAATTCGGTTCATTGCATACAATACCTGAGCAATATAAAAATGTGTCGTGGCAAAAGCAAACGGCTGCTTATCTTCCGAAAAGCCTTTCAACGCGTCGTTAAAAGCAATGAGCTCTTTGTTGAGAAATTCTTTACTCCCGTATATTTCGGCAAGATCTTTGTAAACAACACCCAAATTGTAGCTTCCTCGAGTAAACGAATCGGCATACAAATCGAGATCAAATGTTTCCACGGATTTTTTAAGGTATTCTTCGGCCATTTTCAAATAATCCGTTTTGTCAGGCATGGAAACAACTTTAGAAAGATTATGATAAGCGATACCGATATTGTAAAGAGCTGTTCCGTAATCTTCCAAAAAATCGTCTTCGGTGTAAACGTTAAGAGTATATTTATAGTGCTTTATACCTTCCTTCAGATTTTTTTCCTTGTCTATACCGAGTAAAGCAAGTTTCGTAAAGCATACGCCTATATTATTATGGATCATGGCATAATCAATCGGATATTTGTCTAACGTAAAGATTTTAGATGCGCTGTCAAAATACGATAGGGCCTCACTGAGATAAACGGACGCTTCCTTAGGATCCTGAGTAATTTCCGAAAGCATAAGATAAGAAAGCCCGATTGCATTGTTTATCACTCCGAACTCTACGGAATCGGGGTCTTCTTTGCGGACATCATACGCATCTTTGAATTCTTCTATCGCTCGGAGAATATTGTTTTTTTCGTTACCATCCCTTAAAGAGAGGTAAGCATTTCCCAAATTGTATTTCGTGGACGCCCATTTGTAAGGGTCTTTTTCTTTCGTTCTGTATTTCAAGGCTTCGGTATAGTGCTTAATTGATTTTTTTAAATTATCGTTTCTGTTTTCAATGAAGGCAAGTTTGAAAAATACAAAGCCCTTCATGTTTTCAACCACTTCAAGAATTTCATCTTCACCGGAAATTTTCTCGGCGCTATCAAACGAAACAAGTGCACTTAGCAGATTATCCCTCTGTTTTTCTTTTTCGGATAAAAGGAGGTATGTATTGCCCAATGCGACGTAAAGTTTCGCCTTGCTCTGTACATCATTTTCCTCTTCGATTAAACCTCTCAAACTCTGTATTGCGTTTTTCAATTCCACGGCACTTTTATTATTCAGTTCCATTCTAATACCTCCCGATTAATTATAATACAAAAAAGATAACTTATG
>Ga0256833_1003132_pt1 | contig 11416 bp, 6 predicted proteins | sample 356284metaG_FD_190535 | JGI IMG/M metagenome (GOLD analysis project Ga0256833, IMG submission 190535) | Hydrothermal vent microbial communities from Mid Atlantic Ridge, Atlantic Ocean - 356-284 | ecosystem: Environmental > Aquatic > Marine > Hydrothermal vents | place: Atlantic Ocean: Mid...
GAACATCTTGAACGGGGGGAAACATGCCGTCGATTCCACCGACCTGCAGGAATTCATGATCGTCCCTGCCGGCGCTGCGTCCTTCGCCGAAGCCCTCAGGTGGGGCTCGGAAACGTACCATGCTCTCAAGAACGTTCTCAAGAAGCGTGGGTACGCCACCAACGTGGGCGACGAAGGCGGCTTTGCTCCATCCCTCAAGTCCAACGCTGAAGCCGTAGAAGTCATAATAGAGGCCATCGAGACTGCCGGTTACAAACCTGGAGAGGATATCTTCATAGCCCTCGATCCGGCTGCCAGCGAGTTCTACGATCAGGACAGAGCCTTGTACATTCTCAAGAAAGAAGGGAAAGAGCTGACTGGCGCCGAAATGGTCGATTTCTACGCCGAGTGGGTGGAGAAGTACCCGATAATCTCCCTGGAAGACGGCCTTGCAGAAGACGATTGGGAAAACTGGCGGATTCTCAACGAGAGGCTTGGGGACAAGATACAGCTCGTCGGAGACGATATCTTCGTGACGAACGTGGAAAGGATAAAGAGGGGAATCGACGAAGGTACGGCGAACTCCGTGCTCATCAAGCTGAACCAGATCGGAACTCTGACGGAGACTATAGACGCCGTGGAGCTTGCGAAGAGGGCCGGGTGGACGTCTGTCGTGTCGCACCGGTCGGGGGAAACCGAGGATACCACCATTGCCGACTTCGTCGTGGCGATGGGGACCGGCCAGATCAAGACCGGCGCTCCGGCCAGGGGTGAGCGTGTGGCGAAGTACAATCAGCTCCTCAGGATCGAAAGCGACCTGGGCGACATGGCGGAGTACGCCGGTTTGGGAGCTTTCTACAGCACCAATTTCGGTAAGTAGCATTTAGGATGGGCAAGGGCGGAGCCTCTGCCCACCCTTCGACTTCGACTGTTTCGTAAACCTACCCCCTGATATTTTCAGGGGGTATTTTGATTGGGACTTATGTTAACCCTACGCCCTTGCACCGGCTCGAGAATCGAGCTGCAAGCTCGCTCTGATAAGTAAGCTGCGCAATTCTGACATCGGTTTTGCTTGTTGGAGACCTTCTGCTGTGGTATAATTCACTTGAGAAAACGATGACCACATAGTTGCCGAACTACGATGGCCCTGCTTTGGGGCGACACCGAGAGCAATGAAGCTTTAGACTACTACCCCTAAGAGGTTAGAGCATATGAGCGAAGAATATTACAAACGGTTCACGAGAGAAGCGAAATACGTGTTGACGCTGGCACAGAAGGAATCGAAGAGACTGCGGCACCATTACATCGGCACGGAACATCTGCTCCTCGCGCTGGTGGAAGTGGAAAATACGACCGCCTGGAAGGTTCTCGGGGAGCTGGGAGCAACCAGGGAAAGAGTGCACAGGGCTATAGAGCATCTCGTCGGCACCGGTTCGCCGGAGCTGGAAGGGCGAACCCCTGTGCTTTCCCCCAGAACGAAGCGGGTGCTTCAGCTTGCCCTCGAAGAAGCGAAGATGATAGGAAGCCCTTCCATTGCGCCGGAGCACTTGTTGCTCGGGCTGGTTCAGGAAGGGGAAGGAGTGGCGATAACCATCCTTCAGGAGCTTGGCATCAGCCCCGAGAAAGTCCGGGCTGAAGTCGTCCGCAGCCTGATGGACAAACCTGTCCCGGAGACCAGGAAGCCGGAGAAGCAGCAAAGCGGCAAAAGCAAGACTCCTCTCCTGGATCAGCTTGCGGTGGATCTGACCGCGGAAGCAGAGGGCGGCAGGCTCGATCCGGTGGTGGGTCGGGAGACGGAAATCGAGCGGGTGATTCAGATCCTTGCCCGGAGGACCAAGAACAATCCTGCGCTGATCGGTGAACCCGGCGTAGGTAAGACGGCCATCGTGGAGGGTCTTGCTCAGCGAATAGTCGAAGGCAATGTTCCGGAGCCTTTGCTGAACAAGCGGCTTCTCATGCTTGATGTGGGCTCGCTGGTGGCCGGAACGATGTACCGTGGGCAGTTCGAGGAGAGAATGAAGAAGGTAATCAAGGAGATCATCGATAGCAAAGCGATTCTCTTCATCGACGAGCTGCACATGCTGGTTGGGGCTGGCGCCGCAGGCAGCGCCGTTGATGCTGCAAACATCTTGAAGCCGGCACTCTCCAGGGGAGAGCTTCAATGCATCGGCGCGACCACACTGGACGAGTATCGAAAGTACATCGAAAGCGACTCGGCTCTGGAGCGCCGGTTCCAGCCGGTCTACGTGGAAGAACCTTCCCTGGAGGAAACGATCGAGATATTGAAAGGGATCAAGCCCAAGTACGAAGAACACCACAAGCTGGAGATAACCGACGAAGCTATAAGGGCTGCAGCTTATATGGCGTCCCGTTACGTTCCGGAACGCAGCATGCCGGACAAGGCAATAGACCTGATCGACGAGGCTGCTTCCAGGGTGCGCATGTACAAGCATCCCTACGCTTCCGACCTGAAGGAGAGCTTCGCGACGCTGAAGGAGGTGCGGCGACAGCGAGAGGATGCCATAAGCAAGCAACTCTACGAGGATGCTTTCGATTTGAGAGCAAGGGAGCAGGAGCTCAAGCGACACATTTCCCAGCTCAGGGAAGGGTGGTCGAAAGTCCGTGAGAAGCCGAAGGTGACGGCGGAGGACGTGGCCGAAGTGGTTTCGATGTGGACGGGCGTCCCCGTGACGAAGCTTGCTACTGAGGAGAGCAAGCGTCTCTTGCACATGGAGGACGCCTTGAGCAGCAAAGTGGTGGGGCAGGAAGAGGCCATCAAAGCCATAGCCAAGGCCGTGCGCAGGGCTCGCGCCGGGTTGAAGGACCCGAAGCGCCCCATCGGAACGTTCATCTTCCTCGGACCTACCGGGGTGGGCAAGACACTGCTGGCCAAGACACTCGCCGAGTTCATGTTCGGCAGCGAGGATGCTCTGATCAAGATAGACATGTCCGAATTCATGGAGCGGCACAACGTATCCAGGTTGATCGGTGCGCCGCCGGGATACGTGGGCTACGAGGAAGGGGGACAGCTTACGGAAGCGGTGCGTCGACGCCCGTATTCTGTGATCTTGATGGACGAGATAGAGAAAGCTCACCCGGATGTTTTCAACACCTTGCTTCAGATCATGGAGGATGGTTACATCACCGATGGTCAGGGACGCAGGGTGGATTTCAGGAACACTATTCTTATCATGACCTCCAACCTGGGAGCTTCCTCCATGAAAGAAGTTGGGCCGCTGGGATTCCCGGTTCGCGATGAGAGCGCCGAGGCGAAAGCCAAGTACGAGAAGATGAAGGAGAAGATGCTGGAGGCGTTGAAAGGCACTTTCCGCCCGGAGTTCTTGAACCGGGTGGATGGGATCATGGTGTTCCACCCTCTGACCAGAGATCAGATCATAAAGATCGTGGATATCGAGCTTGCAAAGGTGCGTAGCAGGCTCGAGGAACAAGGCATGAGGTTGGAGGTAACAGAAGAAGCCAAGGTTTACCTGGCGGACAAGGGGTACAGCAAGGAATACGGAGCGAGGCCGCTGAGGAGGCTCATCCAGTCGGAAATAGAGGACGTTCTGTCCGAGAAGCTCCTTGCAGGGGAGTATCAGGCCGGCTCCGTGATAAGGGTCGACAAGGAAGACGACGGATTGGGATTCGAACTCGTGAGCCGTTTCGATCCGGAGCGGGAAGACGGCGGGCAGCGGGAGAAACCCAAGCCGGTCATGCCTTTGTTCGGGTGATGGAGAGAACGGAAAGGCGGCCAATGCTGGCCGCCTTTCTCTTTGCAGTTCGCCGGATTCGTCTCAGTCCTTCAGTTCCCTCTTCAAAATCTTCCCCGTTGCGGTCATGGGCAACTCCGAGCGGAATTCCACCAGCCGCGGGTATTTGTAGTCGGCCAATCCTTTCTTCGCGAACTCGATGAATTCTTCCGTGGTCATGGTCTCGCCCGGTTTCAGGACTACGTATGCCTTGATTTCCTCTCCGTACTTCTCGTCCGGAACCCCTTTGACCGCCACCAGCGAAATCTTCGGATGGGTCATCAGGTATTCTTCCACTTCGCGTGGGTAGACGTTGTACCCACCTCTGATGATCATCTCCTTGAGTCTATCGACGATGTAGAAATATCCATCTTCATCCATCCGGCCGAGGTCCCCTGAATGGAACCACCCGTTGCGCATGGTTCTCTCTGTGGCTTCCGGTTTCTTGTAATAGCCTTTCATGACTTGATGCCCGCGGATCACCACTTCTCCCACTTCCCCGACCGGCTTCTCTTCGTCCGTCTCCGGGTCGACGATCTTCATCTCGGTTCCCCACACCGGCACGCCGATGGATCCGGGTTTCCTTTCCTTGTCCCTTACGTTGAAGGAAGCAGCAGGGGAGGTTTCGGAGAGGCCGTACCCCTCAAGTATGGGCACGTCGAATTTCTTTTCGAATCCTCTCAGGACTTCCAGCGGAAGCGCTGCTCCTCCGGAAATGCACAGCTTGAGGTTTTTCGCTATTTTGTCGAGATCGAACTTGTCGGCCTGGGGATACGTCATCATAGCCCAGTACATGGTGGGCACGCCGACGAAGATGGTGACGTTGTCCCTTTCCATGATCCTCAGAGCATCATCGGGTTTGAATCTCGGCAGCATAGTGATGGACGCCCCGGCATAGAACGCTGCGTTCATCACCACCGTCTGGCCGAACGAATGGAACAGAGGCAGCGTTGCAAGATAGATGTCGCTCGGGTTCCCGTCGCCAAGTCTAGAAGAGGTGATGGCATTGAGCACCATGTTGGAATGGGTAAGCTCGGCTCCTTTGGGGCTTCCGGTGGTTCCGGAGGTGTAGAGGATGACGGCTGTATCTTCGGAGCTCCCGTGGTGTGTATCGAACGTTACCGGCTGGTTGTACATGAGCTGCCCCATGGTCATGACACCGTCTCCCTGTATCGGGCTCGGCGCTTTGGGGTCGGTGGTTGCGATTACCATGGTGTGGCAGGAATCTACTTGCTGAAATCCTTCGTAAGCATGTTCGGCGAACCCTTCGAACACTATAAGGACCACGGAGTCGGAATCCTTGATGTGGTAAGCGACCTCCCGGCCTTTGAACAGTACATTGAACGGGACTACTGTGGCTCCCGTTTTCAAGATGCCGTAATAGGCGATGGGGAAATAGGGGATGTTGGGCATCATCAAGGCGACTTTGTCTCCGGGCTTGACGCCTATGGAGACCAATCCGTTGGCGAACTGGTTCGCCAGCACATTGAGCTGCCCGTAGGATAGTTTTGTGTCGTTGAAGATCACGGCGGTGCGGTTGGGGTATTCTCTGGCCTGAAACTCCACGAGATAAGATAGGTTCAGCATGTGCTCCACCTCCTTTGGTGTTTAGGAATTGTGAAAAACCGAGATCACGCAAGTGTTCGGGGTGAAAGTCTCTTTGGAGCTTGCGTGATTCTTCCGCTTTGCACGGGAATTATACCACATCCGGGATTCTACCCCGTATTCCGCACCTTCAAGATTCGAATTACGTGAATTTCTTCTTTGCACAGGTACGAATCTGTAAGACTGGCTGTTATCCAGTCCATGGACTTTGGATTTTTGGAATTTGTAAACGGGTTCACGTAGACTTTCCTACTGCATCAGCGAATCAACGGACTACATCCCCCGACAGTTCGTTTCGCTGATTTGCCCGTTCGTTGGTTTGCCGATTTCGTGGCCCGAGGCTAGCGTACGCCCGCCGACTAACAATTTGTAGGTCGGACTGACAGTCCGACGGGACGGGCTGACAGCCCGTCCTACAAGTTACGCTGCGCAAAGAGTAATTTCAAAAAAACGGTTTCTGGGTGCGGAATACGAGTTCTACGTATCGGTGGCGTCTTTTTCTTCGCTTTCAGCGGGTTGGACATCCGAATCCCCGGTGACGGTCGGTGGAGTTGGCTCCGATCCCTGTGCTGCAGGTTCGGGGGCGGCTCCCTGTGACCCGGCGGGGGGAGCGGTGGTTTCTGGAGGCTCCCAGGTTATCAACGGCTCTTTGGATTCCGGCTGTAAGGCGATGGCTATCCTCCAGAGGGTGACGACGGCCCCTGCGATCACGAAGATCAGAGGCCAGAATTTGGTGAGTTTCCCCCGTTCCCATCCTTCCAGGGATAGCAGGAGAAAGCCAAGGGTGATGAATAGCACGGCGAGCAGGGCCGCAGGCCATCCTTCCTTCTTGCTCCTCCTCACGAAATAGAGGAGCACGGATACGATCCCGAGGGCTATGAAGAAGAATCCCGGGAGCTCTCCGCTGGAGATCTTCGGTGAAGCTCCGGTCAGTATTCCTATCGTCCAAAGTATCCCCCAGGGTATGAGCGCCCACCAGTTGCTCTGGTCGAGGATGTAGGCTATCAGGAATCCCAGCCCAACCCCCAGAGCGAGTATCGCCAGAAGCCACGCCATGCTCAACATCTGCTCGCTGCCGAGGTACACCACGGCGGCGAGGGTGAGAAGGGTGGTGGCAGGAGTCCACAGCCACCATTGTTTTCTATCTCTGAGGTAAGCGCCCAGGAAGAAGAGGCCTCCGATCGCTCCAACGCCGATGACCACGAGGATTATGTAGAACCGCCACCGATCGAATTCCCCCATGTTAGCGAGCAGGAGGATGGCTCCCCCCACCAGAAGAGCAATACCCCAGTAAAACGTATGGCCAAGTCTTTTCATTTTCGAGCCTCCGGCTCATTTGATCGTGGGGGCGACCCGCGCCCCCACGAATTTGTCGAGTTAGAGCTGCTCTTTGATTGCTCTCAAGACCCTTTCCGGCGTCATGGGCAGCTCTCTCAGCCTGATTCCAACTGCGTTGGCGATTGCGTTCGCCACCGCCGGTGCAGGTCCGTCAATTGGAAGCTCGGCGGTGGATTTCGCCCCGAACGGTCCGCTCGGTTCGACGGTAGGTATGAATCGGGTGATCATCTCCGGCATGTCGAGGCCGGTGAATATCCTGTACTGGTTGACGTGCGGGTTCATGAGATGCCCTTTGGGGCTGAACTCCATTCCTTCCGCCAGGGCATACCCAAGCCCCTGTGCAACGCCTCCTTCGATCTGGCCTTCGGCTCCGGTCAGGTTGATCACCTGTCCTATGTCGGCCACGGTGACGAATTTTTCCACCCGCACTTCGCCGGTTTCGATGTCCACGAGCACCTGTGCGAACTGCGCCGCGAAAGGCTGCGGGCATCGATAGCTCATGTGCGAAGCCGTTGCCATGATCTGATGCTGATCGGCCATGTGGAGGCTCCTCATGGCGACATCCTTGAGGGTGACTCCTCGCCCATCAGGCGCAATGGCCATCCTGTTTTCCAATCGAAGCTCTTCCACCGGGACGCCGAGCATCTCTGAGGCGACTTCTTTGATCTGTACGGCGACCTTTTCCGCCGCCTTCTTGACCGCTCCGCCGGATATAAAAGTGGTGCTGGAAGCGTAAGCTCCTTTGTCGAAGGGGGTAAAGTCGGTGTCGGCCGAGAAAACGATGATGTCGTCCGTGGAGCAACCGAGGACTTCGGCGGCTATCTGCGCCATCACCGTATCGGCTCCAGTGCCGAGGTCGGATCCGCCATAGAGCAGGTTGAAGGAGCCATCGTCGTTCATCTTGATGTACGCTCCGCCCATGTCGAGCCCGGGGATGGCGGAGCCGTGGGCTACGACGGCCACTCCCATCCCGCGGCGAAGCCATGGTTTGCCAGGGACTTCGTGCCATGCGTGGTCGTTCCTCTTCTCCCACCCGATCAGTTCGGCTCCCATGGAAACGCATTTTTCCAGTGCCACCGACTCCACAGGGTTTTCGTAGCCTTCCCGGCCTTCACCAAGGGGTTTGGCCAGGGCGAAGATATCGCCTTTGCGCACCCAGTTCTTCCTGTAGATTTCGAGCGGGTCGAGTCCGAGTTTCTCGGCGGCTTCGTCGATGAGGGTATCCAGGGCGAAGTATCCCTGTGTCGCTCCATAGCCTCTGAATGCCCCGGCAACAGGGTGGTTCGTGTAGACTACATCCCCCACGAACCTCATGTTCTTCGTCCTCAGGAGCGCAAGGGTCTTGGATCCGACATTGCTGAGAACCGTCAGCCCGTGCGCCCCGTATGCTCCTGTGCTGCCGAGTGCTTTGAGCTCCACTGCCGTTATGGTGCCGTCTTTCTTGAGCCCCACGCGCATCTTGATGATGTAGGCATGCCTCGATCTCGTGGACCTGAATTCCTGCATTCGGTCGAGCATCAAACGCACCGGCCGACCGGTCTTGATCACCAAATGTGCGACCAGATCTTCGATCACTATGTCCTGCTTGCCTCCGAAACCGCCGCCGAGTCTTGGTTTTATGACCTTGATCTTCTTCTCCGGCAATCCGGTGACCCAACCGATTATTCTCCTGAGGTGGAAGGGCACCTGAGTGCTGCTCCGAAGGACCAACCTGCCGTCTTCGTCCCAGTACCCAATGGCCACGTGCGGCTCGAGGGAAACGTGCTGTTGGAAAGGCTCTTTGAACGTGCCTCCCACCACCAGGTCGGCCTCCTCGAACGCTGCATCTACTTCTCCGGCCTCCGCTTCGATGTGACAGACGAGGTTCTTCGAGGCGTCCAGGATTCCTTCGGCGTCCGGCTCGTCGTGGATCACCGGAGCTCCCGGTTCCATCGCTTTCTCCATGTCCAGGACGGCGGGCAGGACTTCGTACTCCACTTCGATCAGCCGCGCTGCTTCCTCGGCTATTTCCTCGCTTTCGGCTGCCACCACGGCGACTCTGTCCCCCACGAATCTGACTTTGTTGTCGAGGCTTACGTTGTCTCGGGGCGATGGGGTGGGGTGCGACTGTCCGGCGGAAGAGAACACCACCCGGGGGACGTCCTTGTACGTGAGTACGGCGTGTACGCCCGGTAGTGCTTCAGCCTTGCTCGTGTCGATCGATTTTATGCGTGCGTGGGCATGTGGGCTCGTGACGAGCTTTGCGTAGAGCATCCCCGGGAGCCTGAAGTCGTCGGCGTAGACCGGTTTCCCCAGAGCAAGTTTTGCCGCATCTACCTTGACGATTCGCTTCCCGACTATGCGGAATTCGTCGTTGGGTATGCCTTCAGGGTGTTCTGCCATCCTCAGCATTTCTTCGATGGAATTGTATGCCATGGCTCACTCTCCTTTCCTTTCCTCGATCACCCGCTTGACCGCCTTCTCTTGTTTTACATACCCTGTGCACCTGCAAAGGACCGAACTAAGGGCGTCCTTGATTTCCGCGTCGGTTGGATCGGGGTTTTCGTCGAGCAAGGATTTGGCGGCGAGGATCATGCCCGGAGTGCAGTATCCGCATTGGACTGCTCCTTCCTCCACGAAGGCTTCCTGAAGGGGATGGAGTTCGAACCCGTGACTCAGCCCTTCGAGGGTCGTCACCGAGTGTCCGTCAGCCTGCACTGCCAGCACCTGGCAGGAATGCACGGCCTTGCCGTCCAGCAAGACGGTGCAAGCTCCGCATTCTCCTATCTCGCAACCATACTTTACGCTGTAATATCCCTCCCTCCTGAGGACATCCCTGAGCACTTCCCCCGGAGCTACTTTCCAGCTTTTCGGTTCTCCGTTTACGAGGAGATTCACTTCGACGATGTTCTTTCTCATCATTCCCTATGCCTCCCAAGCCATTGTCAACGCCCGGCGCGCCGCCACCGGTGCGACTTCTTTTCGGTACTCGCCGCTCGCTCTGATGTTGCTTCGAGGGGATATCATCTCTCCGAGACGGGGGATCACCTTCACCATTTCATCGAGGGTTCCTGCTTCCTTCAACATGTTCTCCATCTCTTCGACCCTCATCGGCCTGCGGTGCACGCCTCCAAGGGCGAGCCGCACATCCTCCGCTTTGCCGTTTTCTTTCTTGACCGCCGCCACCGCGAGCAGGATTGGTTCGTCGCTTTCCAGTTTTGCCACTTTCCACAACCCGAACCCCCATCCCTTCGGATTCGGGAATTCTATTGCGGTTATGATGTTGCTCGCTATGTATTTCCCCTTTCGATCGAGCAAGTCCTCCAGAGGTACTTTCTGATCGCTTTCTCCGTTCAGCTCCACACTTGCTCCGAGAACCAGCATCAAAGCGGTCAGAGCCGAAGTTGATTCCGATACGGCTATGGTGCCTCCAACGGTGGCGAGGTTCCTTATGGCGTAAGTGCCTTCCCATTTTGCCGCTTCACTTATGGTGCCGTTGGCAAGCGCTTTGATCTCCGGGTTCGAAACCAGTTCTTGTACTCTGACCATGGAGCCTAACCTTATCACTTCTCCTGTTTCGACGAAGTCCAGTCCGAGTTCCCCAAGGTCTACGACTGCTTTGATGTTGGGGCTTTTGGAAAGTACCAGATTCGTTCCGCCAGCGAGGACGTGGGTTGGGATTTCTTTCCTGTGCAGGAGCTCCAACGCCTGCCTCAAATCCCTCGGTCGATGGTATTCTTCCAGATGTTTGAGCATACGACACACTCCTTCTTCCCATTCGTTGTTTTTCGAAAGTCGGGCTGCTTTCGGGAATATCGATAAGAAAGCAGAACTCTGGACGGATCCTCCTGGATGTACGATACCCGCTTCAGCCTAAGCCTTGTGCGCCGGATTGATTGGCGTTCGAGTTTTATTATCTCACATCCCTGCCCGGATTTCCAAATCGCCTCGACAGGGGGTATGCGATCCAATAATTGGAAGAGATGGTGGCATGTTGTATAATCCGCACCGTAACCTTCGAGGAGATGCAATGGAGCTAAGGAGAATAGTGCTGATACATCCCGGAAGGGAAGGGAGGATCTTCGGCAAGGCCACCGGTTCCCCCTATACATTGATGAGGCTTGCCTCACTCGTTCCCGAAGAGATACCTGTGGAAATCTGGGATGAAAATTGGGAATCGCTGGAGCGTAAATTCCAGACGCTCGGTCCCCATGATCTGGTGGGAATAACGAGCAAGACGCTGGCCGTCGAGAGGGCGAAGGAGTTTGCCGAGATGGCGCACGAGGCAGGCGTGCGCGTCGTGGTGGTCGGCGGCGTTCACGCCACCTTGATGCCGGAGGACGTCCAACCGTGGGCGGATGTTGTGGTTACGGGGGAGGCGTACAGGACGTGGCCCAGGGTGATCCGGGACTTCGTCGATGACACGCTGGAATCGAGATATGATGATACCGAGTGGGCGCCGCTGAAAGACGTGGCTCCCATATCCGACCGCGTCATAGAGATGATGGACGAGAACCGTCGGTACTGGACTCCAATGCTCGAGATCACCAGGGGCTGCCCCAGAGGATGTTCGTTCTGCACGGCCATCAGGGTGAGCGGTAAGAAGATCCGCTACCGCCCCATAGAAGAAGTGGTGGAAGAAATCAAACGCAGAAAGCTCAAGAGATTTTTCCTCACCGACGACAATTTCGGTCTGCCTTTCATCACGAACCCGGAGTACGTCGAGAAGCTGTTCAAAGAGCTGGCGAAACTACCCTTGCACGGGT
>Ga0256833_1003134_pt1 | contig 11414 bp, 11 predicted proteins | sample 356284metaG_FD_190535 | JGI IMG/M metagenome (GOLD analysis project Ga0256833, IMG submission 190535) | Hydrothermal vent microbial communities from Mid Atlantic Ridge, Atlantic Ocean - 356-284 | ecosystem: Environmental > Aquatic > Marine > Hydrothermal vents | place: Atlantic Ocean: Mid...
ATTATATCTTTAACAGCATCATTAAAATCAAATTCTGTACCTATTATTTTATTCATTTGCATCTTCCTTTTCTTCTCTTATTATATCAGGTTGACACAGAATTTTGAACAGTCCCTTAGTTTTTTAATATTTTCAGCTAACTTTTAGGAGGAATGTTCAGTTAAAAAATCTTACATATTTTTTAGTTTATGTGGTTATTATATTCCATCTAACTCAGCTGATTAATTCATATGCTTTATCATAGAATTTAGTGTATTTTTAACATTAATAGCTAAGGCATTAACATCATAGCCACCTTCTAAAAAAAAGATTTTAGGAGTATTTTGCTTTAATTTTAATATAATATTTACCATTTTATCTATCCCATCGTAAGTAATATCTAACATTGCTAATGGGTCACTCTCATGTAAGTCATATCCTGCAGAAACTAATATAATATCAGGATTAAAGTTTTCTATTAATTTGGGTAGTTCATCTTGATAAGCCTCTAGTAACTCTTTATCTGTCGAATTTGGCATTAGTGGGTAGTTAAATGTATATCCAACTCCTTTGCCTTCTCCAATTTCATCTGGATTACCACTACCAGGATATGCAAAAGCTTGATGAGTAGAGAAGTAAAATATACTATTATCTCTATAAAAGCAATCTTGTGTTCCATTTCCATGGTGAACATCAAAATCTATTATAAATACTTTTTTATAACCTTTTGATTGAGCATATTTTGCCGATATTGCAATATTATTAAAGAGACAAAATCCCATAGATTTATTAGGTGTAGCATGATGACCTGGTGGTCTAATAAGACAAAATGCTAAATTAGATACTCTATTATCTATTAAATCAATAGCTTTTAATCCAGCTCCTGCAGCATATTTAGCAACTAAAAAGCTTTTTGTTGATGTAGGTGTATCTAAATCTAAAGCTTCTTGATTTTTAGAAGCCTCTTTTACTCTATTTAAATGCTCTAAAGTGTGTATTTTTAATATATCCTCTTCTTTTGCCTCTTTAGGTTCAAATATTAGTAATTTATCTTCTATATCTTTTATCTCTTTATATATCGAAATTAATCTTTGAATTGATTCTGGATGCTCTTTTGTGTCATGTTCTAAAAATATATTACTCTTAATTACTATAGGCTTCATTATTCAAAATCCATTAAATCTTTAATTTGTATCCACTGTTTTAAGCCTTTTCTCCAAATATAAGTTCTTGAATTTATTTCAAAATTATCTAACATCCAGATTATATCACTTTTTGTATAAGGTCCACTCTGTTTGGAGTCTTTAACTATGTAATAGCTATTTTTATTTTCACTCTCTTTATTAGTGCTATCTATTCCAGTATATATTGGTTTCTCTTTTTCTAACTCTATATTATTTATTTCTATATCTTCTATATTTATACCAATTTCACTAAATTTATTATTATAAGAGAGTAGTAAAAAATCTATTAATTGTTGTCTATTAGATAATAGTTGAGATAAAGGAACAGCTCTATTTGCTAAAATCTCTGCAAAAGATTCTAAAAAGTAGCTCTCTAAATGGGCTATAATATCTATTGTAGATATATTTACTTCAACATCTAAGATATGATTTAAAAATAGTTTGTTATTATCTATATTTGCTTTAATTGAACCTTCAATTTCTAATTTTATTATATGATTTCTTAAATCTTTTATTAATATAGAAGAGTCACTTTTATAATTAACTTTAAATTGCTCCTGTTTTATATAGTAAATATTTGCAATAAAGGGTTCATCTGTTAAATCATCCCACTTTAACTCTTTTGCAATATTTGGAAGTGTAGTTATATTTAATTTATACTTTCCACTCTCTAAAATATCTATAGCATTATCTACTTTTACTATAGATTTAAAATTATTTGGAATAGTAATATTTGCATTATATCGTATCTCTTTATCTTTAGTTGGGAATTGATATATAAGTTCTTTTAATTTACCTTTATGTTTAATATTATCTATAAAGCTTCCAAATAACCAATTTATTATCTTCATCTATCTTACTTCTTTTCTATCTTTTTAGTTTTATTAAGCTCTTCTTGTTTAGCTTTTGTTGCTAATAGAGCCTCTTTTAAAGCTTTTTCTGTCTCTTTTAACTCTATTTCTGCTTTTGCTCTAGCCTCTTTACCCTGTTGAGATATTTTAATAGAGTCATTTAAAGTTTCTATTAAAGTTTGATTTGCTTTTTTAATACTATCTATATCAAATACACCTCTCTCCATCTGCTCTCTTACCTCTTTATTTGCCTCTCTTAAACTTTCAGCACTCTGTTCTAATAAATCATTTGTTAAATCATTTGCACTTTTTATAGCTTTTGCAGCTTCATGGCTTCTAAAAATTGTAACAGTTTGTGCAAGTTGATTACGCCATAGAGGAATTGTATTAACAAGAGTTGACCCAATTTTATTTATTAAAGATTTATCATTCTCTTGAATTAACCTAATACTAGGAAGCGCTTGCATAGCTACTTGACGAGATAGTTTTAAGTCATGAACTCTTCTTTCTAAATCATCTCTAAAACCTCTAATCTCTTTTAACTCTTGAATAGATAACATATCTCCATTTTTAGTCTTCTCTTCATATTGTGGAATAATTTTACTATTTAACTCCTCTAGTTTCATCTCTCCAGCTTTAATATATAACTCTAATTGTCTAAAGTAATCTAAATTTGCATCATAGAGTTTATCTAATGCTACAATATCTTTAGTTAGCTTTGCTTTATGTTTCTCTAGGCTATTAGAAATTGAATCTATTTGCTCTTTTACCTCTTCATATTTTTGAACAAATTTTGTTATTGGCTTTGTAGCACCAAAAAGTTTTTGCCACCAACTAAGTTGTCTATTTGGATTTAACTCATCTATATCAAAACCACGAAGAGTTGCAACCATCTCATTTAAAAGCTCTCCACTCTTACCTGTATCTTTATTTTTAACTCCCTCTAACATTCTATTAGATATTTCATCTAACTTCTCTTGAGCTTTAGAGCCAAAATATATTGCAGAGTTTCTATCGTTAATATCTATCTCATTTAGTGCTTCTTGAAGTTTGCTTTGCTCTTGTGGCAATGGTTCTGGTAAATTACTATCTTTTTTCTCAACTGTTGCTTCTATTAACTCTTTTACTTTTTTCTCCATAATTTATCCTTTAATTTTTTAATTGCTCTTTTAATGCATCTATTTGAACATCTAAATCAAAAATTTCATTAGATTTTAATCTCTCTAACTCTTTTTCAAATCTTTTTGAAGCATCTTCTAAAAGCTCTTTCAAACGCTCTTTATAACTACTATCTAAAAGATTTTTATCTACTGATTGATATTGTGATACCACATCTTTAACTCCATCTAAATAGACAACCATAAATTTTCTAATTACACTTAAATCTTTTGGATCCTCTTCTATCGTATTTAATATTTCATAAGCTCTATTTATAGTTTGATTAACAGCCTCTTTTATCTCAATATCTTCTATTAAATTATTATTTTTTTCTATATCTTTTAATTTATCTTTAGCCTCTTGTAAACTCTCTACAATTTTTTTATAATTTAAATCACCTTCTGGTAATTTATCTACACTTGGGTCTTTACCATAATATATATATGCACCAATACCACCAATAATAGAGCTAAAAATTGCATTTATTATATTTATATGAGTAGCACTTAAAGCTATAAATAACAAAGATAGACTCAAAGCAATACTTCCAAATAGTTTATATTTTATTTTAGGTGCAATTGCCAATTTTTTACTATTATAGTTAAACTCATTCTCTAAACCTTTATCTATAAGTTTAGCCGAGCCAAGTAACATTCCAAAACCTACTAATTTAATTAAAAAAGATATATAGTGGCTTGAGAATAACTCTAATATTGTAGAGACAAACATAGGAATTAAAAAAATATAGATAATAGTGGCACTCTTTGGCTTTTTAATACTTTTTATCTTCATCTTTTTAGCTTTAGCCACTAAAAACTCCTTCCAATTATTGTGCTAAGTGCATAAATCATAAAAAGAATACCAAAAATTTTATAATAATTCATAAAAATCCTTTTTTATTTATTGTATTATATCTAAAATTTTTATATAGTATAAAAAAATTTATGGAGTTTATAAGATGAATAGCATAATTGGTAACTTTTTAGAGATAACAAAGATTAAAAGATGTAGTTTTGATACAAAAAAGATGCAAGAGTTTTTAGTAAATTTTGCAAAAGATTTAAATTATAAAGTCTTGAGTGATAGTTGTGGAAATATTTTAATATCTAAAGGTAAACCAAAAATTTGCCTACAAGCGCACTATGATATGGTTTGTGTTGGAGATGCTCCTAAAATAGAGATAATTCAAGATAAAAATATATTAAAAGCTAAAAACTCTAGCTTAGGTGCCGATAATGGCATAGCAATAGCAATGATGATGGAGTTAATGAAAGAGGGTGCTAATTTAGAGTTTTTATTAACAAATGATGAAGAGGTAGGCTTAATTGGTGCAAAAAATTTAGAGCTTACAATCGAGTCTAAATATCTATTAAACTTAGATAGCGAAGATGAAGCTCAAGTCTATATCGGTTGTGCAGGTGGTGCAGATATTGTAGCAAATTTTAAAGATGAACTTATAGAAGTAGAAGAGGGGAGTTTTTATGAAATTTTGGTATCTAATTTACCTGGAGGACACTCTGGAGTAGATATTGATAAAGAGATTCCATCTGCAATTAAACTATTAATTGAGTATTTAAATAGTAATAAAATAGACTATTTTAGTTTAATAGAAGGAGGAGAGAGAAGAAATTCGATACCAGTAAATGCAAAAGCAATAATAAAGTGTAACAAAGATTTAATTAGCACAAATAATGTTAGTGTCAAGAGAATAGATAGTAATTTAAAAGTATTTAAAAATAGTAAAAAGATTTTAGAACTTTTAGATAAATTACCTCATGGAGTTATAGATTATAATAAAGAGTTTAATGTGCCTCAAACAAGTGCAAATTTAGCACAAATTTCTACAACTAATAATAATTTAGAGATAGCTGTAACACCAAGAGCTATGAGTAATGATAGCTTAAATAGTATTATAGCAGATATAACTAAGCTATTTAAAGAGTATAACTTTAATACGAAAATAGAAGATGAATATCCAGCTTGGAAACCAGAGGTTAATGAGTTTACAAAATTGGTTAAGGATGGATTAAATGCCGTATTTGGAAAATCAGATATAAAAGTAATTCATGCAGGTTTAGAGTGTGGATTATTATCAGAAAAGTTAAAAGGTGTTAAATTTGCCTCTATTGGACCAAATATTAAATTTCCACACTCAAAACGAGAATTTGTAGAGATAGACTCTGTAGATAAAACATATAAAGCTTTAAAGCTGATTATCTCTCGGAAATAAAAGCTTTACGCTTTATACCTTTAGCTTTAAGCACTGACACCAAGCTTAATTCATTTATAAGTAGTAATCTAAAATTAAAATCTAATATAAAGGGGTATAGGTATAGAGGTGTGAAGGAGTAGAGATAATATGATATTACTTTCTATACACCTCTTCTCCTCTACCCCTATACTCCTTTGAAAGTTATTTATGTTAAATTTTTATTAGCTACTTATTTAAGCTTTAAACCTATCTTTACTTTTACAATAATTTTTTAAAATACAACCCTCACACTCTGGAGATATAGCTTTACATTTATATCTTCCAAAAAGCACCATTGCTTGATGCAGTTGATGTAGATTTGTCTTAAACTTTTTAGTTAAATCTTTTTCGGTATCTTTTACATTTGTAGCTTTACTTAAACCTAATCTATGAGCAACTCTATAGACATGAGTATCTACAGCCATTAAATTTGCACCACTATATTCAATTAATACAACATTAGCAGTCTTTTGTCCAACCCCAGCTAATTTAACTAACTCTTTTTGCTCTAGTGGAATCTCTCCATTAAAAGACTCTTCTACCATTTGAGCCATTTTTATTAAATTTTTTGCTTTATTATTAAAAAATGAACAACTTTTAATTAACTCTTTAACATCTTCTAAAGATGCATTTGCTAACTCTTTTGTATTTGGATACTTTTTAAATAGGGCAGGTGTTATTATGTTTACTCTCTTGTCTGTGCATTGAGCAGATAGCATAACAGAGACTAGTAATTCATATAAATTGTTATAATTTAATTCTGTTACAGAATCTGGATAATGTTTTAAAAAGATATTTTTTATCTCTTCTATCTCTTTTTTTGTAGAAAGTTTAGGCATCTTTATAGTTTTTTTACTCATTTTGTCCAATCATTAATCTATTATTATAAATTTCATTAGTATACTATCATTAATATTTTCAAATTTAGTTTAAGGATGGTAATATGAGTTTAGTAAAAAGCGTTACTTTGGCATCAATACTTTTTGTATCAAGCGTAAGTGCAGCAGATGTTTTAGCTACAGTAGATGGAGCTACAATCACAAAAGATGATATCAATATGATATTAAAGCAACAAGGTGGAGATTTTGATAAATTAACTAAAGAGCAACAAAAAAAGATTGTAGATAAGTTAATAGAAAGAGAATTACTTATTAAAGTTGCAAAAAAAGCTGGTGTAGAAAAAGATGCTAATTATGCAAAAGCATTAGAAAATTATAAAAAAGATTTAGCTATAAAAATATGGATGGATAAATTATATGAGAGATCACTAATTAGTGATTCTGAAGCAAATAAGTATTATCAAGATAATAAAGATAAATTTAAAAAACCAGAGCAAGTTCATGCAAGACATATCTTAGTTAAAACTGAAAAAGAGGCAAAAGATATTATAAATGAATTAAAATCCCTAAAAGGCGAAGAGTTAAAGAAAAAATTTATAGAGTTAGCAAAAGCAAAATCTACAGGTCCATCTGGTAAAAATGGTGGAGATTTAGGCTTCTTTGGAAAAGGACAAATGGTTAAATCTTTTGAAGATGCAGCCTTTGCTCTTAAAAAAGGAGAGATTACACAAACTCCAATTAAAACACAATTTGGTTATCATGTAATATATGTAGAAGATAAAAAACCAGAAGGTATAGCACCATTTAGTGAAGTTAAAGATAGTATTATTGCAAAAATAAGACAAGAACAATTTACTAAAGCTATCAAAGAAGCAATTGAAAATCAGAAAAAAGAGTCAAAAATAACAAATACAATAAAATAGATGGCACTAAGCCATTTATTTACAATTGGTTCACAAATTTTATATATAATTGCAATATTAATTAATTTCAAGGAGATTTAATGAAAAGATTATTGACTACTTTAGCAGTAGTTTCAGCACTTTCAATAGTAAGTTTAAGTGCAAAAGTTATAGGTACTGTTAATGGTTATCCTATTACAGAGAATGAGGCAAATAAGTTATTAAAAGTTTTAACAAGAGGGAAAGTAAAATATTCTCAACTAAAACCTCAAGATAAACAAGAGATTGTTAAAAGATTAGCAGTTGATAAATTGGTTATTAAAACAGCTTATAAAAGTTTAAGTAAAAAAGAGAGAGATTTTGTAATTGCTAATGCTTGGATGGCAAAAAAGACACGAGGTGTAAAAGTGACTGATGCTGAAGCTAAAAAAGCTTATAAGAATAATAAACAACTCTTTATGAAAAAAGGTAAACTAGTTCCATTCTCTAAAGTTAAAAATTTAATAAAAGTACAACTAAAACAGAAAAAAGTTGTAGATAAATTAATGAAAAGAGCAAAAATAGTAGTTAAATAAAAAGGATAGCTAGTGAACCAAAAAATCTCTGATTTCATCGAACCAGGCGTTGTTTGGGGTGAAGATTTAAAAAAATTATATAAATTTGCAAAAGATAATAATTTTGCAATACCTGCAGTAAATGTAGTTGGAACAAACTCTATTAATGCTGTTTTAGAAGCAGCATCTAAAGTAAATTCGCCAGTTATTATACAATTTAGTAATGGTGGTGCTAGTTTTTATGCAGGTAAATCTTTAAGTGGTGTAGAAGCTGCAGTTACAGGTGCTGTAAGTGGTGCTAGTCATGTTCATGCTCTTGCTAAATTATATAATGTTCCTGTAATTTTACATACAGACCATGCTGCAAGAAAACTATTACCTTGGATAGATGGTTTAATAGATGTAAGTAGAGAGTATTTTAAAGTTTATAAAAGACCACTATTTAGTTCTCATATGATAGACCTTTCAGAAGAACCATTAGCCGAGAACTTAGCAACTTGTAAAGAGTATTTAAAGAAAATGAGTGAAATAGGGTTATCTTTAGAGATAGAACTTGGAATTACAGGTGGTGAAGAGGATGGTGTAGATAATACTAATGTAGATAATGCTGCACTATATACTCAACCTGATGAAGTCTATCAAGCTTATAAAGAGTTAAAAACTATTAGTGATAATTTTACAATAGCAGCTAGTTTTGGTAATGTTCATGGTGTATATAAGCCAGGAAATGTAAAGCTAGAGCCAAAAATTTTAGATAACTCTCAAAAATATATTAAAGAACAAGAGGGAGTTAGCGAAGAGAAACCTGTTGATTTTGTCTTCCATGGTGGTAGTGGTTCATCAGAAGATGAGATTAAAGAGGCTATTAGTTATGGTGTTATAAAAATGAATATAGATACAGATACTCAATGGGCATTTTGGAATGGTGTTAGAGAATATGAAGCTAAAAATAGAGATTATTTACAATCTCAAATAGGCAATCCAGATGGTGAAGATAAACCAAATAAAAGCTATTATGACCCAAGAAAATGGTTAAGAGCTGGTGAAGAGTCTATGAGAGATAGAGTTATTAAAGCTTTTGAAGAGTTAAACTGTATAGATAGATATTAAATTTTAGATAGGTAACTTAAGCCTATCTATATTTAAAATTAATAATATTATGTCTTATTTTAATTTTAATACTCCTACACCTCTACAAAAATATAAATTTAGAAGTATCGAGTTTTTGGTTAAACGAGATGACTTTATTCATAAAGAGTTATCTGGAAATAAAGCAAGAAAGATATTTTATTATATAGATAATATTCCAAAAGAGGTTAACTCTATTGTCTCATATGGCTCTATTCAATCAAATGCAATGTTTTCTATATCTTATTTTGCAAGAGTTTATAATCTTAAATTTTACTACTATGCTAACCATATTCCATCTCTTTTAAAAGATTCACCAAAGGGTAATTTAAAGTATGCATTACAAAATGGTATGATTTTAAAAGAGGGATATGAAAATATTATTAAAGATGAAAATACTCTATTTATCAAAGAGGGAATTGCTCAAAAAGAGGCTTATTATGGAGTAGAAAAGTTAGCTTTAGAGTTAGAGCAACAACTTGATAAAAATAGTGAATATAATATCTTTTTACCATCAGGCACAGGGGTGAGTGCTCTTTTTTTATCAAAAGCATTAATTAAAATGGGTGCTAAAAATATGAAAGTATATACTACGCCAACAGTTGGAGATAGCAGTTATTTAAAAAAGCAATTTTTTGAATTAGAAGAAGATAGTAGCTATTTCCCAACTATTTTAGATAGTAAAAAAAAGTATCATTATGGTAAGTTATATAGAGAGTTTTATCATATTTGGTTAGAATTACAAAAAGAGTTAAATTTAGAGTTTGATTTACTTTATGACCCAAAGGGGTGGATAACTCTATTAGAGCATAATTTACTAAGTAAAAATCTTGTATATATTCATCAAGGTGGATTACTTGGAAATGAGACAATGTTAGAGAGATATAAGAGAAAATATGGAGATATATATGAAGATAATAGATACAAATAGCAGTGAGTTTAGAGATGAGTTTAAAGAGATATTATCTCGTGGAAAGATGGATATAGAAGGTGTTAGTAAAATTGTTTTAGAGCTTTTAAAAGAGATTAGAGAAGATGGAGATAGTGCATTAGTTGAACAAATTACAAGATTTGATAGATGGCAACCACAGAGTGCTAATGATTTAAAAGTCTCTAAAGATGAAATGAAAAAAGCTTATGATAATATAGATTTAGAATTAAAAGAAGCTCTACATTTGGCATATGATAGAATAGAAGATTATCATAAAAAACTTATGCCAAAAACTTGGATGGATAGTGATGAAAATGGAACAATTTTAGGGCAGAAAGTTACACCAGTAGATAGAGCAGGGCTATATATTCCTGGAGGAAAAGCTGCATACCCTAGCTCTTTATTAATGAATGTTATACCCGCACAAGTAGCAGGAGTTAAAGAGATAATTGTTACAACACCAGCACCAGATAATGAATTAAACGAACTTTTACTTGCTGCTTGTCATCTATGTAAATTAGATAGCGTATTTAAAGTTGGTGGTGCATCTGCAATTGGTGCTATGGCATATGGGACAAAGAGTATTCCAAAAGTAGATGTAATTACAGGTCCTGGTAATATATTTGTAGCTACAGCTAAAAAGCTTGTTTATGGAGAGGTAAATATAGATATGATTGCAGGTCCTAGCGAAATTGGTATTTTAGCAGATGAGAGTGCAAGAGCTGACTATTTAGCAATTGACCTTCTTAGCCAAGCTGAACATGATGAGATGGCAAGTTCTATTTTGATTACTACCTCTAAAGAGTTAGCTAAAGAGGTAAGCAATAAAGTAGAAGAGTTTTTAAATAACTTAAGCCGAAAAGATATAGCAAGAAAATCTATTACTAAAAGAGGTGCTATTATTGTAACAAATAGTATGGATGAAGCTATAGATTTAATGAATCAAATAGCTCCAGAGCATTTAGAAGTAGTTACAAAAGAACCTATGAATTTGTTAAATAATATTAAACATGCAGGTGCAATATTTTTAGGAGAAAATACTCCAGAGCCAATAGGCGACTATATAGCAGGACCAAACCATACACTACCAACAGGTGGAACTGCAAAATTTTATTCACCATTAAGTGTAGAACACTTCCTAAAAAAGAGTTCTATTATTAATTTTAGTAAAAAAGGTATAGAGCAAATTGGTAAAGAGTGTGCTTTAATAGCAGATGTAGAGGGTTTAACTGCACATGCTAAAAGTGTTAGAATTAGATTAGAAGATTAATTTAGTAAACTAAAATTATAAGTAAATTAATATTAAGAGATTATAAATACTATAAAGAAGTAAAGATAATATGATGCTATTTAGCATATACATACTCTTCTTTATATCTTTTAAACTTATTTGTTTTTAATAGCTATTTAGTTACTAATTGTTACATCAATCAATTGCTCTCATTAGTTAAACTAATAATTTTATAATTAACTCCTAGTTTAGTATATAATAAAGTATCATGATATTTAAAAGGAGAAATAGATGAAGAAATTAGTAAAGGTTTCTGTAATTGCAGCTTTGTTTGCCACGGCTTCGATGGCTGGGACATTGGATGATGTTAAAAAAGCAGGTGTGCTAAAGTGTGGTGTTAATACTG
>Ga0256833_1003135_pt1 | contig 11413 bp, 10 predicted proteins | sample 356284metaG_FD_190535 | JGI IMG/M metagenome (GOLD analysis project Ga0256833, IMG submission 190535) | Hydrothermal vent microbial communities from Mid Atlantic Ridge, Atlantic Ocean - 356-284 | ecosystem: Environmental > Aquatic > Marine > Hydrothermal vents | place: Atlantic Ocean: Mid...
CGTTTTTGACCACATTGCCGTTGCGCAGGTCGCGCACGGTGTAATATTTGGTGCCGTCGCGCTCCATCACCGAGACCACTTCCACGCCGGTGCGGGGGGCGTCTTTGGGGAGGGGAGGCACTTCGTCCACCGCCGCCGGGCGGATGGTGGCTCGCCGCGGCGCCCCCGTTTCGGCTTTGACGGGGGCGGCTTCTTCTTTCTCTTGCAGCCCGCGCAACACCAGCTCGACGATTTCATCCCGCACGGCAAGGCCGGTTTCGGCCTCGGCGCGGATGTAAATTTTGCTGCCGTCTACCGCATAGGGCGGTTCAGGACCGCGCGGCACCAACACGCGTAGCACCTTCTTCCCCGATGTTTCGTGGACGTCAATGGTGACTTCCAGGGGCGGAATGATGCGCTCGGAAATCTGACGGGCGAGTTCCGCCGCGGCTTGTTCGGGGTTGTCGATGCCCACGGGGGGCCTGGCCGGGTCGTCGCTCAGGCCGATGTAGAGGGTGCCGCCGTTGGTGTTGGCGAAGGCGCAGACGTCGGCGATGATGGCGTAAAGCCGCCCGCCGCGCACGGTCATACGCTCGTGGAAGGCCTGAATCAGGTTGGCGCCTTCTTCGCGGGCCTGCTGGATGAAGTCTTCCTGGGGGGCTTTGGGGCGATGCGGTCTGTGGCGGGCGAAGTCGTTGCTCAAGAAGAGCTCTTTGAGCGCCTGGAAACTGACTTCCGGCAGCAACACTTCGGTAGCCCGGTCGCCCACGCCTAAATTGCGCCCGTCGCCGATGAGGCGGTGGGCGTCGGAGCCCTGAATGCAGTGCATCCGCCGGGGGTATTCCGGCTTGGTGCCGTTGAAGAAGGCCGCGGTGGTGTGGCGGCCTTTTTTCTCCAGGTCGGTGACTTCCAGGGCGTGCAGGTGGGGGTCCTGGGTGTAGGAAATCTTGGTTTGGCCGGGCACGTTGCGGGCGGCCACGCCGTTGCTGGAGTTGGCGTGCGCGGCGATGACCAGCCCCCCGGCCTCGTCGATCATCCGGTAAGCGGTGAGCACGTCGCTGGTGGCGCCTACGGTGGCCGAGCCCTGGTCGAGTTTTTCAGGGGGAATGTTGAGGGTGAGCAGCAGGTGCTCGATCTCCCGCACCGGTTTTTCGGGGGGGAAGATGCCCAGAATGTGGAAGCCCAAAGTAGCGGTGAATTCAAAGCCGGGGAGCACTAAAATTTTGCTCAACAAGCGGCGGTATTCTTCCAGCCGGGCTTTTTCTTCGGGCATCAGGCGGTCGAGTTTTTCCAGCAGTTCCAGTTGCTGGATTTCTTCCTGCATTTTGCGGTAACCAGCCACGGTGTTGTGGTCGGTGAAGGCGATGACGTCCAGCCCCAGGGCTTCTGCCCGGCGAAGGATGTCAAGGTAAGAGATTTCCGGCTGTTGGTAGTCGCTGGATGCGGGGGTGTGGAGGTGCAAATCCACGACGTACCAGTGCCGTTTAGGCGAACGTTTTCGTGCCACGGGGATATCCTTTCTCTCGGCGCAAGCGCGCCGCAGGTTTCAGTGGGAGGTTTTGGAGAGGGTTCGGCGGATGAGGTTGAGCAGGTCGTCGACCATGTAGGGCTTTTGCAGGAAGCCATCGGCGCCGGCTGCGAGGGCGGCTTCGTCGTAGTTCATCCCCGAAGTGATGACAACGCGGGTGTGTTGCAATTCTTCGTCCTGGCGGATGGAATCCAGCAGGTCAATGCCGTTGATGCCACCGGCGAGGTGCACGTCCATCACCAGCAAGGCGGGTTTGGTGGCGCGCAGGGCTTCCAGCAAGGCATCGGCATGGCCGGGCCCAAAGACGACTTCGAACCCTTCCATTTCGAGCAGGGTTTTGAGGAGGGAGCGCATGGTGTGGTCGTCTTCCACCAGCATGATTTTAGTCATTGGAGGAGGCTCCTTGCGAAGCATCGGCAGACGACGCAGGGGAGGCCTGGTCTGGTTTGTCGTCTGCGGCAGGGGGTAAGGCCGCCTGAAGGACGTCGTCGACGGTTTCGGCAAAGACGAAATGGAGGGCGGCGCGCACTTCATCGGGCAAGTCTTCGAGGTCGGCTTCGTTGCGCTTGGGTAGAATGACGGTTTTGAGGCCGGCGCGATGGGCTGCGAGCACTTTTTCTTTGATGCCGCCCACGGGTAACACCTGCCCCCGCAGCGTGACTTCGCCGGTCATGCCCACTTCGGGCTTGACGGTACGGCCGGTGAGCAGTGAAACCAGGGCGGTGACGATGGTGACGCCTGCCGAGGGGCCGTCTTTGGGCTGGGCTCCCGCGGGCACATGCAGGTGAATATCGGTTTTCTCGAAAAAGTCTTCGGGAATGCCCCATTCGGCGGCGCGGGAACGCACGAAGGAAAGCGCCGCGCGCGCCGATTCCTGCATGACCTCGCCCAACGACCCCGTGAGAATGAAGCCTTTGCTGCCGGGCATTTTGGTGGCTTCGATGAAGAGAATGTCGCCGCCCGCGGGCGTCCATGCCAGACCAATCGCCACGCCGGGAATGGCGACCCGGTGCGCAACTTCTTCCAGTCCATAGTAGCGTGGCCGCCCTAAGAACTCGCGCACTTTTTCGGGCGTGATTTCGACGTGCTCGGTTGCCCCTTCGGCAATCTGGCGCACCACCTTGCGGCAGATTTTGCCGATTTCCCGCTCCAGGCTGCGCACGCCTGCTTCGCGGGTGTAAGAGCGAATGATAGCCCGCAGGGCGTCGTCGGTGAAGCTGATTTCTTCGGGGAAGAGGCCGTTTTCGTGCACCTGCCGCGGGATGAGGTAGCCTTTGGCAATCTCGACTTTTTCGTTTTCAGTGTAGCCCGAGATGGGGATGATTTCCATCCGGTCGCGCAGGGGGGCGGGGATGTTGTCGAGGTAGTTTGCCGTGGTGATGAAAAGCACTTGCGAAAGGTCGAAGGCTACTTCGAGGTAGTGGTCGCGGAATTCGGCGTTTTGTTCGGGGTCAAGCACTTCGAGCAGCGCCGAAGCCGGGTCGCCGTGGAAGTCGAAGACCAGTTTGTCGACCTCGTCTAACATGAAGACGGGGTTGCGGGTGCCGACGCGGCGCAGCGCCTGGATGATGCGGCCAGGCATGGCCCCGATGTAGGTGCGCCGATGACCACGGATTTCGGCTTCGTCGCGCACGCCGCCTAAGGAGATGCGCACGAATTCGCGGCCCATCGCGCGGGCTATGGAGCGCCCTAATGAGGTTTTGCCTACCCCCGGTGGCCCTACGAAGCACAAAATGGCGCCTTCCCGGTCGTGGCGGATGGCGTCGTCGGGCATCCGGGCTTCCAGGGCTTCTTTGCGTTCCAGCCGCAGCTTGCGCACCGCGAGGTATTCTAAGATGCGGTCTTTGACGTCTTCCAGGCCGTAGTGGTCTTTGTCGAGCACTTCCTGGGCGTGGTGCAGGTCGAGGTTGTCTTCGGTGAGGCGGTTCCAGGGTAGCGAGACCAGCCAATCCAGATAGGTGCGGATGACACTGTATTCCGCCGCGGCGCTGGGCAGGTGGGCGAGGCGGTCGAGCTCGCGCAGCGCCTGTTTTTTGGCCTCTTCGGGCATGCCGGCTTCTTCGATCTTTTGCCGGAATTCTTTGACCTCGGCGGCTTGTTCGTCTTCTTCCCCAAGTTCCCGCTTGATGGCCTTCATTTGCTCGCGCAGGAAGTATTCCCGCTGCATTTGCTCGATCTGGGAGCGGGCTTCGTTTTGGATTTTCTGCCCCAGTTCGAGCACTTCGACTTCGTGCGCTAAAATGCCGAGCAGTTTGCGCAGTTTTTCGGCCACCGAGTCCAGTTCCAGAATGGCCTGGGCGTCTTCCAGGCTCATGCGCTGGAAGTTGGCGACGGTGTAGGCCAGTTGCAGCGGGTCTTCCAGAGAAAGCACCGAGGCCACCAGGTCTTTCGGAATGGAAGCGACCATCTCGGCGATGGCCTGAAAGTGTTCCCGCACCTGCCGCGCCAGGGCTTCGACTTCCAGCGATTGTTCGACCGTTTCGGGAATGACCTGCACCCGTGCCACGAAGTAGGGCTCGGTTTGGGTGTATTCCAGCACTTTGATGCGCTGCTGCCCCTGCACCAGCAGGCGCACCGTGCCGTCGGGGGCGCGAAACAGGCGGTGGATGGTGGCGACGGTGCCAATGGTGTAAAGGTCGCCGGGGGAAGGCTCCTCTAATTCGGGTTTTTTGGAAGCCACCAGCCCCAGGCGGCGGTCGCCAGCCACGACGTCGTCCACCAGGCGGATGGACCGCGGCAGCCCCACGGTGAGCGGCGTGCCGGTTTGCGGGTACACCACCGTGCCGCGCAAAGGCAGCACCGGAATTTCGAAGATTTCCGGCGCCTGGGGTTCGGGGGGCTGGGGCTGGTCGTTCTCGGGCTGGGCGGCTTCGTCACCCTGGTTGCCGCCGAGAATGCGGTGCAAAAAGGGAAGCACGGCCTGTTCCCAGGCCGCATCTTCTTCAAGCCATTGGGCGATGTCTTCCCAACCCATGTGCCAACGCGATGCAGGCATCGGTGCTCTCCTCAGAGATGGGGTCATTGGCCGGGGCGGATGGCGACGGTCTGGGCGCGCCGCTTGGGCAGGCGGATGCGCAGGAAGCCGTCGCGATATTCGGCTTCCACATGGGCTTCGTCGACCGGCGCAGGCAATACGACCGTCACCTGGAATTGTCCGAAGGGGATTTCCAGACGGTGGTAGGCCGAGCCGAGGTCGGGGTCGCGACGAATGCCGCTGATGACTAAGGTTTGGGCTTCCAGCGAAAGGCGAAAGTCGTCGGTGCGCATACCGGCGATTTCCACGCGCACGATGATGGCTTCGGGGGTTTCGAAAACATCGGTGGGAGGGCGCCACACGCTGGGGTAGTGCTTCCAGCGAATGTCGAGCAACCATGCCCCTTCCGGGTCATCGCTTTCGGTGGGAACGGCGCTCAAGAGGGAGAACATGGCGCACCTCCTGATGGGGAACCGCAGCGTTTCCGCCGGGCGCTCTGCCCGGGCGGTGTGTGGCTCATGCCGCCAGGGCGGCTTTGGCGGCTTCCAGTACTTCGTCGTAGTTGGGTTCGTCGCCTAAGGCTTTCATGTAGTCGGCATAGACCACTTTGTCGTTACGGTCGACGACGAACACCGCGCGCCGCAGCAGGCGCACTTCTTTCATCAGGCAGCCGTATTTTTGACCGAATTCCATGTCCATGTGGTCTGAGACGACCAGCAGGCGCTCGATGCCGTGGTCGCCGCACCAGCGTTGTTGGGCAAAGGGGAGGTCGGCGCTGATGGTGATGATCACAATGTCGTCGCTGAGGGCGGTCGCGGCCTCATTGAATTTCTGGCCTTCCAGGTCACACACGGGGGTGTCGATGGAAGGCAGGGCGGCGATGACGCGCACCTTGCCCGCGGTTTCGGCCAGCACGGAGATCGTGCGCCAGTCGCGGGTATGGGCGGTGAATTCCGGGGCTTGTTGCCCGGGGGTGATGTCGGGACCGACGACGGTGATGTCTTTGTCCCCGAATTTGATGAGACCTTTGCGTTCTAACATACAAACTCCTTTGAGTTGGGCTCGTGGGTCGAGCAGGTGTGGTGTCAGGTGGCCGCCTGGGCGACCGCCAGCGCCCCCGACAGGATTCGAACCTGCAACCGTCGGATTAGAAGTCCGATGCTCTTTCCGTTGAGCTACGGGGGCGGGAGGGGCTCATTTTTCTACCGGTCTGATGCCGAGGTAGTCGCGTTTGCCGGTCAGGGTGCGCAAAATGGTGCGCGCCTGGGCTGGCCGGTTGAGGCGCTCGGCCAGTTCGACCGGCGTCATCGGGCGGTTGCCGTTGGCAATCAACATGCGGAAGATCGCGTCGACCAGCGGCACGTGGGCATCCAGGAATTCCGGTTGCTGGGCGCAATGGGTCATGAGCACATACTGCATCCCGTCCACAGGGTGGACTTCGGCGGTTTCGGGGTCAACCCAGTCTACCGGGGTGGTTTCTTTCCAGTCTCGGAATTGCTCCTGGTGTTCGGCGCACAGCAGGCGGTGCATGTAGAAGCGCCAATCGCGCGTGTGGGCTTGCCACCACGAGAAATCGATGTGGAAGGGGGTATCCAGGGTGGGTTTTACCAGACTGCGGCGTTTTCCCTGTGGCATGGCTTTCTCCGTTTCAAATGGCAGATTCGTCTAATCGGAAGTACAGGTCGCCGACGTGGACGAACCACGGGCGGGTTGCCAGCAAAGCAAAGATGGGGCCCGGCGGGCAGCGGCGCACGGTGTTGACGGCAGCATAGAGCCCGGCGGCATGAACGTGCCCCTGGGGGGTGAGCTTGGCGAGTTCCCGCAGCATCGAGACCACCAGGTTTTCCAGCGGGGTACGTTTGCGGGCGATTTCTTCCCACACGGCATCCAGGGCTTCGGGGTCGGGCACCGCGATGACCATGCGCTCGTCGAATTCGGCGCTGACGATTTGCTTCAGCATGGCAAAGACGGGTTGGGCGTCGCGCCCGACCAGCACGCTGCGGACCCAATCGCGCTGGGGGCGGTGGGTGTGTGCCTGAATGAGGACCTGCCCCGGGGTTTTGCCCGGTTTGAGGGTCACCAGGCTGCCGGGCATGAGTTCTTTTTTCTTGTACCAGGCTTCCAGCCCATAAACGTATTTGCCGGGACGCACCACCCAGCCGGGGAATTCTTCGCCGGTTTGGGCGTCGACCCAGGTGAAGCGCACCCGCGGTGCCTGGTAGGCGGTGGGGAAGAGGGCGCGGGTTTTGGCGCTCAGGGGAAGGGTGCCTGCCCGCCAGTGGGGGTAGATCAGCGTGAGTTCTACTTGCTCGGTGTCGGCGGGGGGGATTTCAGGCGAAAGTTCGTCGCCCAGGGCGGCTTCCAGAGCCAGCATTTCGGGGGTGAGAGCGTCGCGGTCGTAATCCAGGGGGCGGTAGTGCAGGTAGGGGGGCGTTTCCTGCACCCATTGCGGTTCCATGCTGCGCAGGAACCAGAGCACTTGCCCTGCCGGGCCGACTTCGTCGAACTGCTCGCTTTCCTGGAGGGCGTAATCGAGGGAGAATTCGGCCAGTTTAGGGTTGTCGGCAGGGAAGTCGATTTGTTTGATGATTTCCGCCGTGGGCAATGGCCCTCCGCTGTGCATGTCGAGCACGGCCTCGGCCAGGTTGAGGTAACCGACATGCACGTCCATCAGCAACGCCCGCGGGAACCATTTGCCTGCAATGCGGACGAATTCGTCGTTTTCGGTCAGCGCGGCTTCGATCTTTTCGGCCAGGGCGCTGCCATAGGTGGCGAGCACGCTTTCAGGGTTGTGCAGCGGGTCGTCGTCGCGCATCTGCGGCGGTTCGTTGAGGATGTGCTCTTCCAGCCCGGCGGCAAATTCCCGCTCGCGGCCGTCGGCGAACCGCACGCGAATGACCTCGAAGGGCGGCATGGTCGGGTTGTGGGCTTCTCGCACGGCCACCACTTCGCCTTCAGCCCAGTCTAACGCCGGGAATACCAATGGCTGTCCGACTTCATAACGGCCTTTGGGAAGGTAGATGGTCGCGCCCCCGCCTTGCTGGCGTTCCAGTTTCCGTTGCTCTTCTTCCAGGCGGAAGGCGACCAACGCTGCGGCCAGTTCTTCAGGCGTCAGCGGGGTTTCGGTTTCCAGCAGGTGATTGTAAAGGGCTTCGATGTCTTCGGTGGTGATGCTCAGGTCTTCCCAGTAGGTTTCACGAATCATTGTTGGCCTCGCTTCACAGTTGTCGTCTTTTCAATTATACTCTATCTCGCGACGCACGTTTCGCGTAGCATTTTGCCCCATGAAAAGGAGGGCACATGAACGAGCGATGGACGGTGGTGTTGACCACGTACAATCAGGCGCAAGCCGATATTTTGCGCGGCTTGCTGGAAGCCCAGGGTGTGCCGGCGCGGCTGTTGCAAGAGCCAGCGGCCCGGGCCCTGGGGCTGCAGGTAGGCCCGCTGGGGGAGATTCAGATTGCCGTGCCAGAAAGTCGTGAAGCCGATGCGCGTGCCGTGGTCGATGCTTTCTTCCACGGCGATTTCGAGGACGATAGCGCCCCTTAGCCAGCCTGCGTTTTACGGGAAGGGTTGCGAGAGCCACTCTTGCGGGTCTACCGGCACGTCGCCTACCCACACTTCCCAGTGGAGGTGTGGGCCGGTGACGCGCCCTGTGCGGCCTACTTTGCCGATGAGTTCGCCCGTGTGAACGCGCTGGCCTTTTTTGACCAGGATTTCCGATTGGTGGCAGTAGGTGGTGTAAACACCCCAGCCGTGGTCGATGATGGTGACATTGCCGTGAATCTCGGTTTGGCCAGCAAACACGACCACGCCGTCGGCGGGGGCGTAGATGGGGGTGCCGACGCGCCCGCAAAAGTCCAGCCCGGTGTGATACCAGTAGAAGGTGTCGTTGTAATTGCGGCGGGTGCCGAAGTAAGAGGGGTGGCACTGGTCGAGCGGTGGGGCTTCGGGGGCTTTGAAGATGCCCTGCCAGTAGCGGGTCGGCGTGGCGGGTGCGGTCAGGGCCTCGAAGCGCGCTTCTTCTTCCTTGTTGAGTTGGGGGTTGAGCAGGCTGGCGGGTACGATGAGCCGCTCGTAGGCGTAGTGCCCGCGCTGGACGCGAATGGCCTGGTCGAAATGGAAGGCGCGGCCGTCGGGCAGGGTGACGTTCAACGTGAGCGGGTAAAGACCGGGGGAGGCCAGGGCAAACACCCCCTGCAAAGCCACCCATGTTTGCGCTTTCCATAAGAAGAAGTGGAGAGGGTGCTCGCCAAAAGCGCCGCTGAGGCGGGCGTCTTTGGGGGCCTGGATGCGCACCTCGCCGGTGCGGCCTTGGGTCCAGGCTGAGGGGAGCACTTTGGCTGTCAATTGTTGCGGGAAGGCGGAGGCCGTGGGCGGGCTGCTGGTGCCCGGCAGGGTGAGAACATCTCCTGGCAGGACAGCCCACGTGCCCGAGAGTTGATTGGCGAGCACGAAAGCCCAGGGGCTTTGGCCGTGTTGGAGGGCGGTTTCCAGCAAACTGTGAGGGCCGGTCAGCACCCGCTGGGGAAAGGTCTTCTGCCTGGCGGCGGCGATGGGCACGATGAGCGAGCGCCCGGCAAACAACTGGTAGGGCGAAACCACCCGGTTGAGCCGCGCGAGGACGCCTTCCGGCAAACGCAACGCCCGGCTCAACCCTGTGAGCGAGTCCCCGAATCCGACGGTACGCGTGCTGAGCTGACCGCTGACCCCTTCCAGACCGGGAATGACGAGCTTTTGGCCAATTTCCAGGTTGGCGGGGTTGGTGATGCCATTGGCCTGGGCCAGGGTTTGCATATCTACCCCAAAGCGGTAGGCAATGGCCGAGAGGGTGTCGCCAGGTTGCACGATGTAATAGGGGGCTTCGCTTTGCCCCTGGGCGCGCGCGGTGGCAGCCGGCCAGGCCACGAAGGCTAACAGCAATGTCAGCAAAAGGGTGCGAAGGGTTTTAGGCAACATGCCAGACGATGTGGTCTCCGGGGGTAAAATCGCGCAGGCGAGCAGGGTGGATTTCCAGCACATAGCGGGCTGGTGCGCGCGGCACCAGGAAGTCCACCCACGGGCGGGCGAGGCGGGCGTCGACGACTTCTTGCGCGGCGTTCAGCCAGATGACGGCGATGGGAAAGCGCATGAAGAGCATGTGAATAGCCGTATCGAGCCGCCCTTCGCGGGGCCAGCGAAACAGCAGGCCCTCGTGCAGGGCAATTTCCCGCCGTCCCATCAGCCCGAACAGGCGGCAGCGGAAGCTTTCGCAGGGCTGCACCTCTAAAGGGGCGTTTAGCGGGTGAGTGAGGTTTTGAATGCGGTAACGCGACGGCATGGCTTCTCCCGGCGGCGATTATACCATCGGGCGCGGGCAAACGGGTGAGTGCAAAAAAAGCACGGCAGGCGGGTGGCCTGCCGTGAATGGGATGAATGATGGCGCGGAAACGGAGAAAGCGAAGGTCAAGCGTTTTCTGAAGAGGTGCGAGGTGAGGGCGTGGATTCGGATGGGGGGGAATTGCTGGCATCGTTGGCGCTGCCATCGCCCTTTTTGCGTTCCAGAGTTTGCCGCACGCTTTCCAGGAGCATTTTGGGTGAGAAGGGTTTGGTGATGTAATCGTCAACGCCCACAATGTAGAGCCCCAGCACGCGATCGATGCGTTGGGCTTTGGCGGTGACGACGATCACGGGAATGTCGCGCGTGCGCTCGTCGGCTTTGAGCCGTTGGTACACTTCCCACCCGTCCATTTCCGGCATCATCAGGTCGAGCAGGATGAGATCGATGTCGGGTGTGCTGTGGAGTAAAGCCAAGGCGTCGGGGCCGCTTTCGGCCCCTAACACCTCGTACCCGCCTCGGGCCAGAATGAGGCGGATCAACTCGATCATTTCAGGCTCGTCTTCGATGCACAGAATGCGGGTTGCCATTGTGTCGCCCCTCTTGCGAAAACTGCCCCCACTCATGCCGAACCGGGGGCATCAGCGAATGGGCCAGGGTGGCTGATGGGACTTGAACCCACAACATCCTGATCCACAGTCAGGTGCTCTGCCACTTGAGCTACAGCCACCATAACGAGCGGCGGTATTTTACCATGACCGCTCACGGCTGGGAAGGGTTAGACTGCCTCGTAACGCCCTTCGGTTAGCCCCCCAGTTTGTCGTCGCTCAGGGTTTTGGAAAGCACTTTGCGTTTGAGCCGCAAGCCCGTGGAACGCACCTTGGCCCACAGGCGGTAGCGCTCGGGGTTGACTTCCGGGCGGTCGGGGAGCGGTCCCGTCCATTCGGCGACCAGGGCGCCGTAGGTCAACCCGCCGCCAAAGCCCACCAGCACCACTTTGTCGCCGCGGCGCAGGCGGCCCTGCTCGGCGGCTTCGGCTGCCGCGATGGGAATGGACGCCGTGGAGGTGTTCCCGTATTTGTCCAGGTTGACCATGAATTTTTCCATTGGCATCTTGAGCCCTCGCGCCGCGACTTCCAAAATGCGGTAGTTGGCCTGGTGGGGCACGATGAGGTCGATGTCGTCCAGGGTTAACCCGGCTTTTTCGACCACCTCGCGGGTGGCTTCGGCCATCACGCGGGTGGCAAAACGAAACACCGGGCGGCCTTCCATGTGCACATAGTGCAGCCCGTGGGCGACGGTGTCGGCAGAGGTGGGCATTTTGCTGCCGCCCGCGGGGATGGAAAGCACGCCTGCCCCAGAGCCGTCGGCGTGCATCACGGCTGCCAGCACCCCGCCCGGCTCGTTGGAAGCCTGGAGCACGAAGGCCCCCGCCCCGTCGCCGAACAGGATGCAGGTGTTGCGGTCCTGCCAGTTGACGATGCGGGAAAGGGTTTCAGCGCCGATGACCACCGCGTTGTTGATGCTGCCTGAGCGGATGGCCTGGGCGGCCATGTTGAGGGCGAAGATAAAGCCGGTGCACGCCGCCGAAAGGTCGAATGCCCCGGCGCGGGTC
>Ga0256833_1003136_pt1 | contig 11410 bp, 11 predicted proteins | sample 356284metaG_FD_190535 | JGI IMG/M metagenome (GOLD analysis project Ga0256833, IMG submission 190535) | Hydrothermal vent microbial communities from Mid Atlantic Ridge, Atlantic Ocean - 356-284 | ecosystem: Environmental > Aquatic > Marine > Hydrothermal vents | place: Atlantic Ocean: Mid...
TTTCTTCCAATTTAAAATTTTTCTACTCTCTTTAAATAAAAAATAGTATAATAATTGCCATATTTGGTAAAAGGGATAGGTTAATGAAGTTCGAAGATATCGAAATTGAAGATGTAGACTTTGAAGCGATGCTTGAAGAGTCTTTTAAGAAAGAAGAGAGCGGAAGCGATTTAGTAGAAGGTGTAATTGTAAGTATTAATGAAGATGATAATCAAGCTATTATTGATATTGGTCGTAAAAATGAAGCTATAATCTCATTAGATCAATTAAAAGATAGTGATGGGAATATCATCTTTAAAGAGGGTGATAAGATAGATGTTGTTATAACTGGCAATAGAGGTGAGAGACCAATAGTATCATATGAGTTAGCTAAAAAAAGAGCAGCTCTAAAAGAGTTTATAGATGAGTATGATGACTCTCAAGAATATATTGTTGAGGGAGTAATAACAAAGAAAAACAAAGGTGGTTTTATATTAGATTGTGATGGCTTAGAGTTTTTCTTGCCTAGAACTCTATCATATATAAACTCAAAAACAAATCCAATTGGGAAAAAAGTAAAAGCACTTATAGTAAAAGTTGATAAAGATAGTGGCTCTGTAGTTGTTTCAAGAAAAGAGTTGATTGAAAGAGAAAAAAATAGAGTTGAAGAGATTGTAAATAAATTAAAAGAGTCAGATGAACCTGTAACTGGTATAGTTAAAAAAATAACTAGCTATGGTATGTTTGTTGATGTTGGTGGAATTGATGGATTGGTTCACTACTCAGAGATATCTCATAAAGGTCCAGTAAATCCAGCAAAATACTTTAATGAAGGTGATGAAGTTCAAGTTAAAATGATAGATTATGATAAGAAAAAAAGACACCTATCATTATCAATAAAAGCTGCTGCACCAAATCCTTGGGATAATATTGATGAAGTGATTGAAGTAGGTGATACTATTGCTGTTACAGTAAGCAATATTGAGCCTTATGGTGCATTTGTAGATTTAGGTGAAGATTTAGAAGCATTTTTACATGTTTCTGAAATATCTTGGGATAAGAATGTTAAACATCCTAAAGATTATCTAAATGTTGGTGATGAGATTAATGTAGAGATAATAGAGATTGATAAAGAGAATCAAAGATTAAGAGTTAGCCTAAAAAAATTACTTCCTAAGCCAATAGAAGAGTTTAGCTCTAAATATAAAGTAGGTGATGTAGTAAAAGGAAATGTAACTTCAGTTACTGATTTTGGTGCTTTTGTTAAAATCGATAATATTGAAGGTTTGCTTCATAACCAAGAGTGTTCATGGGATAAAAGCCTTAAATGTAAAGATATTTTAAAAGTTGGTGATGAAGTAGAAGTTAAAATCATTAATATAGATAAAGATAATGCTAAAGTATCTCTTAGCAAAAAGGCACTTGAAGAATCTCCAGCTCAAAAATTTGCTGCTTCTCATAAGGTAGGAGATATAGTAGAAGGAACAATAAAAGATATAAAAGATTTTGGTATATTCATAAATTTAGAAGATGGTGTAGATGCGTTAATTAGAAGCGAAGATTTATATCCATTAAAAGCTGAAGAGTTGGAAAAAGGTCAAAATATACAAGCTGTATTAGTCTTTATTGATCCTAAAAAAGATAGAATTAGAGCTTCAGTTAAGAGATTAGAAAAACAAAAAGAGAAAGAGGCTTTAAAAGAGTATAGCGATGATAGCTCTATAAATTCTTTGGGTGAATTGATAAAAAAATAAAATATTGGGATAGTATATGAGCAAATATAAAATAGTTGTATGCGACCATATCCACCAGAGTGGATTGGATATATTAGAAAACTCAAGTGATATAGAGTATATAAATGCAGCTGATGAACCAAAAGATAAATTAGTAGAAGAGATAATAGTAGATGCTGATGTTATAATTACAAGAAGCTCTACTGATGTAGATGAATATTTATTAGAACATGCTAAAGAGTTAAAAGCAATTGTTAGAGCTGGAGTTGGAGTAGATAATGTAGATATCGATGGATGCTCTAAAAGAGGAATTGTTGTTATGAATGTCCCAACTGCTAATACAATTGCAGCAGTTGAGCTTACTATGGCTCATATGTTATCATGTGTTAGACAATTCCCTTACGCACATAATAATCTAAAATTAGATAGAGTATGGAGACGCCAAGATTGGTATGGTATTGAGCTTAAAGATAAAAAGCTTGGTATTATAGGTTTTGGTAATATAGGCTCTCGTGTAGGTATTAGAGCAAAAGCATTTGAAATGGATGTTATAGCATATGACCCATATATAGACCCTACAAAAGCAACTAATTTAGATATTAAATACACAACTAATTTTGATGATATATTAGATTGTGATATTATTACAATACATACACCAAAAAATGAAGAGACTATCAATATGATAGGCAAAGAAGAGATTGCCAAAATGAAAGATGGTGTAGTATTAATAAATTGTGCCAGAGGTGGATTGTATAATGAAGAAGCTTTAATAGAAGGGCTAAAGAGTGGTAAGATATATATGGCTGGGATAGATGTATTTAGTAAAGAACCAGCTACTAATCATCCTCTACTAGATTTGGATAATGTAACAGTTACTCCACATTTAGGAGCAAATACTAAAGAGTCTCAAAGAAATATTGCTATACAAGCTGCAGAAAATGCAATAAGTGCAGCTAGAGGAATTGCTTATCCTAATGCTTTAAATCTACCAATTAAAGAGAATGAATTACCAGATTATGTTAGACCATATCTTGAATTGTCTCAAAAATTAGGAAATATGGCTTCACAAATTATTAAAAGTGGTATTAAATCTATCAAAGTAATAAGTGAAGGAGAAATTAGCAACTATTTAGACTCTTTGGCTACTTTTGCAACTGTTGGGGTTTTGAGTGAGCCATTGGCAGACCAAATTAATTATGTTAATGCAGAATATGTTGCAAAAGAAAGAGGTATCACAATAGAAAAAGAGCCTACTAAAAGTAGCAAAGGATTTAAAAATTTAATTACCATTAAATTAACTTCTCAAAATGGAAATGTTATAAAGATAAGTGGAACAGTTCTTGAAGAGACATTACAAAGAGTTGTAGAGATAGATGATTATACTTTAGAGATTGAACCAAAAGGTAGATTGATATTGTTTAAAAATAGTGATGAGCCTGGTGTAATTGGTAGTGTAGGTAATATAATTGCTAAGCATAATATAAATATATCTGATTTTAGGTTAGGAAGAAATAGTAATTCACAAGCTTTAGCAGTAATTAGAGTGGATCAAGATATAACTAAAGAGTTAATCGAAGAGTTATCTAACCTTGAAGCTTGTATAAGCGTAAAGAGTGTTATTTTATAAATAACCTCTTTTAAGTATTATTAGAAAATTTAAAATAGAGTTACTTCATTTTTACATTCACTTAAATCACATTCATCTTCAGAATTATCAATCTCTTGAGTTAAGCAACAAGCACAATCTTTGCATATATATTCATAGTTGTTTTTGTTTAAAAATATCTCATCGTTTTGAGAGAACTCTTTGTAACATTTAGAGCAATATTTTGTTATGTTGTTTAATATTTTATTTTTATTGTTCTCTAAGATAAAAAATTCACTATTTATTTGAATCATTTTCAATCTCACTTATCATTTTTTTAGCATCATTAAAGTTTGGTTCAAGCTCTAAAGCTTTTTTGTATAGAGATAATGCTTCATCTTTTTTACCCAAATCATAAAGTGTGTTTGCATAATTATAATAGTATGGAGCATAACTTTTATCTAGCTCTATTGCAATTTTATGATGCTCTATAGCTTCTTTGGCTTTACCTACTTTATTAAGAGCATTTGCTAAATTATTGTGTGTTAAATCATCATCTTTGCTATTTTCTAAAACCTTTTTAAACTCTTCTATTGCTTTTTCATACTCTTTATCTTCTAAATAAAGTGTTCCTAAAATTCTTAGAGCCTCTATATTATTAGGCTCTCTAATAAGAAGAGCATTTATTGCTTTTTTTGCTTCTTCTTTATCTCCTTTATCAATAGCATTTTTAGCTAAATCAAATAACTCTTGTGTTCTATCTTTTTTAATATCTTGATTTTCAACTTTTTTAAAAACTTTGTCATATCTTGATACTCCACCTATATTTTCATCAGGCATTTTTGGCTCAAAATCTACTCCTCTTTTTGGGTGATTTCCGCTAAATAATTGTTTGAAAAATATTGAAAAAATAATTACTGCAAAAAGTAGCATTACTAATTGAAATTGAGTCATATGTCTCCTTTTTAATAACTTATTCTAGTATAGACAAATTCTTATAAAGAAGAGCTAAAAGTTTATGCTATAATTATACAAAAATTTAAAGGATATCTATGAGTATAAAAGAGAGAATAAAGGCTGATATTAAAGAGGCAATGAGGGCAAAAGATGTTACAAAAAGGGACACATTAAGAAATTTGAATACAGCTATAAAGCAGATTGAAATTGATGAGAGAAAAGAGTTAAGTGATAGCGAAGTTGAGGCAGTATTGAGCAAATATTTAAAACAAAGAGAAGATACATTGGCACAATTTAAAGAGGCTGGTAGAGATGATTTGGTTGCTAAAGAAGAGGCTGAAATAGCTATAGTAAAGGCATATTTACCAGAACCACTAAGTGATGATGAGTTAAAAAATCTAGTAAAAGATATTGCATCAGAGTTAAATGCTACTTCTATGAAAGATATGGGTAAAGTTATGGGTGAGATTAAAAAAAGAGTAGGCTCAAGAGCTGATGGTTCAAAAGTAAATAAATTTTTTAAAGAAATTATAAGCTAACTTAACTATCATTAAATAATTAAATCTAAAAAAGGAGTTTATATGAAAAAGTTTACAAGTATAGTAGCATCTATTGCACTAGTTGGTGGCTTATCTTATGCAAAAGAGGTAAAAATAGGTGTAGTATTACCACTTACAGGTGGTGTTGCGGCATTTGGAGAGACAAGTAAAAGAGGTTTAGATGTTGCTTATGAGCAAAATCATAAATTAAGCAATGGCGATACTGTAAAATTAATATATGTAGATGATAGAAGTGATAAAGTAGAAGCTGCAACTGCAGTTAAAAAACTTTTAGATAAAGATAAAGTAAGTGTAATTTTAGGTGAAGTTGCATCTTCAAACTCTTTGGCAATGGCACCAGTAGCAGAAAAAGCAAAAACTCCAATGATAACTCATGCATCAACAAACCCAAGAGTTACCAAAGGAAAAAAATATGTAACAAGAGCTTGTTTTATTGACCCATTTCAAGGTGCAGTAATGGCAAAATATGCACTTGATAATGGCCTTAAAAAAGCAGTTGTTGTAACAGATGCTAAACAAGATTATTCTGTTGGTCTATCAAAAGCATTTAAAAAGGCTTATACAGCAGGTGGTGGTAAAATTTTAAAAACTATTTTAATCAACTCTGGAGACAAAGACTTCAACGCTCAAGTAGCAGCAATTAAAGCTGCTAACCCAGATATTATAGCATTTACAGGATATTATAACGAAGCAGCACTTTTAGCAAAACAAGCTAGAGATATGGGTGTAAAAACTCCATTTATAGGTGCTGATGGTGTTGGTTTCCCTGAGCTTATAAAAATTGCAGGAAAAGCAGCTGAAGGATTTATGTATACTGACCACTTCAATGAAGCTGCAGCGAAATCACCAGAAGCAAAAGCTTATGTAGAGGCTTATCATAAAAAATATAATAAACCAGCTGATTCAATGGGTGCTTTGGCAGCAGATGCATATGGTATGATTTTGTCAGCTATGAATAAATGTATTGCAGATGGAAAATCAAGTGATGATAAAGAGTGTATTAATAAAAATTTAAGAGGAACAAAAGGATACAAAGGTATTACTGGTGAAATAACTATTAATGAAAATGGTGATGCTGTTAAATCTGCAGTAGTTAATGAAGTAAAAGATGGTAAGTTTGTTTACAAAACAACAGTAAATCCATAATTTATACCCCTTTGGGGTAGCTTTTTACTAAAGAATTTAAAGAGAAGTTTTTTAGTAGAATAGCTACACTTTCAATATTTAAATAATAAGGAAACTTAATGGATTTTCAAACCTTTTTGCAACAATTGATTAATGGTGCAAGTTTAGGTAGTATGTATGCGCTTATTGCAATTGGTTATACTATGGTATATGGTGTTTTAAGATTAATTAACTTCGCTCATGGTGATTTAATGATGGTAGGTGCATTTATGGCACTTATTTTAAAGCAATTTGGATTATCTTTTGAATTAGCAGTTTTAGGAGCAATTGTTATAACTGCAATCGTTGGTATTTTGACTGATAAAATAGCTTATAAACCACTTCGTGATGCTCCAAAAATTTCACTATTAATTACTGCAATTGGTATTAGCTTTTTTTTAGAGAATCTATTTAATGTTATTTTTGGAGGGATTCCTAGAGCATTTAAAGCACCAGAATATTTAACTAAAATTTTTCATATTGGTGGAGTATATTTGCCAATTTCAGTAATAATTATTCCTATTATCACATTAACAATTTTAGCAATAGTTCTTTGGATACTTTATAAAACAAAATATGGCATGGCAATTAGAGCTTTAGCCTTTGATATTTCAACTGTTAGATTGATGGGAGTAGATGCGGATAAAATTATTATGATTGTATTTATTATAGGTTCATCTCTTGCTGCAATTGGCGGTATTTTTTATGCGATAAGTTATCCTTCAATTGACCCACTAATGGGTATAGTAGTTGGCCTAAAAGCATTTGCAGCAGCAGTTCTTGGAGGAATTGGTAGTGTTGGTGGGGCTGTAATTGGAGGATTTATACTTGGTTTTACAGAGATTTTTGTAGTTGCACTTTTCCCTGAGCTTGGAGGGTATAAAGATGCATTTGCATTCTTCTTTTTAATATTAGTTTTATTATTTAGACCTACTGGAATAATGGGTCAAGATTTGGAAAGAGGAAGGTTTTAGATATGATTTTAAAAAAATTTATAAGAGATATATTGATAATAGGTATATTAATTGCTTTTATAGTATTGGCTCAAGAAAATTTAGATTCATATACTCTTTCTATACTTAAAAATATTGCAATATTTGCAATTTTAGCTTTAAGTTATAATTTGATTAATGGAGTAGCAGGACAATTTTCACTAGAGCCTAATGGATTTGTTGCAATAGGTGCTTATTTTACAGCAATTTTATTAATTCCTCCAGAAACAAAAATGGATATGTTTGCTTTGGTAGATCCAAACCCTATTGTTGCAAATGCTCATATGAGTTTTTTACCTGCTATAATTATTGGTGGTATTGCAGCATCGTTGGTGGCATTACTTTTATCTTTCCCAGTATTTAGAGTTAGAGGAGATTATTTGGCTATTGTAACACTAGGTTTTGGATTTATTATTAGAATTTTTGCTATAAATAATCCAGAGTTTACAAATGGTGCTATGGGTTTAAATGATATACCAGAGGTTGCAAATTTTACATGGATAGGCATTATAGCTATTATTACATTTGTTGTTATGATTCATATTGTATATTCAAAATTTGGTAGAGCTATGAAATCCGTTAGAGATGATGAGGATGCAGCAACTGCAATGGGAATTAATACTTTTAAAATGAAGACATATGCATTTATGACTAGTGCATTTTTTGAAGGTATAGGCGGTGGACTTTTGGCATCTATGCTAACTACAATCACACCTGATCAATTCTCTTTTTTACTAACATTTCAACTATTAATTATTATCGTTTTGGGTGGTTTAGGAAGTATGAGTGGAACAATACTTGCAACAATTTTAGTAATGGGTGGAATGGAGATGCTAAGATTTTTAGATGAAGATATTACACTCTTTGGTCATGATTTTGGAGCTCACCCAGGTCTTAGAATGGTAGTTTTTTCGATACTCCTTTTATTAATGATGCTCTTTGCTAGAAAAGGTTTATTTGGAGATAAAGAGATATTTGATATTATAAAAAGGGATAAAGAGTAGTTATGGGCAAGATATTAGAAGTTGATAGAGTTACAATGCAATTTGGTGGTGTAACTGCAATTGATGATTTGAGTTTTTATGTAAAAAGAGGTGAGATTTTTGGTCTTATAGGACCAAATGGTGCTGGAAAAACAACTATATTTAATATTATTACTGGAGCTTTATATCCAACAAAAGGTAGAATAATCTTTGAGGGAGAAGATATAACAGGCACAAAACCAAATAAAGTTGTATATAAAGGAATTGCAAGAACATTTCAAAATATTAGACTTTTTAAGAGTATGAGTGTATTGGATAATATATTGGTAGGATTTGATGCTCAAGCTAATTATAATTATTTTGAGGCAATATTTAGATTGCCTAGATTTTTTAAAAAAGAAAAAATTATCAAAGAAAAAGCCTATGAATTAATGAAGACTTTTGGAATTGAGGAGTTTGCAAACTCAAATGCTACAGCTCTAAGTTATGGAAATCAAAGAAAAGTTGAGATTGCTAGAGCTGTTGCTACAAATCCAAAGCTTTTATTATTAGATGAGCCTGTTGCTGGTATGAACCCAAAAGAGACTGCAGATTTATCAGAAATAATTCATAAAATACAAGATGAGTTTGGGTTATCTATTTTGTTGATTGAACATGATATGAAGTTTGTAAATTCAATGTGTAATAGACTTTGTGTATTAGATTATGGAGAAAAGATTTTTGAAGGTAAACCATCTGATGCTATTGTAGATGAGAGGGTTATTTCAGCATATTTGGGAGATTTTAGTAATGCTTAAAGTAGAGAATTTAGAGGTTAAATACGGTGTTATTAGAGCGGTAAGAGGAATTGATTTTGAGATAAAAGCTGGAACTATTGTAACACTTATTGGAGCAAATGGTGCTGGAAAAACTTCTACATTAAATGCTATAGTAAATAGTGTTAAAAAGAGTGGTAAAGTAGTATTTAATGGTATAGATATAAGTAATCATAGAACAGATAAGATTGTAAAAGAGGGTTTGGCTTTGGTGCCAGAAGGTAGAAAAATTTTTATAAATTTAACAGTAGATGAAAATCTAAGGATGGGGGCTTTTAATAATAATTCAAATAATATAGAAGAGCTTAAAGATAGTATTTACAATCGATTCCCAAGACTAAAAGAGAAGATAAATCAATTAGGAGGAACATTAAGTGGCGGTGAGCAGCAAATGTTAGCAATTGGAAGGGCTTTGATGAGCCAACCAAAGATGCTAATGCTAGATGAACCAAGCTTAGGACTTGCACCAAAGATTATAGGTGAAGTTTTTGAAATTATTACTGAATTAAAAGAGGATATTCCAATATTGTTAATTGAACAAAACGCATTTGCAGCACTTAAAATTGCAGATTATGGATATGTTTTAGAAAATGGTAAAATTACTTTAGAAGATAGTGCTAATAATTTATTGGGTAATGATGCTGTTAGAGCTAAATATTTAGGTGGATAATTTTAAAATTAGGATTAAATCAAATAATAGATAAAGTAATTAAATATTATTGCTAATAAAATATACTATTTTAAGTTAGGTTCATTTATTTTTTAAATTATAGAATCTATAATTTAATCAAAAGTAATATTTTATAAACTATTCAAATTGCCTAAAATTTAATCAATTATTATCTTTTCTTTTTTATATAATATTAGTGTAAACTTTTGCTAAGGCAAAGTTAAATTAAATTTTAAAGGAATGTAGCATGAAAAAACTACTACTATTTTTAGCACTTGCTCTTCCTGCTTTAGTATTTGCAGGAGAAGCTCCAAAATTAGATACTGGTGATACTGCTTGGATGATGGTATCAACAGCCTTTGTTTTACTTATGACTCCAGCTGGACTTGCACTATTTTATGCGGGTATGACTAGAAGTAAAAACTCTTTAAATACTTACTCAATGGTTGTAGGTGCATTTGTTGTTGCAATGATTGTATGGATTATTGCTGGTTATTCTATCGCATTTGGAACAAATTCTGATGCTACTATGCAAAACTTCTTTGGTGGATTTGCAAATGTTATGTTAAGTGGCATTAAATATAGTGATCTTAGCGGAACTTATCCTACTTATGTATTTGTTGCGTTCCAAGGAACATTTGCTGCAATTACGGTTGCAATCGCAGCTGGTTCAGTTATAGAGAGAATGAAGTTTTCTACTTGGTTAGTTGTAGTAATTCTTTGGGGATTAATAGTTTATGCTCCAATTGCTCATATGGTATGGGGCGGAGATGGTGCATATTTATTTGATGAAGGTGCACTTGACTTTGCTGGTGGAACTGTTGTTCATATGAATGGTGGTTTAGCAGGTTTAGTTCTTGCTATCTTGGTTGGTAAAAGAGCTAATTATCCAAAAATTGCTATTAAGCCTATGAGTGTAATGCTTACTGCTCTTGGTGCTGCAATTTTATGGTTTGGTTGGTATGGATTTAATGCAGGGTCTGCATTTGGTGCAAATGCTATTGCTGGTTTAGCACTTCTTACTACTACAATTGCAACAGCTGCTGCTGGTGTTACATGGATGATAATTGAATGGATAAGCTATAAAAAACCAACTCTTTTAGGTTTAGCATCTGGTATAGTTGCTGGTCTTGTTGCTATTACTCCAGCTGCTGGTTTTGTTGGTGTTGGTGGAGCTATTATTATAGGAGTAGTTGGTTCACTAATAGGCTTCTTTGGAGTTGTTGCTCTTAAAAAGATGTTTGGATATGATGATAGCTTAGATGCATTTGGTATTCACTTCTTAGCTGGTTTATGGGGAGCATTAGCAGTTCCATTCTTTGCTTTAAAAGATAAAGATACATTATGGGATGGTCCACTAAAAGCTTCTATAGAGGCTGGTAAATCACCTGATGTTATGGGACAATTTATTGTTCAATTAAAATCAGTAGCACTTGTTGGATTATGGACACTAATAGGAACTATTGTAGTTTACTTTATCGCAGCTGCAGTTACTGGTGGCGGAAGAGTAGATAAAGATAGTGAAGAGATTGGACTTGATGAAGCAATTCATGGTGAGAAAAGCTTTAACCTATAGTAAAAATTAGCTATAATAATATTATTGCAGAGTATTTTACTCTGCTAATTTAAAGGAGATTAGAATGAAAAAAATTGAAGCAATTATAAAGCCATTTAAACTAGATGAAGTAAAAGAGGCTTTAGTAGAAGCTGGAATAGAAGGTATGACTGTATCTGAGGTAAAAGGTTATGGTCGTCAGCAAGGACACTCTGAATTATATAGAGGTAATGAGTATGTGATTGACTTCATTCCAAAAGTAAAAATTGAGATAGTTGTTAGTAACGATGAGTATGCAAATACAGCTATTGAAGCTATTAAAAATGCAGCAAATACTGGTAAAATCGGTGATGGTAAGATTTTTGTAAGTAATATTGAGCATGTTGTTCGTATAAGAACTGGAGAAACAGATAC
>Ga0256833_1003138_pt1 | contig 11404 bp, 9 predicted proteins | sample 356284metaG_FD_190535 | JGI IMG/M metagenome (GOLD analysis project Ga0256833, IMG submission 190535) | Hydrothermal vent microbial communities from Mid Atlantic Ridge, Atlantic Ocean - 356-284 | ecosystem: Environmental > Aquatic > Marine > Hydrothermal vents | place: Atlantic Ocean: Mid...
ACTCGCGCTAACAAAGCCCCAACACCCTACTCGGACACAATAATTACAGCAACCCAGAGGAACGAGCAAGTCTCCCCCAGGGGCGCGATCACCCCCTCTATGACTACACGCCGCGACCCCGCCACACACCAGGCCCTAGCCCCGGTAGATGCACAGGCACCCCGGAGCCCCATGTAGACAGAAAGGTAAACGCGCCCCTCTTCAGTATCCGCTAGCAGGGGCAGCCCTTAGCCCCCACACATCTCTAGTAAAAAACTCTGTACCAAGACGAGCTCCTCCGTGCCGAGCCGCACTAGTGCTTATGCACGTTACCCGAAACGTAGAAGAACATGAAGCGGTATAGGGGCTACAAGGGGCATAGAGGAGCCCCGGGGATACGGGAACCTATGTCTAGCCGGGATCTCGAGGAGAGGTTGCTGAGCTATCTACGCGAGCACCCGGGCAGCGGGCCCCGCGAGATAGCCGATGCCCTCGGGGAGCCCGTCCAGAGAATAAGGATAGCGTTAGCCAGGCTACGCGACCGCGGCCTCGTGGCCCGGGGCGAGGAGGGAAGATACTACGCCGTAGCCCACCTAGTCAAGGGGATTGGGCGCAGAGAGCTCCGCAGGGAGAAACCTAGGCGGCTAGGCGCTGACATAGAGGCCCTAGCCTCCCTGGTCAGCGAGCTAGCGGAGAGAATAGAGGAGCTAGAGGAGAGGGTGAGGAGGCTGGAGAAGCGCTGCACAGAGTAAATCCTCCCCTCCTTATGATCCGTGCTGCGCTTCTCGCCCACCGCATCGGGGGTATTTATACTGTGTGTTTCATCTCATCTACCGCTATATATACAAGATCACGCTATAGGAGTCATATAAGGCACGGTGAACGTATTGAGGTACCATGTTCCCGGAGCATCACCTAGCGCAGTAGCTGCTCTCATAGTCCTCCTAGTCCTCGCGGCGACAGTATCAGCCCTAGCTCCGCTACGCGGAGAAGCACTCAAGAACAACAAGTTGCAACAAGCACCATTAAGCAGCACAGCCTATGAATTCATAGACGTTGTTCTCCCAGCTAGCAGGGTGCCCGGGCTAGTCGGGGCCAGGGCTGGGAGCCTCGTAGCAACGTACTGCGCCGACGGCGCTGAGCAAGTGGCGTTGGTGAAGCTACTACCCAGGAGAATAACCAGGACGTTCCTAGTGAGCGCTAACACTACCGTGCTCGTGCCGGAGCTGGGCGAGGACAAGATACTACCAAGCGACATAATAATAGTATCCATCCCGATCCCCACCAGTATCACTAAGGCGCTGAGGCTATCCGGGCAAGCCGCCCCGAGAACAATGATAAAAACCTGTACCTGGAGCAGCTTCGCCGCCAGGAACGGTCTCGGGCACCGAATAGTAATCCATATCCCTAAGAACGCTAAGCTACCAGCCGGGAAAGAACTAATAACCCTCGGGCAGGGCGTAAGCTTCTCAATATACTTTGACTACAAGAGATCACCCTTCAGAAACGAGTTCCCCGTAGCAGGGTTCGACGACCTAAAACGGCTCAGTAAACTAGTAGGTCTCAACACGCCGCCAATAAGGGGCAAGAACCTCGCCCGCCTAGAAGCAGAGTGGAATAGTTTCCTCAAACAGCTGAGAAACAGGCTGATAAGCCTAGCCCCGCTCCAAGCCTTAACAATCGGGCCGCGGGAGACTATACAACAAGCTCTAGGCGAGGAAGCACCAGCTCCCAGCAATAATAGAGCCTATGGCAACACCACTAGGCCCGGCATAGAGCCCCTAGTACTGATAGGCAGCGGCTCAGCGTCAAGATACTATCACTTCTCATTAATAATCGCTAACAAGACCAGGATAGTCACTCCTAGGAGCATAAGCATCTACATGGGCTACGGAGTGTACAACGCGCTACTCTACATACGCGCAAACTCCACAAGCAATATCGTCGGCGCCGGGCTACAGGTCACGATAACCGTGCTCGATGTATCCTCTAGGACGAACCCAGTAGTGCTCTGGAGCCACACATACAGCTACTGGCTAGACCAATCCCCAAGAGACATATACATATACCCAGAGATAGCTCTCAACTGGAGAGACAAGCCGCTAAACATCACAATAGAGCTAAGCAGCTCCTCCGGCGCCAACCCCTACGTATCGATAGCCGTGCTGAACTTCTACAAGGTATGGGACAAAATGCCGACAGAGCAGACAAGGAAAGCAATACAGATACTATCAACCGGGATAGCAAAGATACGAGACCCCCACAACCCGGGCCTCCTCCCACCAGGCTGCGAAAGAGCGCGCGCATCCAGCATGCTTGATCCAAGCTCCTACTCGCCCCCAAGAGGCTTCGGCGGATTAGTTGCGCCGACCAGCACCAAGTCGATAACTATCGACTCGTCCATGATGGAGGGGCTCTACTACGACGAGGTATCAGAGTCCAGCCCAGTACTATACCTAGATATCTGTATACACAGCCAACACCAGTCAGCAACCGGGATAATAACGGTCAAAGTGGACGGCGTAACCTATGCTAGCAAAACCGTAACAGTCTCACCGCCCTACGGCTACGCAGGCTTCACCATATTCCTGGGCCCAGAGCCCATGAAGGGCCACGGCCCACTAATCACAATAGAGCACAACCTGCCAGAAGGGATGAAGATCTACGTAGACGCGGTAATAGAGTACAAGTATGCACCAGAGGTCTGGAAAGAAGACAGCCTACTAACCTGGTTCCTTAAGAGAAGTCCATGGTTTGAACTACTATTGTACGAATACCGGGGCGCCGCCGTAGGATGGGAGTCAAGCATAGTAGCTAGCGCACACATGTTCTCGGACCAAGAATACCAGGTAGTATTATTCAAACACAGGGTGAGCGCAGAGCAAGGGAACTGGATGGGCGTAAAGTCGGCAGGCATAACTGTGAAACCACCCGTTCCTCCATCATTTGTTGGTTGTCAGGTTAGGCACGGTGAAGGCAATAATTTGGAAAAGTATGTAGGAGCAGCGGCGACCGCGTGGGGGCTTATATCAACGGGGCTAGAGGCGGCCTCATTAGCGGGCTATACTGTTCCAGAGCCTATCTCCAAGGGCGCTGTTATAGCGAACCTCGCAATCACTGTGCTAAGATCCGCCACCGAGCAAAAGACCGTGAAGATGGAGAACGGGCAGTACACATGTACATGGAGTAGTGGGCTCAATTCATACAAATGGGTAGAAGTAGAGCTACAGCTAACCTTTACCTATCCTAGTTCCACGCTTGGCAATAGCTTCGGCGTCTCGGCAATGGCTAATGACTTGTGGAGGCTAAGCATGCAATACTTCAACGTGCCGTATAAGCCGTTTAGCGTTATAAGCGGTTCCAGAAACGAGGTTTACCACGCCTTCTATGGCAGACCGCCCGATGAGGTAATATATAGCTAGCCAAGAGGGAGTATCACCGTGAGATCTGCCAACCCCTTATTTCTCGTTTTTACTATTTTCGTAATAGTGCTTCTCAGTAATTTATTAAGCGCACTTACTGTAACAATCATGTACGGTCACGTAGTTGTTCTCTCCTCGTACCGCCCAGGCTATGTCGTGCTCCTAGTTGCTCTGCCATCACTTATATTGCTCCTCTTCGATCTCCTAGCTTACACAGCTATTCACGTTCATCTAGGCATGAGAGCTAGCGGAGATAAGCTGATCGACCCCCAGCGGCTTGCACGCGGCATGCTGTACGCGTCCCTCCCCGTTCTAGCACTGCTTGTTCCAGAACTAATCGTAGGCATCTGCGGTGTCGCCGCCCCCCGTGCATGCCTAGAACCCGTTGCCTTCATGGTGTACGTCTGGGACGCCTTGGTAGGGCTGTACTCGCTCTACATCCACCCAGTATATGCTCCCTACGCTGGGCTAGTGACTGCTCACTGGGCTCTTCGCGGAGGACAAGGAGATAGTTTCTGGGAGCTGATGCGGGAAAGACTAGCGCTGCTCCCATGGGTGCTTCTTGCCACAATACTATCATCCCTTACGTCAGTACTCTTAGTGAGGCTCACTACATCGTTTCTCCCAAGTATGCAGAACTATTTAGTAAGCTTGCCGGGCCCGCACGGTACAAGTGGCTGGGCTTGGAAATGGTTCGTGGCAGCCTCAGCAGCTATGCCTAGGTACAGTACCCTTCTCGCTGATGGTCTGAGATATCTTCTCTACGCACTTATAGCCTACGAGCTGATAGTGGCTAGGAATAGGGGTATGCGTAGAGAGGCGGCGAGGCAGGACTAGGCACAATGAGAAAGAGTAGAGGGAGCACTGTATTGGTTACATGGATTCGCTCTTCGCTGCGCCAAGAAGGGGTCTAGCGGCTAGGTTGGCCCCGTTAGTAGTCTCGCTATCCTCGGTGTCACTAGCTCGAGTAATTCTCCCTGGCCCCTTGATAGCTCCTCGGCCTCGACTAGCGCGTAGCCGCCTGGCTCCAGCCTTACGGCTCCTCCCCCGATGATGCAGGAGACTATTATCTCTATGCTCGGCGCGTGCCCCACGAACACGCTCTCGGGCTCGGCTCCTAGCTCTCCGAGGGCCTCGCAGCTAGCCGTTCCCGGGCCCAGTTGCTCGACAATCCTCACCTCTCCTCCACGGATCCTCGACACTATCTCAGCCGTTTCCCGTGCGCGGCGCAACGGGCTAGAGTAGATGACGCGGGGCATGAATGGTATCAGCTTAGCCACTGCGGCTACATCGTTCCTACCCTCATCCGTTAGCCACCGGTCCTCGTCGCTACCAGCCACGCTGGCCGGGACGGCGCGGCCATGCCTCATGAACACGTAGAGAGCCATTACTCCCCAGACCCCCTCCCCATAGCTACTCGGCACAGTATTTAATCTATCACCCCCTGGCTCTCCCTCGGGGAGACAGAGGCCCAGGCCACTATGCCCACTATTGCGCAGCCACGCAGCCTAGCACTAGCAATAATACTAATCCTCGTAGCCAGTGTCGCCTCAGCGCCCCTGCTATGCAGAGTCATAGACTGGGCCACCGAGGCGCCGCCGAGGCCTAGTATACGCCTAGCCGTGCTCCTTGTAACAACTAGTCTCTGGAGCCTCATCACGTACATAGGAGCAGTAACCTATGCTACCGCGGTTATCGGGGCCCGCTCGAAGACCCCTATCTCGCACTCATTGCCCCGGATACTTGCCCCGGTTCTCATAGCCCTTGTCATGGACTGGGTGCTGGTGCTATACGAGGCATCGTCCTCCCCGATAGGCTTACTGGAGCCGAGCAAGTACCTCAGAGCAGCCACAACCATCATCTACGTGGCCGGCCTCCTCTCGTCCACAGCCCTGCTCGTAGACATAGCCGCGGGCGGCAAGATACTAGTCTCGCTGCTCGCCGCGCTCACCGTCCTAGTGCTCGCCGGGGTATCGCGCCTAGTAGCCGAGTACACCCTCGCAGCCCTCGGGGCCAAGGCGCCCCTATACGCATGCGGTCTCGGCGCCCACGGCCCAGGCACGGCTCTCGTAGCGATTAGCCCGGCGTCGCTCACCGGCTCAGCGCTCTACGTAATAGTCTACGTCTACTCGTTGCACCTACTCCTATCTAGTCGCTGGAGAGGATAGCTCCTAGATTCATGACCGATATATATATATAGTATTGTTTTGACTGTATTATATTGGTGTAGAGGGGGCGCGCAGTATTGGTAACTAGTACAAGACTCGTCCTCGTGCGTGCATCAGTACTAGCAGTCCTAGCCACACTGTTCCTAGCCAGTCTAGGCCCAGCACTCGCCACCACAGCTAACTATGATCGGAAGACGCTGCCCGAGATAAGGCTGTGCAGACCCATTGTCCTCGACCTGGCCCCCCTCGGTCTAACAGCAGCCGACTCGGTGGCCTTCATAAGCCTCGGCGGCAGCGCGCTAGTGCTTCCATCACTCCCTTACCCCGTTAAGATAGTCCACGCGCAGCCAGTCATACTAGATTACCTTGTTAACAACACTATCCCCCTCAGCAGGCTCCAGCCAGAGAAGATCCTCGAGATAATCGGCGGGATAGAGCTGGCCAAGGAGGCGGCTAAGAGGCTTAAACCACTATACTACAACGCCACGCTCCTCGAGACAAACCCCTCCTCGCAGAGAATGCTCGTACTACTCCCCTGCAGCCCCGTACACAGCACAGCACCTCCTCGCAACATAGCCGTCGCCGGCGCCTATAGCTGGGGAGGCTACACACTATACGTGGCTCGACGAGGCACCGGGCTCGAGCCACGCTACGTCACGACACTGGCTCCGAGAAGCCTAGCAGCCTTTATCACGAATACCGGTGCTGAGCGCATACTGGTCACGTACAGCTTCGATGCGTACAGCATAGCGGGCCAGGAGCTGCCAGTAATAGAGCCCACGTGGACAAGGCCCCACCCAAGCCCCTCAGGAGGCCAAGCCCCGCAGCCCCCATCCATAACCAGGATATCGCCAGGCCCCTCCTACTACATATGGGACGACGTGCCCTGGTCAAGCACCGAGATCGACCCCTACAAGGCGTGGCTCGGAGACCTAGAAGGCTCCTCCGGCGTGCACGTCGAGGGGGGCTCGTGGAGCAGTAGCGATACCTTCTACCTGCCGCCCTACACCGTGGAGTACTCGGTCAACCTAGTACTACACGCCAGAGACTATAGCTACGCAGAGGTAAAGATATGGCTAAACAACACCCTGGTAATGGACAAGACAGTATCCCTCAGCAAGGGAGAAGACACAGTACTAGAGATTACAGGGAACCCAGAGACCCCCAGCCAAGACCTCACCCCAGTAACCTATAGCGTGAGCCTAAGCGGCTCATTCAACCTAGACATAAAAGCCGTGCCCTCGGCGAAATCCATGATAGACTCGGTTGACGAGGACAACCTAGTATACACGTGGCGCCACTACGTGATAGGAGTACCCGATATACAGTCCATGCCGCCGGGCTCGGAGCAAGAATGGCCACCACTCGAAATAGAGTACGGCGAGGCAACGCTCCTCCTCCAAACACCACTAGCAATGGTCACAGAGACCCCAGAGCTAAACATAACCCTCTACAGCTCCGCCAACACCCCCAGAAGCATCGAGATAAGCCTCAACGGAGCCACCGTGTGCAGCGGGACAAGCCACCAAGAATTCTACAAAGGAGCATACCGCCAAGTATACCAGTGCACAGCCACATGGTTCACCATCTCACCCCTAGTAATAGAGTCGATAAAAGAAGGCAAACCACTACTACTCTCAATAAAGATACAGGGCGCGGCAGAGCAATGGTACCTAGAACCAGGCCCCGTACTGGTAGCGAAGAGGAGAGCAAGAGCAGACCTAGGAGCCCAGTACTACCAAGACTACCTGAAATACGCAGTAGCATCATACAGCAAAAACAGCCCATTCTACAAGATTGTTGTGGTTCAGCCTCTTAGCGTCACAGAGTACGTTTATGATACAGCGTTTTCAAGCCTTAAGCTAATTTATCACGGAGTAATGGTATTAGACTTTGCCAGACCTGCTTACAACTCAAATAATGCTATAATGGCTAAGATGTATACTCTTAATGGTGTAGTCCTCCCCACTTACTCATCGTCAATATGCAATAATTTGTATACATGGGTAAACGGTATAGATGCACATATTAGTCTTAGGGATCTCGCCCAGACACAACTAGTAGTTCCTAGCGATTCTCTTCATGCATACGCTATCGGCTTAGATGGAAGCGTAACTGATGATTCCGGAATAGGCTTGTTCGGCTACATTACTGGTATTGCAAGCCTAGTTTTAAGCGGCGCTGCAGGCGCGGTATTCGGCATATTTTCATTGATAGCCTCTGCCCCTTCATCGTTCTATAAGTTCTCCGCTATCCAGGAGCATGGTGGGTTAACGAATGGAGCCTCAGAGGTATATGTAAACGCGAGTCTTGACACCAACTGGGATATGGAATCAACAAAGACTGGTATGAAGTTACAAATAGAGTATGTGGTTCCCTTCGGTTCTTACACGTGGGGTAGCGATGCGTTGATAAGCTATAGTGGTGTTATTAGGCTTCAGCACTATTGTAGCAGTAGCGGGGACTATGGGTACACTGTGCTGAGTTTCAGCGGCTCGGTGCTCGACCCCCTTATTAACGGGTAGCTGGGCTACACACTGGGCCTAGGTGAGTCTTTTTCCTCTCTCCCCGATCCTCTTTTTCGGCGGTCTTGGGCCAAGTGCTTTTGCTAGGCATCTCGGATCAAGGCTGAACGGGGGCACGGTTCTCCGGTACTCCTCGTACTCTTCCCCGAACCTCGCTCGGCTCTCCCTCTCGTCCAGCACCACTGCTAGCAAGAGTATGGCCACGGCCTCTACTAGGCCTACTAGGATCGAGTAAGCTGATGCGATGAGGAGCCCCAGGCTTAGGGGGAACAATGAGAGGAATAGGTGCATTGGGTGCCTCATGCAGGAGTATGGCCCCTCCCTGACAAGCCTCGTCGGCTCCCCCGGGCCTCTCCCCTTCTTCACGGGGTTGCCGTAGACCGCTAGGTAGCGCCCCGTGACCGCCGCCCCCCTCATAGACAATGCTAGGAGAACCAACCCCGCGGCACGGCAGTAGATGGGGCGGCAGGGATGGCCTCCCCCCAGCCCTGCTAGGATGACGGCGAGAACCATTGCTAGCCACGCTGCTGCCCGGGCACGGTTGCTTATAACGAAGCGCTCCCTCTCCACGCCTCACCAGCCCTCCTCGGTAAAGAGGGGCTAGTGCATCATTCTCCCCGGGTACCCTGGGGGCCCTGGCTCTTGTAAAATAGGCGTAGGGTTAAGTATGGTTAGAATAGCTTGGACTCAAGTAGTGAGGGTGCAGTAGTGCTCCTAGGAGTGGAGTAGGCTGTGCTGCGAGGCTATGAGCTCACCCTGAAGCCTCTCGCGCCTTTCCAGTTCACCCCTCATCTTGACAGGTTCAGTCTAGGGATGAGCCCTACCCCGGTTATCTGGGCCAGGGAGGAGAAGCGGCTGAGGCTCGCGCTGAGGATTGGGGACAGACTTGTTGCCGCTGAGGCATGGTTTCGCGGCGAGCCCTGGGACCCGGTGATCCGGCTAAGGGTCTATGCTGGTAGCGCTGGGGAGGCCGAGGAGGCTAGGAGGGTCTTCGCCGACATGGTGCGGGCCGGGCTCGATTACCAAGGGTTCTTGGACGCCGTGAGGGATTTGGATGAGAGGCTCTATGAGCTGGCTGCTCGTTTCCCAGGCCTCAGGCCCGGGAGGTGTATGAGCCTCTACGCCGCGCTCATCGATAGCGTGGTGAAGCAGAGGATAGCTCTCCCCATAGCCCTAAGAACCTACTCCAGGCTGGTCCAGGGCTATGGGGCAAGGGTAACGGTGGGGACGAGCACCTATTATTGGCACCCCTTGCCCGAGAGACTGGCGAGGGCAAGCATCGATGAGCTACGAGGCCTAGGACTCACGAGAACCAAGGCCCGGGCTCTCCGGGAGATCGCCTTAGCCGAGCTCGAGAACCGCCTACCAGGCGTCGAGGAGGCCGTGGAGGACCCGGTGCGCGTCGCCGAGGAGCTAACAAGGCTCTACGGCGTGGGCCCCTGGACCGCTCAGCTAGCTGTAGCTATGGTTAGCCCGGGTTTCCCGCTCGGCCCGGTAAGCGACCTAGCAGTAGTGCGTGGCCTAGCAGCAGCCCTAGGGCTAGAGGAGGGCGAGGCAAGGACCCTGGCTAGGCGGTTGCTGGAGCGGTTACCGGGGCTCGGCGGCCTGGTACTCTACCTAGCGGCGTACAGGTACGAGGACACCAAGAGGAGGGGGATGAGGACGCGCCACTAGGGAGCCCCGGGGGGAGTCGGTAGGGTTTGGGCGAGGAAGAGGGCTGTTTCCACGGCCTATGCATTGCTACGGGTATATTCTGTCGCGGAACCTTGGGAAGGGTATCGTGTCTCTTATGTGATCCACCCCGGTTATCCACATGATGTACCTCTCTACTCCTAGCCCGAAGCCGCTGTGGGGCACGCTCCCGTAGCGGCGTAGGTCTAGGTACCACTCGTAGTCCCGGGGGTCTAGGCCGTGCATCCTGATATGGTTTACGAGCTTCTCGTAGCTGTCTTCGCGCTCGCTTCCCCCGACTATCTCGCCCACCCCGGGTACTAGTAGGTCGAACGCCCTGGCCCGATCGGGTCTCTCCGGGTCCTCCTTCATGTAGAACGCCTTTATCCTCAGGGGGAAGAATGTTATGAAGAACGGTGTCTCGTAGTCCTCTCCCAGGGCTCGCTCCTCGTCGGCCCCGAAATCGTCTCCGAAGGATACGTTGAAGCCCTTTCTCTGGAGCCTCTCTATCGCCTCATCGTAGTCCAGCCTGGGGTAGGGCGTTTTCGTGGCTGGCTCGAGCCTCTCCGGGCGCTGTCGTAGCTGCTCTAGCTCCTCGAGCCTCTCCTCCAATACCCGCTTAGTAGCGTAGGCGACGAGCTCCTCCACCGTTCTCATCTCGTCCTCCATCCTGGCCCAGGCCTCCTCCGCCTCCAGGTGCCAGTACTCGTAGAGATGCCTCCTAGTCCTGCTCCTCTCGGCGCGGAAGCTCGGGGTAAGGCTCCACACCTTCTCCAGGCTAAAGATCATGGCTTCTAGGTAGAGCTGGGCGCTCTGGCTAAGATACGCTACGTCGCCGAAGAAGTCCACCTTGAACAGCGTCGCGCCGCCCTCGACAGCGGCCTGGGTCAGTATCGGTGGGCTCACCTCCCAGAAGCCGTGCTGCTCAAAGTACTCGCGGAAAGCCCTGAGCACCGTGTGTCTTATCCTCCAGACCTGGGTGAGCTTCCTACTCCTTATCCAGAGATGCCTATTATCGAGAAGGTAGTCGATGCCCTCGCCACCCTTTATCGGGAAGTCGTGGGACTCGCCCACGACCCTCAGCTTCTCTAAGCGCAGCTCCACGCCGCCGGGGGCGCGGGGGTCGCGGGCCACGACACCCTCGGCCTCGATGCTAGCCTCTATGTCGGCCCGCCTAGCCTCCTCCATGACCTCGCGCGGCGAGTACTTCTCGGAGGCTACTAGTTGGAGAACGCCCTCGGGGTCACGGAGCACTATGAATATCCTCGAGCCGAGGTCGCGGTACCTATACACCCAGCCGCGCACCCGTGCCCGCGAGCCAGGCTCTAGGCCAAGCACCTCCCTTGAGTAAAGATAACCGTCACGCGGCAAACCATAACCCACCCAGAGACTCCTCCCTAGGGCCTAGGAGGGGCCGAGACCCGGCTTTATAGATGAGCCACTGCGAGGAGCTGCGCCAAGGGAAACAATTATGCCCTTGAACACCGTTGCCCCACTATACTCGGCCAAGAAGAGAGAGGTATGGGCTCATACGAGGAGTACGAGGCGCTGCTTAGGCGCCCACGGGGCTTCTACGAGACAGCGCTAGTGCAAAAAGAACGCCGCAATACTCATTGTAGAGATGCGGCCCACTCGCAAA
>Ga0256833_1003139_pt1 | contig 11402 bp, 9 predicted proteins | sample 356284metaG_FD_190535 | JGI IMG/M metagenome (GOLD analysis project Ga0256833, IMG submission 190535) | Hydrothermal vent microbial communities from Mid Atlantic Ridge, Atlantic Ocean - 356-284 | ecosystem: Environmental > Aquatic > Marine > Hydrothermal vents | place: Atlantic Ocean: Mid...
TTCTTTCCAACGCTTTGTCAAACTCTTCAATCAGATAATAAGCTTCAATACCTGCTTTCTTAGCATTCTTAGCCATAACTTTGTCGTTCGTTATCAAAATCGAATGAGTAAGCTTTGCAGTTGCTATGAAATAGGAGTCCACAGCTCTCGATCCAGTATTTTTACAAATTTCAAGAGCAATATCGAATATGTCATCCTCATTGATCAAATTAAAATTTTTAAGAACGAAATCATAACCGAGATTTGCCAATTTAACGTTATATCTGACGAGAACGCCAAGTATTTCCGCTAAAATCAGCTTTGGACAGTATACTGGTTTACCTTTAGCTATTTTCAACAGCTCTTTGGATTTCTCGTATCTTTCGGCATATCTTTTCGTGAAGAAGTCAACTAAAATGGACGTATCGATTGTTAATCCCATGGTCTCTTCCTCATTTCGAGCAAGACTTTTAAAGGATCTTCTTCTATCTTAGTTTCTTTTAAAACTTCGTCAATTTCTTTTGAAATTTCTTCAATATCGCCCATCAACTTCTCCTCCACGATTACCTTTCCCCGTGTCTTTTCTGGCAAAGCAATCTTTTTTATGGGTTTAAACACCCCGTCCTCATACACTACCTCTATAACCTTTCCCATAACTCCAAATCACCCCAAATCTTCAAATACCTTTTGATAAGAAATATTCAGCTATCCTTGGCGTTATGTAAGCCTCCACGAATGCTAACCCGAATGGTGCAAAAGCAATTGAACCGCAATATTCATAAATCAACTCTTGTAAAATTGAGGTGGGGGCTCGTGGTCTAGCGGTTATGACGCCGCCCTTACGAGGCGGTGATCCCCGGTTCGAATCCGGGCGAGCCCATTATTGTTTAAGCACAATCTATTTATTACGTTGAGAATACAATTTTCAAGGCCCGTCAGCCATGCGTCCCCTGATTCGTTTAAAAGTGATGGGGAAACCACACGGCGGGCCACATCGAAAAGTATTTTTTAGCTTTTCTCAATTCAAAAAACATGTCAGAAAACATGTCAGATGGAAAAACATCCAGAATTCCCGGATTTTACAAGTTAAGTGTCGAAGAACGACTTGAAAAAGTAGCAGAGTTTGCAGGTCTGACGGAAGAAGAAAAAAAGCTTTTACTCGATAAAGGTCTAAGCTTGGAGATTGCAGATAGGATGATAGAAAACGTGATAGGTACTTTTGAATTGCCACTCGGAATTGCTACAAACTTTCTGATAGATGGAAGAGATTACTTAATTCCAATGGCAATAGAGGAGCCGAGCGTCGTAGCTGCAGCGAGTAATGCTGCAAAGGTAGCGAGAGTTAAAGGCGGTTTCATTACAGACGTTACACCACCCGTAATGATTGGGCAAGTTCAAATAACAAAGGTAAAAAATCCATTTTCCGCAAAAATGGAAATATTAAGAAACAAAGATGAGATAATAGAAAAAGCAAATGAACAGGATTCGATGCTCGTCAAACTTGGAGGAGGTTGTAAAGACATAGAGGTTAGAGTTATAGACACTATAGCTGGACCAATGGTAATAGTTCACCTCTTAGTTGATGTCAGGGATGCTATGGGTGCAAACGCTGTAAACACTATGGCTGAAGCTGTTGCACCTATGTTAGAAAAGCTGAGTGGTGGTAGAGTAAGACTGAGAATTGTTTCTAACTTGGCTAAGTATAGATTGGCAAGAGCTAAAGCCGTTTTTGCGAGAGAAGTTATAGGTGAAGATGCTGTTGAAGGTATAATGCAGGCTTACGCTTTTGCCAAAGCCGATCCGTTCAGGTGTGCGACACACAATAAAGGAATAATGAACGGGGTTTCTGCAGTAGTTATCGCTACGGGAAACGACTTTAGAGCTGTAGAGGCTGGAGCTCACAGTTACGCAGCATGCGATGGATATAAACCACTTACCTGCTACGAAGTTAATGAGGATGGAGATTTAGTTGGAACCATAGAAATTCCTACTGCCGTAGGTGTAGTAGGTGGAGCGACGAGAGTTAATCCCCTCGCGAGAATATGCCTAAAAATATTAGGAGTTCAGAAAGCAGAGGAGCTTTCAAGAATACTCGCAGCAGTAGGCCTTGCACAGAACTTCGCAGCTCTAAGAGCTTTAGCGACAGAGGGGATACAGAGGGGACATATGGAATTGCACGCGAGAAACATAGCAATATCCGTCGGAGCTAAGGGAGAAGAAGTTGATAGAATAGTAGAAATCATGGTAAAAGAAAGAAAAATAAAAATGGACTACGCAAAAGAGTTACTCGAAAAACTGAGGAGTTAATTAACAACTTTTTTCACTTCACCCATTTTTGAAAGTTGAAATTCCTCGTGGAGTATTTTTACAGCTTTTCTTCCGTCATCCTTGGCAACTGTAAAACTTATGTTGTATTCGCTACAGCTCTGACTTATCATTATTACGTTTATCCCAGCTTTACCAAGTGAAGAAAATATCTTTCCAGCAACACCCGGAGTTCCAGCCATTCCGGCACCTACTACGCTAACCACAGCCACATCGTCGAGTTTGGACACCTTAACGTTCCCGTTCCAGCTATCGACGCTCGTTAGAGTTTTCATAGCCCTCCCCAAATCGCTCCTGTCTATCACCATCGAGAGGTTGAGTTCCGAAGAGCTTTGGCTTATCATGATGACGTTTACGTTTTCTTCTGCAAACCTCTTGAAAACTTCAGCCATTATCTCCGCAAAATCGAAACCCGCCCCGCTTACATTTACAACTGCAACTTTTTCTATTAAGCTGAGAGCTTTAACTATTCCATCCTTAGCTTTAGTTTCAGTTATAACCGTTCCCGGAGCATCTGGATTAAAAGTGTTCTTTATTCTTACGGGAATTTTTTTCTTTATGAGCGGCTCCAAAGCTCTGGGATGAAGTATTTTAGCTCCAAAATGAGCTAATTCCATTGCTTCCTGATAGCTTATTTCCGGTATGAGTTTTGCCTCTGGAACTATTTTTGGATCGGCAGTCATAACTCCATCGACTTCCTTCCACAGCCATACCTCATCCGCATCTATTGCCGAAGCTATAAGAGTTGCAGTTAAATCGCTTCCACCTCTGCCAAGAGTCGTAATATTTCCGTCTTCGTTAACGCCTATGAATCCAGTTACTACTGGAATACACCTTCTAATTTTAATAAGAGGCTCTATTCTATTTTTTATTAGTTCACAAGCCTTGCTTAGTGGTCTCGCCCTCCCGAAGTTAGAGTTGGTTAAAATCCCAGCTTCACCCCCCGTTAAAGCGAGAGTATCTACACCAAGTGACATTAAAGCTGAAGAGAAGATTGGAGCTGAGAGCCTCTCACCAAAAGAAAGTATGTAATCCTCACTTCTCTTAGTCAATTCACCAAGATAGCTTATTCCGAGTAAGACTTTTTCGAGTTCGTCTATAAGCCTGTCTATGTGTTCCAAAACTCTCGACCTGTATGGTTCGTCAACAGCATCTTTAACAGCATCATAGTGTTTTTTTGCGAGTTCAGCTACAAACATCTTTATGAAGCCAGTAGATTGTTCTGTGTAGCACTTCTTCGCAATATTTGTTAAAGAATCAGTAACTCCAGCCATAGCAGAGACTACGACGACGACTTCGTTATCAGAATACCTCTTTACGAGTTTTGCACAGTGCCTTATACTCCTGCCATCTTTTACGCTGGCACCTCCGAACTTCATTACGTACCTCATTGTACCACCCAAAGGCACTGAGTTTTGGGAAACAAAAAAGTAATATAAAGGTTGCTGATTGTCGAATTTTGGCACATGCGAAAAAAACATATGTAGTCGAGAGAATCGAGCTTGGGAGGAGAGTACAATGCTTGAAGAAGCCAGAAATCTCTTTAAAGAATTCAAAAAAGCAGTAAAAGATCATCACGAGTTTTTTGCGGATTCGATACCGTTGATAGCGAGTGAAAACGTTACGAGCTTGGCTGTAAGGAGGTTTTACCTCACAGATTTTGGATGCAGATATGCAGAGGGGAAAGTGGGCAAGAGGTTTTATCAGGGGTGCGATTACATAGACGTAGTTGAAGATGTTGCAATAAAATTGACGAAACTCCTGTTTAATGCTGAACACGCAAATGTTCAACCAATATCTGGCGTTACTGCTAATATAGCAGCGTTTTTCGCACTGGCAAAACCGGGAGATGTAGCTTTTTCGCTTTCAGTACCGTGTGGTGGGCACATATCACATCACAGATTTTCAGCTGCTGGGATTAGAGGAGTTAAAGTAATAAACTACCCGTTCGACATGGAAGAATTAAACATAGACGTTGAAGAGACAAAAAAGTTGGCAATGAAAGAAAAACCTAAGGTATTCGTGCTCGGTGCAAGCTTATATCTGTTTCCTCATCCAGTAAAAGAGATAGAAGAGATTGCTAAGGAAATAGACGCCAAAGTTATGTACGATGCGAGTCACGTATTGGGTTTAATTGCTGGAAAGGAATTTCACGACCCAGTTCCACATTCAGATGTAGTTACCGCATCGACTCACAAAACTTTTCCAGGTCCACAGAGAGCGATAGTGCTGAGCAAAAAAGAGCTTTCTAAAAAAGTCGATACAGCCGTGTTTCCGGGTGTAGTTAGCAACCACCACTTACACAGCTTAGCAGCTTACGTAGTTTCTTGCATGGAAATGATAGAGTTCGGAAGAGATTACGCCAAGCAAACGGTTAAGAACGCAAAAGCTTTAGCTGAGAGTTTGCACGAGCTTGGGTTTAAAGTAATTGGAGAAAGTAAAGGATTTACCGAATCACACCAAGTAGCAGTTGACGTTACAGAATTCGGTGGAGGAGATAAAGTAGCGAAAAAGTTGGAGAGAGTGAACGTAATACTAAACAAAAACTTATTACCTTGGGACGACTTAAGCAAAACTGAAAATCCATCGGGTATAAGAATCGGCGTACAAGAAGTTACGAGAATCGGAATGAAAGAAGGAGAAATGAGGGAAATAGCTGAAGTTATGTGGAACGCCATCAACGAGAAAAAGAGTGAAGAAAAAATTAGAGAGGAAGTAAAAGACCTCAAGAAAGAGTTTACTAAGGTTCACTACTCGTTTGATGAAAGTGAGGTTTACAGAATATTAGAAAACTTTTTAAACGGTATTTAGAGAAAGGTTTAAATCCCATATCTGTTAGGGCTGGCAAGAGATTCGGTGCAGCTTTTGCTGCACCACTTAGCCCACTGCCTGCGAAAAGTAAGGCTGTTGTGAGAGCATGATGCTGGAAAAATTGGTTGAAAGGAAGGAGCAGTTAGAAAACGACCTTCAGGAGTTCATAAGAAAAAGAGATGAACTAAACAAGCTTGCAAGGGAGTATGCAGATAAAAGAGATCAGTTAAACAAGGAAGTTAGAGAGTTACTCGCCAAGGCGAAAGAATGTAAGAAGTTGAGAGACGAATACAACGAAAAAGCGAGGGAGATTAAAGCAAAAAGAAATAAGCTACACGAGGAGATAGACAGTTTGTACAGAGAACTGGACAAGTTAAGAAAAGACATAGACAAGGGAGGAAGACCTCTTGGAGAAATCGAAAAAGAGATAAGAAGGCTCGAATTCAAACAGCAAACGAGTGTTTTGACGATAGAAAAAGAGAGAGTTCTGGTCGAAAGAATAGCTAAGCTCAAGAGAGAGCTGGAAAAGAGAAAGGAGCAATTAGAAAAGCACGAAGAATTTAAGAAGTTAATAGCGAAAATAAGAGAACTAAAAGCAGAAGCAAAAGAATTACACCAGCAAATGCTGGAGTTGGTAAGCAAAGCAGACGTTTACCACGAAGAAATGCTTGCAATTTTTAAGCAGGTAGATGAAAAGAGAAAGTTGGCTGACGAAATGCACGAAAACTTCTTGAAGAGCAAGAAAGAAGCTGATCAGTACCACGCAAAGATAGGAAAGGTAAGAAAGGACATAAGAGATCTCGAAAAGATAATCAAAGCGTTAAAAGCTAAGCAGGCGAAGAGCAAAGAAGAAAGAGAAAGAGAAGAGTTAATAAGAAAGGCAAAAGAGATCTACGAGATGTTCAAGAAAGGCAAGAAGTTAGAAACGGAAGACATAATGCTTCTTCAAAGGGCAGGATTAATATAATTTTTTATTATTATTTTAATTTAATAATTGTCTGAAATTGTCTGACCAACCAATTGATTAACCAAATTGATTAAAAATAGTCAAACCAAAAGAAAAACTGCGGCAGATGCTATGGAGAGCAAAGCGGCAGTGAAGAAAGCTAAGTTCTCGTTAAAATTCCACATCCATCCATAAGCTGTATTAGCTACCAAGGCTGAAATGCCAAAAACTAACTGGTAAGCACCAATACCAAATCCATAGCTTTCTGCAATTTCAGCGGCAAAGCTCCTTTGAGTTGCGTCTGTTAAAGCCATGAAAATGCCGAGAGTAATAAGGGCTAAATTTGTAAAGTAAGCCAAAATACAGGAAAGAAACATAAACAAGTAACCTGAAGAAGCTACAACTCTCTTTCCAACCTTATCCGAAATGTATCCAGCGGGATATGAAAGCAAAGCGTAAACAAAGCTAAACAAAGCGTACATTTTTAGAGCGTCAAAAACGTTTCCGCCAAATCTTAAAAGAAAGAAAACATAACTTATATTAGCACTTCCAAATAAAGCTGAGCAGAGAACGTATTTTTTTATTCTCATGTTCAGTTCAGGTTTCCTCGAATTTGTTTTGTCCTTTAACGCAATTAGGGGAAATACCGACACTATTCCAATCAAAGATGCAACTAAGATTATTTGCCTCTCGTTACACCAAATTTCGAATAGGTAAGCTGCGAGTAACGCTCCAAGAACAGCTCCAAAACTATCCATAGCTCTATGAAAGCCGAATGCTTTTCCCTTTTTTACAGCACTTTCTGCTATTAAGGCGTCTCTTGGAGCCGTTCTAATTCCTTTACCGCTTCTCTCAAAAAATAGAAAAGCTACAGCAGAAAAAGCAGTTTTGGATAGAGATAACCCCAGCTTGGAAATTTGAGAAATAGAATAACCAAACAAAACGAAAAATTTTCTCTTTCCAAGTAAATCTGAAACGTAACCAGAGAAGACTTTCATAAGACCAGAAATCCCTTCTATTAACCCTCCTGCAAAACCTATCAATGCAGGATTTGCCCCAAGAGAAGACAGAAAGAAAGGTAGTATGGGAAAAATCATTTCACTGCTCATGTCGTTTAGAAAACTTGTAAAGCTAAGCAGTTTCACGTTTCTATCCATGTAAATGAAGTAACCACAAACTTCATAAACCTGTTGGATAATATGAGTTTGAGGGCCGGTAGCTCAGCGGTAGAGCGCCGCCTTGGCATGGCGGAGGCCTGGGGTTCAAATCCCCACCGGTCCACTCCAAGAATACCATTAAAAACAATTCTGCAGTTCTGAACTTATGCAAGTCAGAAAAGAAGATGGTGCTGGCGGAAAGTACATGCAGGAATTTCTAAAAAACTATATACTGTCTCGCTTCAGTGGGGGAGTAGGAGAAATAAAGCTTGAAGACATGGACGACTCTTCCGATTTTGAAGATTTCGTCTTTACAACTGATTCATACGTCGTAACGCCTCCAGTTTTTAGAGGCGGGAGTATTGGCTCCCTCGCAGTATGCGGTACGAGTAATGATTTAGCCGTTATGGGTGCTAAGCCTTACGTTATTTCACTCTCTCTTATAATCCAAGACGGATTCGAAACAAGAACGCTCGAAAGAATATTGGATGACGTAAAGTACTGGTGCGACGAAGTAGGCGTTAAAGTAATAACGGGAGACACGAAAGTCGTAGAAGTAAACATAGAAATAGCAATTAACACAAGTGGAATAGGAAAGAGAAGTGAAGAACTTGAAAAAAACATAGAGGTGGTGAGAGAGTATAGAGATTACCCCTACAGGTGGGTTAGAGATAGAGGTTTAAGCGAAGGTGACGTAATAATAGTCTCTGGAAGTATAGCTGAGCACGGAATGGCAGTTATGCTCGAAAGAGAAGAATTTGGATTCGAAATAGACGTTAAATCCGATGTTTACCCAGTATGGCTTTTTTTGAGAGATGCTTTAAAAGTTGGAGGAATAACTGCAATGAAAGATCCCACGAGAGGAGGGATTGCAGGAGTTTTAAACGAAATGGCTGAAAAAAGTGGAGTTGGAATACTCATAGAGGAAGAGAAAGTACCCGTTCGAGAAGAAATTAGGGGCATATGCGATGCATTGGGCTTAGATCCAATGAACATGGCGTGCGAAGGGAGGGTTGTAATGGGAGTAATTGAAGAAAAAGCTGATGATGTGCTGAGGGTTCTAAGAAAGCACGACGAGAGCGCTGAGATAATAGGCTACGCTACGGAAGAGTTTAAAGAAGTAGTCGTAAAAACGCCTATCGGCTCAAAGAAAGTCTTACCACCACCTCTCGCAGATCCTGTGCCGAGAGTTTGCTAAAGCGTAATTTTTATTTTTATATAAAGGACTAATCGTAGAAAATTAAGTTAAATTTAAACATCATTAAAGTTAAAAAAGCTAAAAGTCGAAGTAATAAATCGTTAGTAATACTTTAAAAGCATTGGGTAATAACACAATATATAAACATGATAAATTTTAAAAATCACTTCTAACTTCAGCTAAAAAGGTGGGAGCATGGACTTAAAGATAGGTGGCATAATAATCGATGAACTTAGAAACGTCACGATAAAAATAGGAGAAATTGTAGATGAGGAAGAACTTGAAGAGTTAAAAGAATTACCAACTCCAAAACCTCACATACTCGACTTAAGGTACTGGGATAGAAAACTTCTCAGCAGGTACGAACCAATTTACGCTCCTGTTCAAGATTTTTGCAACCTTTGTACTATGGGCCCATGTGAGCTAACGGAGAATAGGGAAGGTGCGTGTGGTATAGATTTGAGAACTCAAAAAGCAAGAATGGTAACGATAGCTTGCCTTATAGGCGCTTCCGCTCACGCCACTCACGCCAGACACCTCGTTCATTACTTAATCGAAAAATTCGGTAGAGATCACCCAATAGACTTAGGGCCAGATATAGACATAGAAGCCCCAAACATAAGACTCGTTCTTGGAATAAGGCCAAAAACGATAGGGGATCTTGAGAGAGTTCTAAACTACGTAGAACAGGAATTAGTAAGAGTTCTGCATACGATACATACTGGACAGGAAGAAGATTACGTGGACTTCGAGTCAAAAGCTCTGCACGTAGGTATGCTCGACCACGTTGGAATGGAGGTTGCAGACATCGCACAGATAGTAGCGTTTAACTACCCAAAAGGAGATCCAGATGCTCCACTTATAGACATAGGTTTTGGTGTACTTGAATCGGAAAAACCGATAATTCTGGTCATAGGCCACAACATACTACCAGCAAGAAACATCGACGATTACCTCAGAGAAAAAGGCTTAGAAGACAAAGTAGAAATTGCTGGATTGTGTTGCACGGCAATAGACACATCACGTTATGATCCTAAAGCTAAGGTCGTTGGCACTCTCAGCTACGAACTTAGGGCTATAAGGTCGGGAATACCAGATGTAGTAGTTACGGATGAACAGTGTATAAGAGCTGACACTTTGAGAGAGTGTGCGAAAATGGGAATACCACTTATAGCCACTTCTGAAGCGGCAGCCAGAGGATTAATAGATAGAACGGAAGACAACCCTGACGAGATCGTTGAAGATTTAGTTTCTCGAAAGTTAAAAGGTGTTTTGATAAGAGATCCGGACAAAGTTGGTGAAATAGCTGTAAGAGTTGCACTCGAAGTTCACAAGGAAAGAAAACCCCCTATTTACATGAGCGAAGAAGAGCTGGAGGAGATGATAGACTGGTGCGTTCTGTGCATGAACTGTGTCTTTGCTTGCCCTCACAACCTTAGAATTGACGTCGCCATGAAAAACGCTAAATCTGGCGATTTAAGCTACTTCGAGAAAATAGAAGATACTTGCTTAGCATGCGGTAGGTGCGAACAAGTTTGTCCGAGAAACATAAGAGTAGTTGACGTAATAATGAAAGCTGCATACGAACACATGAGAAACAAAACTGGGAAGATGAGAGCTGGCAGAGGGCCTATAAAAGACACGGAAATAAGAAAAGTAGGTCAGCCGATAGTTATGGGTACGATACCGGGAGTAATAGCTCCAATAGGATGCCCAAACTATCCAAAGTCGAGAAAAGAAGTTTCGGAGATAATAGAAGAATTCCTTAAGAGAAAATACATAGTTGTTACGACTGGTTGCCACGCTATGGACCTTGGCATGTATAGAGATGAAGAAGGGAAGAGTTTGTACGAAAAATACCCCGGAGTTTTTGATGCAGGGGGGTTAGTTAACTGTGGCAGTTGCGTATCTAATTCTCATATCACTGGAGCGGCAATAAAAATAGCGGCTATATTCGCACAGAGACCTTTGGAAGGAAATTACGCTGAAATAGCGGATTACATTCTCCACAGAATAGGTGCAGTTGGCCTTGCGTGGGGTGCTTATAGTCAGAAAGCTGCCAGCATAGCGACTGGTTTTAACAGGTTGGGCATACCGGCAGTAGTAGGGCCACACGGAGCCAAGTACAGAAGGGGTTACGTCGGTAAACTTTGGAAAAAAGAAAAGTGGTGGGTTTACGACATAAAAACGAGAAAGAAAATGGAAATTGAACCTTGCCCGGATTGCCTGCTCGTAGTAGCGGAAACGAAGGAAGAAGCAATAGTACAGCTTGCGAGGCTATGTATAAGACCGGGAGATACTTACATGGGCAGGCAGATAAAGTTGACTCACTACCTCGAGCTTAGCGAAAAGTATCTTGGCTGTTTACCAGACGACTGGCATCTTTACGTGAGAACGGAATTAGACTTGCCAACAAAGATGAAAGAGAAGCTTCTAAAAATTTTAGAGGAGGAACACGGATGGAAAATAGACTGGAATAAGAAGAAAATATTAGAAGGGCCAATTAGAAGTTACGATGCTGGATTTAACCCCACAATGGTCGAGCACGTTTACGAGAAATATACTAAAAGCGGGTGATAGAATGGAAAAGCTGTTTAATCCGGAATTTTCAGTCGAAAGAGCTAAAGTTGTTACTCCAGAATTAGTGGCTAAGATAATTACGAGGAAAAGAGTTACCTTAGTTACTGGTGGGAAACTACTTGAAGACGAGTTATTAGCAGACTTGGTTTCAGAAACACCATTTAACGCAAAAAAGCTTGAAACTCTAATTTCTTTCATGAGGTGAACGTTATGGTTGAAAGAAAGAAAGTAGAGATACCTGAAGGTGTTAAAGTAAAAGTTAGCGAAGGAGAAGAGTACGATTTTCCAGTTGATATATCACCGATGCACGAGGGTGAAAGAATAAGAAAAGGAGATATGTACGTAGAGTTGGCAGGGCCAAAACAACCGGGATTTGAGTTAGTAATGGCTCTCTCACCTGATCAAG
>Ga0256833_1003140_pt1 | contig 11402 bp, 14 predicted proteins | sample 356284metaG_FD_190535 | JGI IMG/M metagenome (GOLD analysis project Ga0256833, IMG submission 190535) | Hydrothermal vent microbial communities from Mid Atlantic Ridge, Atlantic Ocean - 356-284 | ecosystem: Environmental > Aquatic > Marine > Hydrothermal vents | place: Atlantic Ocean: Mid...
ATAAATGAACGAAAATCGTGTGTGGAGAATGCCTTAGACAATAAGGCATTAAAAGCATGTAAGCCACAAAGAAAAGTTAAACACTAAAAACTTTGTAGCCAAAGAGTTTTATATTTTGGCTACGCAAACTTTTTTAAACGGTGGATAAAATTCACCCTACAAAAGATACTTTTCATAATTCTCTATTTTCCCCTCTAACCTTTCAGCCATCGCCTCATCTGCTTCACCCAAATGTTCTAAAATAATCCTCGCTTCATCTCTATAAGCTTTGACTTTCTCAGCTTTCCAATACTCTGGAGGTTTACCCAAATTAGCGACTCTGTCTGCCATTTTTACCACCCAAATCTCTTGGGGTTGTTGTTTTATTCTCTCCAAAGAATCTAGCATCTGCTCTTTTTTTGTGGCTAAAGTTTCATCTTTAGTCAATGCTAAAACACCATTAGCCACCTCTTTTGAAAAGCTTTGAACTAATTCTTCATAAGTAACTGATGTGTCTTCTATGGTGTCATGAAGTATGGCACAAGTTATGGCAAGTTCAGGGTTTTTAAGTCCTAAACTAACAGCCATCACTTCCATCATCACATTTCCAAGATGCGTAAGATAAGGTAATTTCTCCCCTGGGTATTTTTGCTCTTTGTGAACTCTTGAAGCAAAGAACCATGCTTTTGTTAGATTGTCTTGGTTTGTCATTGTTTATTACCTATCATAAACGGCATCAATCGAGCCATATTACGAGCATCATCAATACCTCTATGATGTGTACCCAATAGCTCCAAATCTACATATTTTAAAGCTTCATCTAATCCACAAGGCTTGATTTTATGTACTTTTGCAAATAACTTTTTAATGTTTAAATGCTCTTCATTAAAAGGATAAGCTATGCCATGCAATTTGCAATCACGCTCAAACTGACTTTTGTCATAATCTCCCCATGAACAAAAAATAAAATCATCATATTTTAAAAGCCATATCTTCAAATCTTCTATTACTTCTTTGTATTCCCTCGACTCTTCTACATCTTTTTGGGTTATGGTTGTAAGCTCTTTACAAAAGGGAGTCAATATGGAGTTGATAATAGGCTTTATAAATATCTCATACTCATCAACTATTTCTAAACTTTTAGCATCAACCATCACAGCCCCTATCTCAATGGTTTCCATCTCTTCTCTTTTAACACTCCCTTGATTGCAACAAGTTGCTTCTAGGTCTATTATTAGATAATATTTCATTTACTTCCTTAATTACTAAGTTCTATTTTACGTCCCTCTAAATCACAAACTACAAAAACCCTTTTCCCCTCAAATTTATAGTGTGAAAGAATTTCTATCTGCACTTTCTCTAAATGCTTTGCTACATCTTCCACTTCCAAAGTAAAGCCAAGTCGAATATTTTCTATTTCTCCACCATCTGTTAGAGGATAAAGCTCCAAAACTGTTTTGCCCACGTAAGCCGAAAAGTGTACAGCTCCTTTTCCGTGTTGTTCTTTTATGAAATTTAAGCCTAAAAGCTTCTCATAAAATTGTTTGCTTGCTTCTATATTTTTATATCTTAAGACAAGTAGGTTTAATTGCATTGAAAAGTTCCCTAACCCTCAATCCCATACAACTTCAACAAACTCTCAACCTTAGGTTCACGTCCTAGCCATTGTTTATAAAGGCTAGACATATCTTCTGAACCTCCTTTATTTAGGACGTACTTTAAGTAGCCATCGGCTTTTTCTTGGTTGAAGCCACTCTGTTCATCTAAACACTCATAAAAGGCATCGGCACTTAACACTTCTGCCCATTTGTAGGAGTAGTAACCAGCAGCGTAGCCACCTGCGAAGATGTGGGCGAAACCATTTTGAAACTTGTTGTAACTTGGCACTTTTAAAAGGGCTGTTGTTTCTCGAATGCCATCTATGAGAGCTTGAACCTCTTCACCTTGGTAGAGCTTTTTATGCAAATTAAAATCAAAAAGAGACAACTCCACTTGACGGACAATTCCTAAAGCTGACTGATAGTTTTTGGTCTCTTTGATTTTGTCTAAAAGCTCCTCGCTCATCGGTTCCCCTGTTTCATGATGAAATGCAAAACGTTTTAAGATAGGTTTTTCATAAGCAAAAGCTTCTAAAAACTGTGAAGGGAACTCTACCACGTCCCACGCAACACCATTGATGCCTGAAACCGAACGCTCTTCACAAGTACCAAAGAGGTGGTGAATGCCATGACCCATCTCGTGAAATAGCGTTACCACATCGTCATGACGCAATAGGCTTGGATTTGGCTCTGTTGAGGGTGAGAAGTTACAAACAATGAACGCTGTTGCCAAATGTTTTTCACCTTTGGCATCGACATAGTGTGTCTCCCAATCGTGCATCCACGCTCCTCCTCGTTTGCTCTCTCGTGCTTCAAGGTCAAAGTAAATTCTACCTGACAATGCCCCCTCTTTGTAGATGTCAAAAGGTTTTACTTTTTCATTCCATATGGTGGCAGTTGAGGGTTTAAACTCAACACCAAAGAGTTCAGAGACCACATCAAGTAAGCCTCTAAGCACTTTAGATTGTTCAAAATAGGGTTTTGTCATACTCTCATCAAAATCAAACTTCTCTTTTTTGAGCTTTTCAGCGTAGTATGCCACATCATAACCTTGCAAATCTTCAATGCCATCGGTACGCAAGGCAAAAGCTTTTAACTCAGCTAACTCCTCTTTGGCTTGTGGCAAGGCTTTTTGCCCTAACTCTTCTAAAAACTTTGTTACCTCATCGGTAGAACTTGCATCTTTGGTTGCTAAAGAGTACGCTGAAAAACTCTCAAAGCCTAAAAGTTTGGCTTTTTTCTGACGTAAAGCTAAAAGTTCATCTATCACTTCAGCATTTTCAGGGCTTCTTGACGCATAGGCTTTAGCAATCTCTTCACGACGTTCACGAGAAGTTCCATAGGTCATGTAGGCTAAGTAAGAAGGGATTTGTAACGTAAATTTATAAACCGTTTTTCCCTCTACTTCTGTTTTCGCCAATGCCAAATCAGAAGCTGGAATTTCGGCTACCTCTTTTTCATCTTCGATTATCATCTCAAAAGCGTTGGTTGCATTGAGGAGGTTTTGAGAGAAGTTATTACCCAGTTCAGAAAGTTTTAAATCTATGGCTTCAAGCTCTTTTTTCTCTTCTAAAGAGAGGTCTGTTCCTGAAAGAACAAAGTCTCGAATGTCATGTTCTAACACACGTTTTTGCTCTGAATTTTGAGCATTTACAGATTTAATCTTCTCAAACAAGGCTTCATTTTGAGCAATGGTTGAACTAAACTTTGAAAGATGAGGCAAAGACGCTTCATAAGCTTTTTGGGTTGCTTCAGAGTTTTCTACTGAATTTAGGTGAGAAAGTGGCGTAAAGAAATTTCCAAGTTCTTCATCTAAATCTTGCATCGGTTTAATCACTTTATCATAAGCACTCTCATCACTTTTTACAATCTCCTCTATGACAGCAAGTTGTGAAGCCAACATCACTTCTAAATCTTTGGGGAACGCTTCTAAATTTTCTATTTTAAATTCTTGAAATGGCATATTTTATCCTATTTATGTATTAATTAGATTCTAATCTCTTTAAAGTTGAAAGAGTTAAATCTATGGAAGAGTAAACTCCATCTAAATCTTGTAAGTAGTCTTCATTTATATAAACTTCATTGGAAACAAATAAGAATACATTATGCTTCCTAATCGCTTCAACTTTGTCTTTAGTTAAGTCAGTACCTAGTGTTATCTCTATCATCACATCTATCTCACTCATTTGAGCTGTCTTAATAAACTGTTTATATCGTTCTCGTAAAGTTTTTTTAGCTCCTATTCCATAAGTTTTACCATTCAATTCAAAGAAAAAATCAAACTCTGTAGAACTATCATCTTTATCATGTGTTTTATCTATCTTATCACCATCAATTCCTATAGAAGTCAAAACGGAAAAAATCCTATCTTCATAATTTGAGCCACTATCACTTATAATTGACTGATTAATACTTTCACTAAACATCAACATAAATATCTGATTAGGTTCAACACCTTTATCTTTTAACTCTATCGCTATTCTTGATAAACTTTTTATATAGTCATCAGCATCTTTTGAAATAAAGTTTGTTTCATTTCTCTCTAGTTTATCAAAAAACAGCAATGATAACAACGCTCCATTTACGCGTGTAGCATAAGGGCTATAAAGTGTTATCTTGTCATATTCTAGTGATAAAGGGTCTAGATTTTCTAGTTTTGAAATATCTAATAAGTCTTTTAATTTGGCTTCTTGTAAAAGTAAATCTTTTATCATATAAAGCTTTAGACTAAAAATAAATAATTTTAAAGATAATTCACTATCTAACTCATCCAATATCTCAAACAGAAGTTTTTGTTTCTTTGAACCTTTTTTTATCTTATCTTCAGCATATATTATAATTTGTGAAATAGCCACTTTAAATGATGACTTTAAACTATAGGTTTTCAATATAGATGTCACTTGCTTATCCGATAAATTCATTTTGACTGAATATTTTAAAAAGAAATAGAATTTTAAATTTATATCAAATCTCTTTTTTTCAATATCTAATTTTTCTATTTTCATTATTATGCTTCCAACTCTTTCAAGATATTTTTAGCCAACGCCATAATCACAGGAACAGCCACAGAGTTTCCAAACTGTTTATAGGCTTGTGTATCACTCACCACTATCTTAAAATCATCAGGAAAACCTTGTAGTCTTCCTGCTTCTCGTGGAGATAGCTTTCTAGGATTTTTATCTTTTTGTTCTATCAATATTTCAGAACCATCTTTATAATATCTAGCACTAATTGTACTTGTATATTCTGATTTTTCAGTAAACATAGAGTAGCCAAAGCCATTACCTTTGGCTTTATGTTCCAGTTTTCGTCTTTGATGACCTGCCCATAGTTTATCAGAAATAGTATATTTTTTATCAACCTCTTTGTCTAAAATATCTCCAACTTTAACCGAGTGTTCAGAAGGCTTTGGAAATTCAAAATTGACATCATGGTCTAAAAATCCAATAATATATATTCTTTCTCGATTTTGAGGAACACCAAAATATTTAGCATTTAAAACTTCCGAAAAAACCTTATATCCCAACTCCTCTAATGTCTCTTTTACCACTCTAAAAGTATTACCTTTATCATGATTTTTAAATCCTTTTACATTTTCTAAAAAGACTACTTTTGGCTTATGCTCTTTTGCTATTTTAGCAATATCAAAAAAGAGTGTCCCCCGAGTATCTTCAAAACCTTTTTTTAAACCTGCATTCGAAAAAGGCTGACAGGGAAAACCTGCCAATAAAATATCAAAAGATGGTATCTCTTTTGGTTCAATTTGAGTAATATCTCCAGATGGTAAATGTCCATAATTGCTAGAATAAGTTGTTTGTGCATATTTATCAATTTCAGAAGCAAAAACAAAAGAACTTTTCTCTTTAAATATCTGTTCAAAACCCAATCGAATCCCACCAATACCTGCAAAGAGGTCGATAAATCTATATGATGTTTTACTTTGCGTATCATCTAAATTATTAAAATGTAATGTCATGTCTAGTTGCCTAAAGTTTGGATTTACAATAACCATAATTATACCCTTATATCTTGAATAATATAATTATAAAATATTTTTTTAAAACTCTCTAAAAACATGTCAAATTGTAATGTTTTTATCTAAATTTATTTTATAACTTCTCTACAACGCTATCATTAAGTTAAAGCAAGTAAAATGCCCCAACATAAAACAAGGACAAGACATGGCAGAAGAAGTACAAAATCCACTAGACCAACAATTTTACGCAAGGGCTGATGCCTTTATCAATTTAGCCAATGATGCTATTACCAGAGAAGAAGCCTCAGCAGGACAAATTGCCAACTCATTAATGTTTGCAGCCTCACGTTTTAACGCATGGGTAGCTTCTGCTTCCTATAAAGAGAGCAGTGCATTAGAAAAAGACAGAGACGAAATATTAGAGTTTTTTACCAAACAATACAATTTAATGCTTGCAGAAAACCTTGATTCGTACATAGAGAATTTTGATGATTATTTAAATCATGCAAAACCTTCAAAGTAGGCTACGGCTCTACTCCTGCAAGGGTTAAAGCAAATAGCACCTCTACCCCACTTTGTCGTAACACAGAAACAGCTTCTATGAGCGTTGTTCCTGTGGTGACAATGTCATCTACCAAAATCACCTCAACACCTTTTTTGCCTGTGTAAACAAAATCTCTAGGATTCTCTAATCTAAACTGTAACTTTTTTCCCGAATAGTTCACCTGATTTCTAGCCATGAGTTTAGCATGTTGTACTTTGACATTTTTCATTTTCATCTCATGGGTCAAGAGTGCCACATGGGCATAACCTGACTTTACAGATTCATCAACACCTACCACATAAATCGTTCTCTCATCTTCTTGCATAAACTTTTGCATAAAAGGTTTAAATGAAAGTTTTGCCAAAGCTTTAAAGACTTGAAAGCCTTGTGGGGTGTGTTTGGTAAAGAGGAGGTCTTCAATGTATTGGTATTTGAAAAAGCTATAAACCTCTAAATTTCCCACCACTCTTTTGCTCACACTGGCTTGTAAAAGATTTGTGTGGCAAGTTTTACAAAAAGTTTCAACACTTAGTTTATGACAAGAGAGACAACGCATGATTTAAGCTATAAGATGTCTCTTAAAACAATGGCATAGTGTAAAACAATGAAGTTTAAAATAAAAATTCCCAAAGAGGAAGCACGAGAGAGTAAGGTCTCAAAACGTGTTCGCTCTTTACCATTGGTTCTAAAAGCAATGCGTAGATGTATGATGGTAATCACCGTCATAATGGCAACCAAAATTAATTTTCCTCGTAGTGCATCTATCACTTTAGAGTGTGCGTCCAAATTAAAAAGGACATAAATCATATTGTTCTCAATAATCATCCAAATACCTGTTCCAATGAGCATCACCAAAACTACCATCTCAAAATAACCAAATATAGGGCCAACTCGTGGATAGACCAATTTTTGGTCTTCTGGATTTCGTAATGAAATACCCAGAACAAACATGAAAACCGACCCCCCTATCCATGAGATAGCAGCCACTAAATGTAAATGTATTCCCCAACCCAAAATGTCCCTTTGTAATATATATTATTATATTATATCAGTAAAAAAGAGAAATTGTGAAAAAATTTAAAATTCGTTCCCTTATCGTCTAAAGCTAGACTCATTTTCTCTTGATTGTTCAATCTCTACTATCATCTCAATTACTTTTTTATAGCTATTCATAAAATATTTTTTAAACAAAGTATAATTACCTGTTTCATAGTAAGTCACTATGGATTTCAAATACTCCTTTACACTCTCTTCATCTGGAATATAAATCATATTTGCACTCTCTTTTAAAACCACATTTAACATCAGCCTAGCTGTTCTTTTATTGCAGTCTGTAAAATATTGAAGATAGGCTAAATTGTTATGAATATATAAAGCTTTGTTAAATGGATTTTCAATGGTGTCTGCTATCTTAAAGAGATAGTTTAACTCATCATCAAGCTTCTCTTTTGTTGCTAAAGGTATGTAATTACATCCTAAAATAGTCACTTCACTATCTCGTGGAACAGCTCGTCTGTTTTCAGGTATCATTTCAGCAGATAAAATATAGTGCAAATCTTTTAAAGTCTGTTTTGATGGCTTTAAATCTTTAGTAATAAACATCTCATAAGCATCTCTAAGATTTAAAATCATCTTAGCATCACTGTATTTTTTTCCCCCTGCTGTTCTTCCATATTCTATTAACGCCTGTGTGTCCAACTTATCATAAGTGTTCCCCTCAATAAGTGCTGAAGTATGAATAAAATCTAAACCAAATTTATCTATATAGCTTTTATTATTTAAAAACTTCTCCAATGAAACCTCTTGATTTAACCCCTCCAAAAGCTCTAACTCTTTAGGTGTAAATATATCTACATTATCTAAGTAATTAGGATTGTAGGTTATCATTGTTGCTCCTTAAACAAAATTCTCAATTTATGTATTTTTCAAAAAGTTTAATATTATATCTAAAAGATTTTCATAATTATTGGAGATAATCAACACAGGTCTTTTCCCCTATTGTTCTAAATATCCAACTAATAATTCTACCCTTATTTAAACAAATAGGGGAACACTTTGTTCAAATATCACCATATTCCTCTTAAAAAGGACATAAGCGATTTTTATAATTTTAGCATAATTCACAGAAAATGTTATAAAATATGTCAAATTGTAATATTTTTATAAATAGAGGGACTTCTATAGTGTCTTGATATTTTTCTATTTAAGGCTTAGTGCTATATAATGTCCTCTAATCAATAGTTAGTCTAAGATATCCGATTAATGAAAAAAGTGTTAAGTAGTGCTATAATAATTGCACTGTGTTTAGGAATCAGTGGTTGTTCATCGAGAGGATATAATACAGCAAATCACAATGGTAAATATTATTATTTTCCCGATAACTGTAGTCAATTTAGATATTATAATTCAGATAGAGATAGGTTACATTGTATAAATAATGGACAAGAAACGGGAGTGATTATAACTCCAGCATCAAGTTCACAAGTTCAAAATCATTTGTATCAAGAAAGAAGTAATCAACAAGCATGGGATTCTATAAATAGAAATATACAACAACAAAATCAAAATTTTCAACTGCAACAAATGAATAATAATTTACAAGGATTGAGATATGGCTACTAATAAAACAATAATAAATAAGGAATTAAAACATGACAAATGAAGTAAAAATAACTAAATGGCTTAGAGAAAATACTAATTTATCAATGGCAAGAACAGAAGGAGATAGTCCAGCTGTTAAACTCGATAGATTATATATAAATAGAAGTGAAGCTTATGAAATTAGAGATTTTATACTTAACTACTATAATTGTTGTAACCTAGGACATACCGATGAAAATTATAAAAAAACATTTAATAAAATAATGAAATTTAAAAAAGGTGAAAAAGTAAAAACAGAAACAATGCTTAGCCATTTTAAAAAAACTAATAAAAATTGTTAGTGAAATATATTATGTTAAAATGATAATAAATTATGAGGAGTATATTATGATTGTTGATGATTTTAGAATTGTAATTAAAGCAAAAAAAGTTCCAGTAAATATTAATAATGAAATAATTGATTATATACAAGATAGTACACTTCAAAATAATCACTTACATTGTCAAATATATTTTAAAGACACCTTAATTGCTCAAGGTATAATACTAGACTTTTATAAAGAATTTGAAATATTAGAAGGATTTAACGAAGTACCTTTTACTCATATATTAACATTTGAATATAATGGTCGTGAACATCAAGCATATACAAGATTTGGTAAAGCTATATATAAAATGAAGTATTTGAATAATCCACCTATAGAAAATAACATAAGAGAGTTGTATATTGATGAAATAATTTCTTATTTTAATGGCTATATTAATTATTTAAAAGAAAATTATACCGATTTAAATATAACATATATTCCATCACAATCCAAAATACCTGATGATTTATCAGGTAAATTATCTAAAATAAATACGATTCCATTAAAAGCAAATATTTCTAAAAATAGTTCTGTATCAAGCAAAAGTATAACAAATTTATCAGCACAAAAATTTAATAAATATTCTGTAGATTTAAGCCAATCAAGTACTAATGATAACTTTATACTTATTGATGATGTAATGGGTACAAGTGCTTCCTTATGTGAAACCATGTATAAACTATATGATTTTAATAAAAAAGTTAATTTCTTCTTTATTCCTGTAAAGGATGTAAAAAGATGAAAAACAAAGTTTTTATAAGTGGTTCTATATCTATTAAAAAACTACCACAAGAAGTTAAGAATAGTATTCATAAAATTATAGAACAAAATTTTGGAATATTAGTTGGTGATGCAAAAGGAATTGACACTTTAGTACAAAATTATTGTTTATCATTAAATTATTACAATGTAACTATTTATTCAATTTCTACATTTCCAAGATATAAAGCAAGCGAAAATTTTAAAATCAAATATATTGAAGTTCCAAATAATATTAGACAGGAAAGAGAACGACAACAAGAAAAAGATAAAGCTATGACAATAGACAGTGAATTTACTTTTACTGTATGGGATAGTAGAAGTAAAGGAAGTTATTTAAATATACTTCGTGGATTAAATAATAATAAAAAAGTTAAAGTTTATTTATCTACTAAAAATTCATTTTTAAATAAAATTACAAAAAATGAAATAGAGTTTATTTACAGAGAAAATAATGGATATACAGCTTCAGAAGTTATTCAATATTTAAAAAATGAAGCTGAAGATTTTTTTCAAAAAACACAAGATTTAAATAAATATTTAATTCAAAAATTAGTAATACAAAAAGATGATAAAATTTATATACCAACTAATAAATATGAGAATTTATTTATTATTGATAAGTATCATGGAAGAATCAAAGGAATTAAATTTAAAAATGAATTTATTAATTGGATTGAGAAGCATATTAAAGAAGAAAGAAAACCGCAGCAAACTAGCTTGTTTTAAACTTAAAAGTAGTGCAAAGACTAGCAAAACCTTGGAAAAAACAAGTGTATAGACGGAAAATTTAAGCTTTAAAGTTTCGCATAAATTAATATCAAAATACAAAACTTTTAAGCCGTATTACCCACTTGTCTTTCAAGTCAGTCGTTGTACCAATAAAAAACAATATTCTAATAAGTTCTAATTAGTATTTATTAGAATATTGTTTTTTGTAATCAAACGAATTTTAGATGATGCAAAAGTTGCTTGAATGGTTACTGTTTTTCTTAGCATTTAAATTCCCAAAACAAACCAATAAGGCTCAAAGCTCTCTTCAACTAAATGGGCGGCTATCAAGGCAATGAAATCTTCATACTCCCCAAGTGTATGTGCTTTGTCTAAAGCTTCATAATACGCCAAACTATTCTCTACTTTTAAAATCACAGGAGGAAAGCCACTTTTCATCAATTCAAAATTCATAAGTAGCAGTGAGGTTCTGCCATTGCCATCGGAAAAAGGGTGTATGCCCACAAAATCAACATGAACCCTACAAGCTCTCTCCACAGCATGAAGGGTTTGAGCTTCACTCTTATACCAAGATACAAAAGCCTCCATTTTACTTGGCACTTCAATAGCACTGGGTGGACGATGAGTAGCCCCCGAAATTAGTACATTTATATTCCGATAACTCCCTGAATTTTCATTATCTATGTTTTTTAAAATAAGTGCATGTAACGATTTAATCGTATATTCACTCAATATCTCATCTTTGCTAACCAAGCTCTCCACAAACTCAATCGCCTCTTTATGGTTAATGGCTTCAAAATGTTCACGCAAACTTTTACCACCAATGGTTATGCCCTCTAAAGCCA
>Ga0256833_1003141_pt1 | contig 11401 bp, 12 predicted proteins | sample 356284metaG_FD_190535 | JGI IMG/M metagenome (GOLD analysis project Ga0256833, IMG submission 190535) | Hydrothermal vent microbial communities from Mid Atlantic Ridge, Atlantic Ocean - 356-284 | ecosystem: Environmental > Aquatic > Marine > Hydrothermal vents | place: Atlantic Ocean: Mid...
CCTTTTCTGGTATATCGGTACCCTCGGTTTTTCCGCTGTTGACTCATACATATCATCCCATCTTTTCAGATTCAGAGAGATCAACTCTTCCATCGAGCGACAGTTTTCACGGCAGACGGAATAACTTTTCTTACCTCTTTTTGCTCCACGCATATCCTGAAAAACTTTGAATAACGAAACCGGGGGATTAAACTATTAAAAATGGAGGTTAATAAATGGCGCTCGTAACGATGAAAGAAATTCTTGATGATGCAAGAAAAAGAGGATACGGAGTTGGTGCTTTTAACATCAACAACCTGGAGTTTCTCAAGGCTATAGTTGAAGCCGCTGAAGAGGAGAAATCACCTGTGATAGTTGCCGTAAGCGAGGGGGCAATGAACTACGCGGGAATTGAGTATCTTGCCGAACTCGTGAAAGTAGCTGCGGGAAAGGTCAGTATTCCCCTGGCATTACATGTTGATCACGGAAAACACTGGGAGGTCATTGTTTCTGCCATCCGGCACGGATTTACATCTGTGATGATAGACGCTTCGGACAAAAGTTTTGAAGAAAATGTGGAAATTACCTCAAAGGTTGTGGATCTTGCCCATGCCGTGGGCGTTACCGTTGAAGCCGAAATTGGAAGACTCAGGGGAGTGGAAGACATTGTCAATGTAAGTGAGAGAGAAGCGGTTTTAACCGATCCCCGGGAGGCAAAAGAATTTGTTGAATTAACAGGTGTTGATGCCCTTGCAGTGGCAGTGGGAACATCACACGGTGCTTACAAGTTTAAAGGTGAGCCCAAACTCGATATTCAAAGGATCCGGAAGATTCGTGAACTTGTGCAGATCCCCCTCGTCCTGCACGGAGCAAGCGGAGTTATTCCTGAAATAGTCGAACTGGCAGAGAGGTACGGAGCAAAGCTCAAAGGAGCCCGCGGGGTACCGGACGATCAGATAAAAGAGGCAATAAAAGCAGGAATTGCAAAGATAAATATCGATACTGATCTCCGGCTGTCCTTTCTGGCAGGTGTGAGAGAGTATCTCCATGAAAATCCCGACATTTTTGATCCACGGAAGTATTTAGGAGAAGGCATGAAATTCGTTAAAGAAACTGTCCGCATGAAGATGAGACTCTTTGGATCGAGCGGAAAGGCATGATCAGGGGAGTCAGAGGCGCAATCACCTGCGATAAAAACACGAAAGAGGAGATTTTAAGTCGCACGCAGGAACTCCTGAAAGAGATGTTTTTGCGCAACCAGATTGAGCCCGAAAGGATAAGTGCCATCATATTCACGGCTACGAAAGACCTGAATGCGGCATATCCCGCAGAAGGGGCGAGACTCATGGGACTTAAGAATGTACCCCTTCTTGACATGCAGCAGATGGAAGTCGTTAACGCCCTACCAATGACGATAAGGGTTCTGATACTATTTGAATCCACTAAAGCTCAGGAAGAGATAAGGCATGTGTATCTCCGTGGTGCAAAAAACCTGAGGAGTGACCTGCATGATTAGAGTGGCTTTCCAGGGAGAGAAAGGGGCATACTCAGAGGAGGCAGCCTACAAATTTTTTAACGGCAGAGAGATTGAAACCATGCCCTGTTTTTCCCTCCAGGAAGTCGTTGATCTCGTTCAAAACGGTGATGCGGATTTTGGTATCCTGCCGATCGAAAATACCGTTGCTGGCTCAATAACACAGAGTTATGACCTCCTTTTTACATCCACCCTTAATGTTTACGGCGAGGTTACCATCAGGGTTTCTCACAACCTTCTGTCGGTCGAAGGAGCCTCTCAAAGGACTATCAGGTATGTGGTATCCCATCCGCAGGCACTTGCTCAGTGCGAAAACTACATAAGGAGGAAGAATCTTGTGGCAATTCCTGAATTTGACACCGCGGGAAGCGCAAGGAAGGTAAAAGAGATGAACGATCCAGCTTATGCCTGTATCGCGTCAGAGAGGGCAGCCCGCATATACGGCCTCAAAATCGTTGACGAGTCTATTGAGGATTTCCCCTGGAACTACACGAGATTTTTCGTTCTATCAAGAGAGGAGCCGGAAAAAGGGGATTACAACAAAACATCTGTAGTCTTCTCCACCAGGCACAGACCAGGTGCCCTCCTGAGATGCCTTGAGGCCTTCGCGAAAAGGGGTATAAACCTTACGAAGATAGAATCAAGACCGGACAAAAACACCCCATGGAGATACCTTTTCTACCTCGACTTCGAGGGGCACATATCCGAACCTCATGTGGAGGAGGCATTGATCGAACTTCTTAAGATAGCAACCTTCGTTAAAGTGATTGGATCTTATCCAGGAGAGAAGAGGTGAAAGTCGGTATAGTGGGACTCGGCCAGATAGGTGGTTCCCTTGCCCTCGCTCTTAAAAAAACGGGTAAGTACAGGATAACGGGAATGGACATATCGGAAGAAATCAGGGAGGCAATTTCAGGTAAAATAGACGGTGTGACCGAAAACTACGGAGAATTGAAAAACTTTTCCGAAATCGTTATTCTGGCCGTGCCTGTCAGAGAGATAAAAAAACTTCTTGGCATTTTCAGAGATTTTTCGGGCATAGTAATGGATACTGGCAGTACGAAGGTTGAAGTTATGGAAGAGGCTCGAAAGTACGGCTTCAGGTTTGTGGGTGGCCATCCCCTCGCAGGCACAGAAAAAATAGGGCCTGAAAGCTGGTCCTCTTCCCTTTTTCAGGGAACTCCATTTTTTCTCACCGGTAATCTCAGAAAAAAGGACAGGGTGGTCGTTGAAAACCTCGTAAGGGACACCGGGGCAAATCCCGTGTGGATAGAGCCAGAGATCCACGACAGGATTATGGCTTACACGAGCCACATGCCCTATGTCCTCGCCCTCGCACTTACCCACCTGTCTTCAAAGTTCAGCAGATTCTGGGGTCCCGGTATAAAATCCACGACAAGACTCGCAGCTCAGAATCCGGAAATGGCCCTTGACATTCTGTTTACGAACCGGAAAAACATCGAGGACGCCCTTCAGGATTTCTCCAATGTCCTTATGGAATTGAAAATTTTAATGAGAGATCCTGAAGAACTCCGAAAATTTCTTGAAGAAATTTACAGGAAAAGGAGAGAAGTTGATGGCTCAGGATGAGGCGGGTACCTCCTACGCAAGAAGTTCTCAAGAAAAGGCGAAGCTGAAAGCCGTAATCTTTGACCTTGGCAATACACTGGTAAAATTCACCGGAGACCTGAATGAGACCAACTTCCAGGGGGTTAAACTCATACACAGGGTAATATCCCTTGACGGTATCCACATTGATTTTGAAAGACTTCTAAAAGTATGGACAAAAGAGAGGGTGGAGGGTATCATCCGTGCCAGCGCCACGCTTAAAGAAGTAACAGCTGATCAGGTATTCGAGCGTGTCATGCAACTTTTAGGAATTCCAGAACTCAACAGCCACACGAAAAAGAGGGCGGTGGACGCCTTCTTTACGCCTGAAATTGAGAAATACACACTTGATCCCCACGCCCGGGGAATTCTCGAATTTCTTAAAGAAAAAAATCTGAAAATAGGACTCATTTCCAACACCACCTGCCACAGATTCGTGGAAAGACTGCTGAAAAAATTTGATCTTACCCCGTATTTCGATGTCATTATGTCTTCTGCGGGGGAGGGTATAAGAAAACCTGATCCCGAAATATTCAGGAGAGCACTTGAGCGTCTAAAAACGGACCCACAGGAAACCCTGATGGTGGGAGATCTGGCAGAACACGATGTTAAAGGTGCAAAACTTGCAGGTTTAAAAGCCGTACTACTGAACCGTGGACAAACCGGGAGCGTTACCCCTGACTATACGATAGAAAAACTCAAAGATCTCGAGCGCATTATCCTGAAGGAGATTTCCTGATCTCTTCCCTTCCTCCACCTCAGGCTGTATAAATTGCTTTATACTTTTATTCACAAACACATGCTTTCCCGGAGGTGATAATATGAGGGTTATAAACAGTGTTAACGACATGATGAATACTGCGGAAAAACTGAGGATGGAGGGGAAAACCATTGGATTTGTTCCCACCATGGGCGCCCTCCACGAGGGCCATCTCTCGCTGGTAAGAATGGCGAGAAAAGATAACGACATCGTCGTGGTCTCGGTTTTTGTAAATCCCACACAGTTTGGTCCTAACGAGGACTTTGAAAAGTATCCAAGAGACTTTGAGGGAGACAGAAAAAAACTTGAGAGAGAAAATGTGGACATAGCATTCTACCCTTCTGCTGAAGAAATGTATCCCGAGGGATACAGAACCTATGTGGAGGTTGAGGACATCACAACCCGTCTATGTGGCGCCTTCAGACCCGGCCATTTCAAAGGTGTCACCACCGTGGTTACAAAACTATTCAACATTGTCGGACCCCACAGGGCTTACTTCGGCAAAAAGGATTACCAGCAGTACAAGGTGATAAAAAGAATGGTCGCTGACCTGAACATGGGAGTTGAAATCATACCCGGTGAAATAGTACGCGAGGCTGACGGACTTGCCATGAGTTCAAGAAATCAGTACCTATCTCCCGAAGAGAGGAAAGATGCACTTGCACTTTTCAAAGCCCTGAAGCTCGCAGAAGAACTCATTAAAAAAGGTGAGAGAAATCCTGGAGTGGTAAGGGAGAAAATGATTGAACTCATAAAGTCTCATCCGCATGTAACAAAAATTGACTATGTTGAAATAGTCGATCCGGAAAACTTCCTCCCGGTGGTAAAAATTGAAGATGGAACTCTTATTGCTCTTGCAGTCTGGGTGGGTTCAACGAGACTCATTGACAACATGGAGGTGAGCCTGAAGTGAAAATCTGGGTACTGAAATCAAAGATTCACAGGGCAAGAATTACAGGCAGGAACCTCAACTACGAAGGTAGCCTCACCCTTGACCCGGATTATATGGATAAATCCGGCCTTCTGCCCTACGAGAAAGTTGAAGTTTACAACATCTCAAATGGAGCAAGGTTCTCAACTTACATCATTCCCGGAGAACGGGGAAAGAGGGAAGTGGTTCTCAACGGTGCGGCGGCAAGACTCGGAGAAGTTGGCGACCCCGTCATCATAGCCTCTTACGCCCTCGTGGATCTGGAGGAAGCAAAGACCATAAAGCCCCGGATCCTGAAATTCGACGATTCGGGTAACCCGGGAGATAACTGAAATGACGGCGTTAATTTTTTTTCTGACTCTTAAACTTCCATTCTATGTCATAGAACCTCAGATCAGAGTTGAAGACTCGGCAGTCGTCGTGTCTATAAAGAGTGACCACCTTCTTAAAATGCCCAATATCTACTATTCCGGCGAGTCTGAATTGACACAGAACACAGGTGTTGAAATGTTTGAACCAAGATACCTGCACAACATCTGGTACAGGGACACATCCGACACATTTTTCGAATTCAGAATCAAAAACATCAAACCCGGCGAGGTGTACTATTTCCAGATCGAGGCAACGGATATTGAAAAGGGTAAAGAGATAAGCTCCCGCGGCTACAGGTTCCGGGTTGTTGAGAGAAACGGAAAGTGGCAGCAAGGCCTGGTTATAGACATAGGTCCCTATTTAGGTAACCTCTCTGAAGACGGAATCACCGTTTCCTGGAAGACAAATCTTCCCTCAAAGGGTGAGGTCATTCTCTCTAACGGAAAAGTTTACACCGATGGGACTTTTTCAAAATGGCACAGAGTGAGGCTCTCAGGCCTCTCATACGGTAGAAGTTATGACTACCGTATCAGGTGCAAAACAAAAGAGGACACACTTGAGACGAGACCCTACAGATTCAGAATACCGGATCCCTACAACTTCAAATTTTCCGTATTTGGTGATACGAGGGCAAGCTGGAAAACTCCGGGTACAGGGGAGAGGATAAACGGTGTCAACACCGAAGTTCTGAGAAGAATTGCGTTAGAAAGTTTCAGAGATAGTGCGGCGTTTATGGTCGTCATCGGTGATCTTATAAGGGGGTACACTGAGGACACGAATTTTGTGAGAGTAATGTACGAGACCTGGCTCTGGGCCCTTGAGCCTGCATCTCACTTCCTACCGGTTTTTACGGTTGTGGGAAACCACGATGCCAGTGCCCCCATGATCAGGGTAAAAAAGGGCGTCTATTACGATCCACCTCCACCCTTGAGTGCAGAAAACTTCTGGGAAAAGTACTTTCCAAATCCGGATAATGGGCCTGAGGGACAACCACCTTATAGAGGAAATGTTTACAGTTTTCGGATCGGTCCCGCGCTATTTCTTGTACTCAATACTGACTACAACCAGAGGGTGTCGGGGGACAGCGTTTATTCCGTCAGACTGGACAGGACTCAGTTTGAATGGGCTGACAGTATTTTGGCCAGTGTAAGATTGCCTTACAGGTTCGTCTTCTGGCATGAGCCTCTTCTGCCTTCGGGTTCTCACGAAGGTTCAGCCCTTGACCTCCATCCTGAGGCCCGGGACTCTGCCGCTGCCCTGCTTTTTAATCACGGGATAACCGCTCTTTTCAACGCCCACGAGCATGTGTACGCAAGGGTGAGGGTAAAACCCGGTTTCTTCCGGAGTTCGAAGATTTTTCAGAGTTTGATCCGAAAGGCAGAAGTGAGTGATTTCTATCAGCTCATCTGTGGAGGAGGTGGTGCACCTTCAGGTGTGGAAAAAACGGCACAATATGTGGAGAAATTCAACAACGAGTATAGCTACGGTATTGTTAAAGTAACAGATAGTGCCGTAAAATTTACATTGTTCAATCTGGCTGGATGGAAAATTGATGAGGTTTGCCTGAGTGGGTGTAATTGAAGTCAGGAATCTTCATAAGAGTTACGGAAGAACAAAGGCGCTAAACGGTATCAGTTTCGAGTTGAGGGAAGGGGAAGTCTTTGCCCTCCTCGGTCCCAACGGAGCCGGGAAGACGACGACGATCTTCATCATCCTCGGGCTCCTTCAGGCTGATGAGGGTGATGTTTTCGTGGATGGCGAAAAAGTTAGCCCTGGAAAGTACGAATACAGGAAGAAGATAGGTGCGGTTCTTGAGGAGAACGGAATCTACGAAAGACTGAAGGTGAGGGAGAGTTTACAATTCTGGGGTGAGATTTACGGTCTGAGTAATCAGGAAATTAGAAGGAGGATAGAGGAGTTATCCGAGGAACTCGGGATAGATTTTCTTGAAAAGAGGGGAAGTGAGTTATCGAGGGGGATGAGGCAGAAGGGCTCGCTTGCGCGAGCCCTTCTGCCTCATCCCCCCATCCTCATCCTCGACGAGCCCACTGACGGCCTCGATGTCCCTGCAAGAGAAACCTTCAAAAAGATCGTCAGAAAAGAAAGGGAAAATGGTAAATCCATCCTCTATTCCACTCACATAATGGCTGAAGTGGAAGAAATCGCAGACAGAATCGCCATTATCCATAAGGGTAACATCGTTACATCCGGCACCTTACAAGAACTCCAGGAGAAATATGGCGAGAAAAAACTCGAAAAGATTTTTATCAGAGCCATAGGTTATGAACTTTAAAAAGGTCCTGACAATCTATAAAAAAGAAATAAAAGACTCGATCAGGAACAAACGGGTTCTTTACTCCACGATAATAGTCCCCCTTGTTATACTTCCCATTTTCGTAAATGTGCCACAGATGATCGCCCAGAAATCTTCTGAAAAGGCAAAGTTCAGGCCTTCAAATGTTATGCTCAGCGGATTCCGCATCCCTGGATTTTTTGAGCAGTTTGCAAGGTCTGACCTTATCAATTTAACGATAGCAAATGACCCTGTTAAAGCCTTAAAAAAGGGTAAGATTGACCTTTATGTAAGGATAGTCAGTAAAGATCCTCCTGAGGTGGAGATCTATTTCAACCCTCTATCTGAAACTTCAAAGATTGCCCTGAGCAGGGCGAAGCTCCTGATTGAAACTTTCAGAGGGTATGCGGGGGAAAATTTTGCCACACGGAGGGTGAAGATCGTAACAAACAGCGTTATCTCGAATAGGGAGATGAAGGGTGTACTTACGGGGATCACCCTGGGATTCCTTCTGATCTTTGGAGTCCTGACCGGAGGTATTGCCCCGGGAGTTGATACCGTTGCAGGGGAAAAAGAGAGAAAAACCCTAATCGTGCTGCTATCCCTGCCTGTCAGTAAAAGGGACATTCTGACAGGTAAGCTGTTACTCGTTGCTACCATATCTTTCATCTCGTCGGTTTTGATCCTCGTGGGAATTTTTGGGCTCAATCTGTTATTCTTCAGGTCACCGGGTGGAATAAACGACTTCTCTATTTTGGGGTTAAGCATCTCTCTGAGGGATTTCTTTATCGTCTTTTTCCTGATGTTGATTTACATTCTCCTTGCATCCTCAGTGATACTTATCGCCAGTTCCTATGCGAGGAGTTACAGGGAGGCGCAGAATTACATGACTCCAATCATAATACTTATTGCTGTCCCACTTTTATTTACTCAGGTGTTAACGAATCTCTATCTGCCTGACTGGGTGTTTTACCTCCCCGGAGTCAACATCATGATGGTACTTAGAGAGGCTTTAACGATGGGGATTTTGGAAAGGCATCTTTTGCTCACAGTTGTAAGTCTGGTAATATCTCTTTACATAGCGGTGAAAATTCTCTTTCGTGTTTTCGAGCGTTCTATTCTTAGGGTATAAAAAGAGGAGGGCGCCGCGCAAAGCGCGGCGCCCCCCTCTTCAACTATACCTTAGAACTCCGATACGCCTGCTCCGCCAGGATAAGGGAGAATCTCTGTAGATTCGTCTGTTCTCCTGAATGTTGCACGGGCTCCATCTCCATCAAGGTCACCTGTCGCGTAAATCGTTATGTCAACCTGTCCGTCTCTCACATTAACAGCATTCCTGAAGTTTCCGTTCACATCCATGGATGTAGAAGTGGTGTACCCAAGTCCGCCGTGTATGGCACCAGGGTTTCCTGCTCTCACTGCATAGCTGTAGTAAACATCACCGGCTGGCTTAAATCCGATGAGGTTGAAGCTCTCGTTGTCCCTGGGGTTTCTCCATGCATTTTTCCTGGGACCCACCCTGTTGGGGTCGGATGCGCAGAGCACATAAACACCATGCTCACCTGCAAATGCCTCTTCAGCTGTCGCAATTGCTCCAATGTTGGTCTTTGCCTCAGCCGTCTTGGCTCTCAGCTGGAACTTCCTGTACTGAGGAATTGCAATGGCTGCCAGAATTGCTATGATGGCAACCACTATCATGAGCTCTACCAGTGTAAAGCCCCTGTCCTTTTTTGTTATCCGTCTCATACCTCTTAACCTCCTTTTTAAAGATCTTTATTTTCTACACTAATATTAAGAGCAATTTTCCTGCCAAACCCGGTATGAGCCTAAAACTCCCTTATTTCTTCAAAATCCCAACATGTAAGTCCGCATGATACATTGTAATTTCCAACCCATCACCCCCTACATTGCAAATTGCAATGATCCGGTTCTTGAACTCCTGAGCAGGTTGATTTATCATGGAAAACCTTTCTGAAATGGTGAGATTTTTTATTACCTGGCATAAATGGGTGAGCGTTATACTCCTCGGGTTTATCCTCCTTATACCCGTTAGTGGCATCATTCTCAACCACAGAAGACTGGTATCTCACATAGATGTTAGTAGAAACCTGCTACCTGATGTGTATAAATTCAGAAACTGGAACAATGCCGCTGTCAAAGGTACTGAGAAGATAGGTTCTGACAGTATTTTGATCTATGGGAACATAGGAATCTGGCTCTACACACGAAACACCTTCATTCCATTCATGAAGGGGTTTCCCCGAGGCATGGACAATAGAAAGATCTGCAAGATCCGGAGGACAAAAACCGGCTACATCCTCGCAGGCACCCTCTTTGGTCTTTATAAACTGGATAAAGGAAACTGGGAAAAAATCCGCATTCCCACCAAGGAAAAAAGGGTGGTGGACATAACGGAGAAGCAAGACACTGTTATTCTCCTCACAAGGTCTCACCTCGTGAAAACACGGGATCTTAAAACTTTCACAGTAATCCAGCTACCTGCACCTTCAGGGTATAAAAGGCGCGTGAGCCTGTTCAAAACATTCTGGATGCTTCATTCAGGTGAGCTTTTTGGAACTGTGGGTAAACTTTTTGTGGACATCATGGGATTGGTCTTCACTTTTCTGGTTCTGTCAGGCCTTTATTATTTCCTCGGTTTTTATTTACTGAAATTCAAAAGTTCTCCCTTTGTGAAACTGAGAAAAAGCATGAGATTTCTTTTGAAGTGGCACAACCGATTTGGCTGGATGATGATCCTCTTTCTTCTAATAGTAACGGTTACGGGGATGTTTCTCAGACCACCTTTCCTGATTATTATTGCAAACAAAATGGTAAGGGCCATCCCCTTTACAACGCTTGATTCCGGAAATCCCTGGTTTGACCGTCTGAGAGCCATTGTTTACGAAGAGGGTGGATACATTGTGGCTACAAACAGGGGTATATTTTACGCTGAAGAAAGTCTCACGAAGCCGCTTTTGAGATTAAAACCCGCCCCACCAATAAATGTCATGGGAGTCACAGTTTTCAGGAAAAAGGGGGATGGTCATCTTTTGGTGGGATCTTTCGATGGTCTTTTTGACTGGAATTACAGAACGGGAGTGTATATAGATTACATAAGAGGGATCCCCGGTTACAGGTATCCTTCCCCACTGGTGACAGGTTACACTGACGATTTCGGGGAATTCTATTTTGACTACGACAGAGGGGCGAAGCCGATTGGGCATCGTGGAAAGTTTCCCGGGATGCCCGAAGAAATAGAGAATCTCCCCATATCACTCTGGAATCTGGCACTGGAAATCCACACAGGAAGGGCTTACATGAACATTTTGAAGGGTTTCACCGTACTTTATATCCCTCTTATAGGACTTGTTTTGATCTCGATTTACATCACGGGATTTGTAGTCTGGTGGAAACTTTTCAGATGATGGTCAGAATGGATAATTGACTCCAATCTTTCTGATTTTCACGAGGATCTCTTCAGGCTCTATACCAATGACATCTATGAGACCAGGGGCATCCACATCGGGCTTCAATAAATAGTCTCCAGGCGGGAAGCTCTTTAAATCTATGTAAGCCCTTATACGGGTGGTATCTTTCAGAACACTCGGGGCCCCTGACACGGTGAGGTACAAGTAGTAATGGGAGGCTTTTAAACTATAGTTTTTTGCAAGATTTTTGAAACTAACAGGGATTTTGACTCTTGCTTCAACCCTCGGCTCGAGGAATACCCTCACCCTTGCAGACTCCGGAATGGTCTTTACCCTTGGATCCGGGGGAATAATCTTTACGGTAAATGTCGAATCCTTTTTCAGGTGATTCAGGGGAATTGAGTCAGTAAAAACATGGGAAACATTTTTTATCCAGATAGAGGGCCCTATGAGGGTCGCCATACCATCTCCGGGAGAAACGACCTTTACACCACTC
>Ga0256833_1003142_pt1 | contig 11398 bp, 8 predicted proteins | sample 356284metaG_FD_190535 | JGI IMG/M metagenome (GOLD analysis project Ga0256833, IMG submission 190535) | Hydrothermal vent microbial communities from Mid Atlantic Ridge, Atlantic Ocean - 356-284 | ecosystem: Environmental > Aquatic > Marine > Hydrothermal vents | place: Atlantic Ocean: Mid...
CAGAAGAAACTGTCTCATAGTTACCATAACCATTTTGGGCAACAACAACAAGTGTGTTTTCTCCAACAATGCTTTTTATCTGCTGTACTGCTTTTTCTGTATCGTAAGATTTAACTGTTAAAAATACAACATCAATATCATCTTTTATTTTTTCTACTGATGAATATATACCATCAAGTTTAGCTTCGTGGTTTCCCCATATACCTGAGACTTTTAAAGTTTTATTTTTTAGTAGAGGTTCATACTCTATCTTTGTTATCCCATAAACAGTGTGTCCACTTTCTTTTAAAAAAGTTGCAAATGCAGTTCCTAAAGCCCCAAGCCCAAAAACAACAATTTTCACTGTTGATACTTCTCCTGTATACGAAAAGATTTATAATATAGTTTAATCCAAAAGGAAAGGTTATACATGTTGTATAGAAGCTGGGCTGAAATTGACATAGAAAGATTAGAGGAAAATATAAAAAAGATATATACCTTTACAGGTAAATATATATTTGCTGTTGTAAAAGCAGACGCCTACGGACACGGGGCAGTTGAAATCAGTAAACATCTTGAAAACATACCTTTTGTAAAAAAGCTTTGTGTTGCTACCGCTGAAGAGGGAAAAGAACTAAGGGAAGCTGGTATAGAAAAGGATATTCTTGTTTTAGGTGGCGTTTTAAAGGGGGAAGAAGAGGAGTTCAACATTTACAACCTACAGCCTGTAATATCTGACTTCAATCAGCTGGAGCTATCTAAAAATCTGAAAAAACCTGTACATATTAAGTTTGATACAGGTATGCATCGTTTAGGTTTCTATAAAAAGGATATATGTAAAATAGTTGAAATCATAAAGAAAAATAGTATAGATGTAGAAGGGATTATGTCCCACTTTCCCTCTGCAGACATTGATAAAGAACTGACAGAAAAACAGATACATGAGTTTTCCCAGATATCAAAAATATTGGAAAGCAAAGGAATATTACCTGTTTACAAACATATACAGAACAGTGCAGGTCTCGTTTATAAATGTGATTTTTGCAACGCTGTCAGAGTAGGACTTACCATATACGGAGAAAAGCCTGTTAAAAACTTTCCTGTTGATGTTAAAAACATAATGTCTGTTAAATCAAAACTGATAGCAGTAAAAAAACTCAGAAAGGGAGATAAGGTCTCTTACTGTGGGACTTTTGAAGCTGATAAAGATATGACTGTTGGTATTGTTGCATTTGGTTATGCAGATGGTCTTCCAAGAAATTTATCAAATAAAGGCTTTTTCATAATAAATGGTAAAAAAGCTCCTATTGTTGGAAACATTACAATGGATATGACAATTGTAGATTTAACAGGAATAGATGCTGAAATCGGGGACACTGTTTTGATTATTGGAAAGAATGGAGAAGAGATAAGCTTCTATGATGTTGCAGATTTATGTGAAACTATTCCATACGAGTTAATGTGTAGAATATCAAAAAGGGTAAAGAGAATAGTAAAAATACCTAAAGTCTTATGATAAAGATGTTGTATTTGTTGTCTGTTTCCACCTTTATCTTCATTTTGTAGTGGTCTGCAACCTCTTTAACAATAGACAGTCCAAGACCTGAACCTTCAGTTGTTCTTGATTTTTCTTCCCTGTAAAATCTGTCAAAGATTTTATTTATATTTTCTTTTTTTATTATCTTCCCTGTGTTTTTTATAACAACTGTTTTAGGTTTTATTATTATATGGATTTCTCCATTCTCGTAATTGTACTTTATAGCATTTTCTATAAGATTTGAAAACATCATTTCCATGTCCCTTTCAGAGGCTATTATTTCAGCTGTCCCCTGCTCTTTTAAAAGAACTTTTATCTTTTTTTCTGCAATACGGGGCATCATAAGGTTAAGCTGTTCTTTGATAATATCGTTAATTCTGATTTTTTTCTTCTCTTTTTCTCCTATCTGTGAAAAGAAAAGAAGGTCTGAAACAAGTTTCTTCATATACTCAACTGTTTTTTTTATGTTCTCTATGTTTTTTTCTATATTCTGGTAGTTTTTTTGTTCTATCAGGTAAAGGTTAGAAGACATAACTGTAAGCGGTGTCCTCAGGTCGTGGGAGACGTTTTGGGTAAATCTTTCCTGTTTATCAAAAATCTCTTTTATTGGATAGATAATATTTTTTGAAATAATAAACGCTATTGCAAGAATTATTACAGATATAGAAAAGGTAAGATAAAAAAGTATAAATTTAAGTTTTTCTATATGGTTAAGGGTGTTCTCAAGGTTTTTTCCTGCGTATATATGGTATACCCCTGATTGTTTTTTAAATGATGTTCCGTATATAACGTCGTATCCAAATATTCTAAAACCGGAAAAGTGATAAGGGATTTTACACATTTTACCCCTATAAAAAACAACGTCAGCTTGAGGGTTAAATATACAAACGTAAGTATCATTGGGAATTCTCATATTTTTCACGATAGAAAAGTCTACTACAGGGTTTTCAACTTTTTTTGCAATCTCAAAAGTTATACTCTTAAGCTGGTCACTTATCTCAAGTATTATCTGCTTTTTATAAAAGTAATAAATAGACCCTGAAAAAGCAGAAAGTATAAGAGTTGATATGATAGAGATAAGCAGAGTTATTTTTAAACGGGCTTTTAAAAACTGGTCTATTTTCATTCTATTTTATAACCAACACCTGAAATATTCTGGATGATATCTTTGTTTTCAAGGATTTTTCTTAAAAGTTTTATGTTCGCCCTGACTGTTTCTTTTGTTGGATAGTCATTAATACTCCAGCATTTGTTCATAAGACTTTCATACGTAACAATCTTACCTCTATTCAATAGAAGCTGTTCAAGTATACAGAACAGTTTAGGAGTTATAACAAGTTTTTTTCCGTTCCTTGTTATTTCTCTTTTGGATAAATCTACTGTAATATCTCCGATTTTTATAATATCGCTTTTTTCACTTGATGCCCTTCTTATTAAAGCTCTCAATCTTGCAAGAAGTTCTTCAATTTCAAATGGTTTAACAAGGTAATCATCTGCTCCTATATCAAGTCCTTTTACCTTATCCTGAAGTGTATCTTTTGCAGTTAACATAAGAACAGGTGTTTTTATGCCTTTTTGTCTCATTATCTGGCAGACTTTATAACCATCTATTTTAGGAAGCATTATGTCCAGTATTACTGCGTCATACTCTGAGTATGTAAGAAAATCTAAAGCTTCTTCTCCGTCAAAGGCTGTTTCTACGTTATAACCATTAAGTTCAAGGATTTCTTTTAAGGTGCTGTTGAGTTCTTCATTGTCTTCAACAACAAGAATTTTCATACTACACCTTTAAACTGTTTTTTCTACGGTTAATAATTTATGCTTAAGATTGTGAATTAAAAGTGAATAATCACCAGTATTCCCTTACAGCAGTAACCGCCTTTTCTACTCTATTTTTCTTCCTTTTTACCTTTTCACTTTTTGGTATATAGTAGTTTGGACTTTTTGAAATATCTCCTTTATAGTAGTTTTTCAGTTTTCTTACATCTCCTTTGTAATAGTTTGGAGCTTTTGATAACTCTCCTTTATAGTAGTTTGGGATTTTGTTGTAATCAGGTTTAAAGTACCTTGGTCTTGTGGACTGGTAAAACTCGTATAAAAGAAAAGCAATAACCATAAAAGATGAGAAAAGGGTTAATCCTACTGCATAACTTTTTATTTTCTTTTTTATTTTTCTTTTCATGATTCACTCTCCCCTAAATCAAACACAATAATATGTATATTCAAATCTTATGCCAGTTTTAAATACTTTCCTTTTACATAATTTATAGCCTCTTCTTTATTTTTTATTTCTCCATCAAGGTACTTTTCAAAAACATCTTCCAGTATCTCTTTATACAGGGGAGAAGGTTTTAGCCCAAGTTCTTTCAAGTCTTTACCGGAAAGAAGAAGTTTCCTTTCTTCCTCTTTCTTTAAAATATGGACAATTCTTTCTGAAACTTCAACATCAAGATAACTTGCAAAAAAAACAAGAATATCTTTTTTTATATCTTTTATATTTTTATAAAACTGACTGTTTTTTTCAGGTATATGTTTAAAAATTGTCCTTTTTTTGAAAAACTCTTCAAAGAATTTTACAGAATGGTGGAAATGGTACTTTTGAAGGAAAAGATAAGAAACATCCATCGGAAGATGGTACATAAGGGCAAGCAAATAGTTAGATACTCTATCAACTTTTATCTGGAAGAACATTTCAAATGTTATAATCATATCCCTGAGTCTGTTTAAAACTTCTTCTCTTTTCTGGTTAAAAAAGTACTCAGGTATAAGCTGGTGAAGAACTCTGTATTTGTTCATCAGGTATATAATTTCAAGGGCTTTTTCCTCATTGAAACTGTAGGTAAACTCAAGGTTAACTCTCCCTGTTGGAGCAACTTTTAAAAGCTCTTCCTCAACAGCAAGCTTTAATAGTTTTTCTGTAGGTTTTCCAAGTCTAAAACCTAATCTTCCAGCAAACCTTAAAGCCCTGAGTATTCTTATTGGGTCTTCAACAAAGCTAAGCTGGTGTAGAATTCTTATAACTTTGTCTTTTATATCCCTAAGCCCATTGAAGTAATCTATTAAAACTCCAAAGTTTCCTTCTGTTATATCTATTGCAAGGGTGTTTATAGTAAAATCCCTTCTGTAAAGGTCTTCTTTTAGTGTTGCTTTTTCTACTTTTGGGTAAGCCCCTGGATACTCATATGTTTCTTTTCTTGCTGTTGCAAAATCTATCTTCAAATCGTTCTCTATGGTAAGCTGTGCAGTCATGAACTCTTCAAATGTATGAACTTTTAGTTTTTTTCTTTTTGCATACTCTTTTGCAAGTACAGGAGCATCTCCCTCAACAATAAGGTCAATATCAAGGTTTCTCTTACCAAGGATAATATCCCTTACAACACCACCAACTATATAAACATTAAAACCAAGCTCCTTAGCAAGTTTCCCTATTTCTATAAAGTGATTGACAATGTAATCTGGAAAAAAGTTTTTAAGCTTGTGGGAAAATCTTATGTATTTAGGTTTTATTCTTTCCCTTGATATAAAAACATCTTTTTCTGAATTAAAGGGCTGTCCATGTAAAACAAGAACTATCTGGTTTCTGGTTACCATTCCTGATACTTTCCCTTTTTCTACTACCGGGAAGATTTCCTGTGATGAAGTCAGTATGTACTGTTCTGCTTCACCTAAAGTTGTCTCTGGGGAAAATACATATATATCGTTAAGTAAAAAGTTTGATATCTCTGCTTCTCTTACACCGTGTCTTAAAGCATCTTTTATAACTTTTGTTAAAACTATTCCCTGAAATTTACCTTTTTTATCTACAACAAATAAAGCAGGTTTTTCTAAATCTTCTTCTGGTATATCATTTATCTGGGTATCTTCAGGAAAGATAGAAACATTACTGTCCATAATATCCTTTACTTTTGCATTTTTATACAGGTTTGTAAGAATAAGACTTTCAAGTATACTTTTTACTTCCTGTGTTGAAAGCCCTTTTACAGTAGCACTTGCTGCAAATGGGTGTCCCCCACCTCCAAGGTTAAGGAGAATTTTTCCTACATTTATATCTTCTGTTTTTGAACGTCCAATAACTGTTATCTTTCCCCTTGTGTTAAGTATTACAAAGAAAGCATCTACATTTTCAAAAGCTTCAATCATACTTAAAACAGACGATAAATCAGGTATGTACTCAAGACAGTAAGCTGTTGATATTGCTACTTTTTTATTTTCTGTGAATATGTACTGTATGTTATCTGAAAGTTGTTCTAAAACTCTAAGCTGTTTATCAGAAATCCTTTTTTCTAAGATATCTCTAAGTGTGTTTAAATCTAAATTGTTTTCAAGTAAGAATGAAGCCATCTCCATATCAAAAGGTGTTGTCATCTTGTATGTAAAACTTCCTGTATCTTCGTATATCCCAAGGGCAAGAATAGTTGCGTCAGTTCCATCTATCTTTAGTCCTTTTTCTTTTATCTGATTGACTACTATACTTGTCGCAGCTCCTGTGTTTTTTAAGTGGTAAGAAAGGTTTACTTTTATACCATCTATAGTAAATCTGTCTTCAAGGGGTTCTACTATCTGGTGGTGGTCAAAAACTTCTATAAAAACTTCATCTGAGAGAAATTTCTTTAGTTCTGATAAAGCTCTATTTATATTATGACTGTCAACTATGAATATTTTTTTAACATTTTTAAGGTTTTCTTTTTTTATTACTCTTTTTTTAAATTTTTCAGGGAATTTTTTTAGTGTTGCTATAGCTGTCTGGGAAAGGTTTTGGGGCAGAACTATTTTTGCTTCTGGATGAATGATTGTTATACCGTATGCAGAAGAAAGGGCATCTAAATCTCCTCCCTTTTCAATGAAAACCATTTGCAATTTTTACTCCTTTTGCATATAATATTATTCCTGTTGATGCCCAGGTGGCGGAATCGGCAGACGCGCTGTCTTGAGGGGACAGTGCCCTTAACGGGCGTGTGGGTTCGACTCCCACCCTGGGCACCATTTAAGAAAATCTTACTTCTCTTTTAACCATTGGTTTATCTTTTGTGTGTAGGTATTTAAAAGAGATTTTCCTTTTTCTTCATTTTCAGCCTGTATGTATAAATGGATAAAATCCTCATACTGGTCAGGTATCATAAGAATCCAGTTTTTAGTATCTTCAAATATTTTTACCCCATCTATAAATGAGGCTTCTTTATCCATAGCTTCTTCTGTGAATTTTCTCATCATTTTTCCTTTCATTGATGTTGGACACCCAATAACAACATGTTTGAAGAAGTAATCAGGTATCCAGTTTAAAACAGAGGATATGCTCTCACCGGTTTTACTTAACATTTCAAGGATTTTTACTGTTGTAAACATTGTATCAGGAGAAAATGATAAATCTGTAAAAACATAATTTCCCTGTATGTTTGCATAAAAGTAATAATCTTTTAAAAAGTTTGACTTGAGACTTGTGATTTTTCCCCTGTCAACTATAACATTTTCAAGTAGTTCATCTATAACATCTGGAGCTGAAACAGGTAAATAAACTTTTACCTGCTTATCTACTGTTCTATCTATAAGCAGTAAAATTGTAAGTAATGCTTTGTGGTTTGGTATAAGATTTCCTTTGTCTGAAATAATTTTCAGTTTTTGACCACTTGGGAAAAGTATAAAACCTGCATTCATTCCAAGGGTTTTAACAATCTTTTCAACGTTTTCAATAGCTGTTTTCTGGAGAACAGGAACAGTTGCAAGTTTCTTCTCATCAAAGTAAGCATTCAAGGTTATATTTTCTATTCCAAGTTCATTTAAAAGTTTTGGATATATGTTAGCAATTGCTCCATTTAAAACGTCAGCCACTATCTTGAATTTTGATGATTTTATTGTTGCTGTATCTATAAGGGATAAAAACTTTTTGTGATACTCTTCTTTTAAAAGAGGTTGCTCTTTTATCTCCCCTATTTCATTAAAATTAACTTTTCTGAACCTCTCCCTGAAAAATATCCTGTCAAGAGATTTTTCTGTATTCGTATCTATAGGTACACCGTCATTATCGTAAAATAAAATTTCTGTATATGTTGGGTTAGAAGGAGACTGTCTGAAGTGGATTCCTGCAACAGCCTCTGTGTTCAATACAAGATATCTCATAACAGGAAGAGACAGAAGTTTCATATCTACCACATTTACACCTGTTGATAAAAGCCCACCAAGAAAAGCTCTTTTCAGCATTCTGGATGCCCTGTGGTAATCCCTTGACATTAAAACAACACTTCCTTTTGGAATAATACTTCCAAATGTTTCTCCAAGTTTTGCAGCCATCTCACAGGAAAGTTCTATGTTTGTTCTACCTGAAACTTTTCCCCCTTCAAACACTGTTTTTTTCCACTTTTCTCCCCATATTAGATTTGAACTTACTATAGAACCTTCCTCTATGAACTTATCAGGCCATACGATAACGTCCTTTTCAAATACAACGTTATCCTCTATCTCTGTTTTTTCTGCAATAATAACACCTTTTTCAGCTTTTACATTTTCACCTATTTCTACGTCATTACATATAACAGCATTTTTAAAACTGCATTTTTCTCCTACCTTTACATTCCACCATAATACGCTATCCTCAAAAGAGGAAGCATCGTCTATTTCTGTTTTATCTCCTATCACAGTATTTTTTAGTTTTACATTCTTTCCAAAAGAAACGTTTTTTCCTAATACTACTGTCCCTTCTATATGAATATCGTCAGGGAGTTGTGTGTCTTCCTCTAAATAAACAGTACCATTTCCTTTCTGAACTTTTTCACCTGGAATGAATACCTTCACTTTTCCTTCAAAAATATCTTTATACACTTCCCTGTAGCTTTCTGGATTACCTACATCTCTCCAGTATCCTTTTGCTTTAAAACCATAAAGGGTTATTCCCTGTTTCATTAGAAGAGGGAATAAATCTTTGCTGAAATCAAAAGAAACATTCTCAGGAATGTATTTAAGTATTTCTGGTTCTATTATGTATATTCCTGTGTTTATTGTATCGCTAAAAACCTCTCCCCAACCGGGTTTTTCTAAAAATCTTAAAATTCTACCTTCTTTGTCTGTTATTACAACACCAAACTGTAGAGGGTCTTCTACTGATGTAAGTGTTATTGTTAGTTTTGAGCCTTTTACCTGGTGATACCCTATTATTTCTTTAAAATCAAAGTCTGTCACAAGGTCTCCACTTACTACCATAAATGTTTCATCAAGGTATTTTTCTGCTTTTTTTACAGCACCTGCTGTTCCATAATCATCATCAGGTTTCACATATGTGATATTTACTCCGAAATCAGAGCCGTCTTTAAAATAATCTGTTATCACTTCAGGTTTAAAGTAAAGGAGAACCACAATATCTGTAATACCTGCACTTTTAACCTTCTTTAAGATATGCTCCATCATTGGTCTGTTCATAATAGGAAGCATTGGTTTGGGTATGCTGTTAGTTAAAGGCTGTATTCTTGTTCCGAACCCTCCTGCCATAATGACTGCTTTCAAGATAAATCCTCCTTTTTTTTGCTCTTTCTGCTATAAATCTATTTATTCATTTTTCGGTGGTCAAACTGTCAGTTATTATTTTTAATGTTATATTAATAATGAATAATCGTTCATTTAAGGAGGAAAAAATGTGTAAAGATTGTGGGTGCTCAATCACAGACAATAATAACCACAACCATAACCATGAACATCACCACCAAAACCCTACATTAAGTGATAAAAAAACTGTTGAAGTAATAACAAAAATCCTTGACGCAAACGACAAACAGGCAGAAAGCAACAGAAAACATTTTGATAAACATGGTATTTTTGCTATTAATCTTATGAGTTCTCCCGGAGCTGGAAAAACAACACTGTTAGAAAAGACTATAGAAATGCTAAAAGATGAACTTAATATAGGTGTTATAGAAGGAGACCTTGAGACAAATAGAGACGCAGAAAGGATTAAAGCTAAAGGTGCACCTGCTTATCAGATAACAACAGGACAGGCATGTCATCTTGATGCTTTTATGGTTCATGATGGTATTCATCATTTACCACTTGAGAAGCTTGATTTGGTTTTTGTTGAAAATGTTGGAAATCTTGTTTGTCCAGCTTCTTATGATATAGGAACCCATTTAAATGTAGTTTTACTTTCTGTTCCAGAAGGAGATGATAAACCTGCAAAATACCCAGTTATGTTTAGAAGTGCAGACCTTATGATAATAACAAAAGTAGACTTACTACCTTATTTTGATTTTGATATAAAAAAAGCTGTTGAAGAGGCAAGAAAACTAAATCCCAAGATGGATATTTTGCAAATTTCTACAAAAACAGGTGAAGGAATGGAAAATTGGATTAAGTATTTAAAAATGAAGGTTTCTTTGAGAAGCTTAATATAAGAGTATAATATTTTTATAAAAGTTTTATTTACAGGAGATGTTTTTGAACAAAACAAGAAAAACATCAAAGGAAGAAAAAAAACAGGAAATAGTAAAAACTGCCTGTAAGCTTTTTGCAGAAAGAGGCTACTATAATACCACCATTCCAGATATAGCTGAAGCTATGGGAATGAGCGTTGGAAATCTTTATAACTATTTCTCTTCAAAAGAAGAGCTTGCAAAGTATATAATGCAGTACTCCTCAAGACTCTTAGGACAGGAAATAAGAAAGATAAATGAAGAAAATATAACAACAAAAGAAAAGATATTCAAAATAGTTAAAAGGTTCTTTCAGATAGCCCAAGAACAACCTGAACTCATAGAGTATTTTCTAAGGGTATTTTTATCAAATAGAGAAGTTTTCACAGAAGGATGTGAAGGGTTTCTGTGTGTCAGCGATGTTATAACAGAGTTAACTATTTTCTTAGAGGAAGGAGCAAGAAAAGGAGACCTCCGTCAGCAGGACTTTTTCCCTGCTTTTGTTACACTTATGGGACCATTGGGAGGTATGGTATTTCTACAGGGAGAGAATGTTTTACCAAAAACACCTATTGAGTATTCAGATGAACTTGCTGAGAATATCTGGAGAGCATTGAAAAAATAATGAAAAAAAATCTTCTGTGGATACAGGGATTGTCCTGTAATGGAAATTCCCAGTCTTTTTTAAATGGAGAAAATCCTTCTCCATATGAAATCCTGGAAAAATTTAATCTTTTGTTTCATCCAGAAATAACATACAAAAAAAGTATTGACCTAATCCTGAAGAGGATTTTTTCAAAAAAACAAAAAGTAGATGTACTGATTGTTGAAGGAGCTATAATAGATGATAAAAGATTTCACAATATAGGAGATTACACAATAGCTGATGTTATTGAATTTTTAAAAGATAAAGTTGAATACATATTAGCTGTTGGAAACTGCGCATCTTTTGGAAATTTTCCAGCTCTTTACAACAAAAAAGCAAAAGGACTTCAGTTTCTCTTTTCTGAGAAAAAAGGTTTTCTCCCTTATGATTTCAAAACTAAATCTGGTTATCCTGTGATTAATATAACAGGTTGTCCTATTCATCCAGCGTGGTTAAACCAGGTTTTATTAGCTATTCTAAATGGTAAAAGGATTATCCTTGATGACTTTAACAGACCAAAAGAGCTTTATATGTATCTGTCCCATGATGGATGTATTAGAAACGAATACTTTGAATGGAAAGTAGAAGCTGAAGAGTTTGGACATAAAGAAGGCTGTCTGTTTTACAACCTTGGTTGTAGAGGTCCTATGACACACGCTCCATGTAATAAAGTTTTATGGAACAGGGTTTCGTCAAAAACAAGAGCAGGTATGCCATGTATTGGATGTACAGAATTTGACTTTCCATTGAGGGAAAACTTTTTTGAAACGAAGAAAAATATAGGGATTCCGGAAGAGGTTCCTATCGGTGTGTCAAAAAGGGCTTATATCACAATGACAGGTGTTG
>Ga0256833_1003143_pt1 | contig 11394 bp, 10 predicted proteins | sample 356284metaG_FD_190535 | JGI IMG/M metagenome (GOLD analysis project Ga0256833, IMG submission 190535) | Hydrothermal vent microbial communities from Mid Atlantic Ridge, Atlantic Ocean - 356-284 | ecosystem: Environmental > Aquatic > Marine > Hydrothermal vents | place: Atlantic Ocean: Mid...
CAAGGAAGGCAAGAGGGTCGACGGCAGAGGGCTTGAAGAATACAGGGATGTTGAGATAAAGACAAATGTGATCGAGAAGGCTGAGGGCTCGGCATGGGTCAGGCTCGGAAACACGCAGGTTCTCGTTGGAATCAAGGTTGACATGGGTGAGCCATTCCCCGACCTGCCCGAGAGAGGCGTTATGACGACCAACATAGAGCTCGTCCCGCTGGCTTCACCAACGTTTGAACCCGGGCCTCCGGATGAGAACGCCATAGAGCTCGCCCGTGTTGTGGACAGGGGAATCAGGGAGAGCCAGGCCGTTGAGCTTGAGAAGCTCGTTATTGTTCCCGGGAAGCTCGTCAGGGTAATATTCGTGGATGTGCATGTCCTTGACCATGACGGAAACCTTGTAGACGCTGCCGGAATCGGCGCCATAGCCGCACTGATGACGACGAAGATACCTAAGGTGCAGTACGATGAGGAGAGCGGGGAGGTTCAGGTTCTGGACGAATATGAGCCCCTCCCTGTCAGGAGAATACCCATACCAGTAACATTTGCAAAGATAGGGAGCACAATACTTGTCGACCCGAACCTTGAGGAAGAGCACGTCATGGACGGCAAGATAACGATAACCACGGATGAAAACGGCTACATATCCGCAGTTCAGAAGAGCGAAGGAGGAAGCTTCAAGCTTGAGGAGGTCATGTATGCCGTCGATGTTGCACTTAAAAAGGCGGAGGAAATCCGGGCCATCCTCCTCGATGCTGTGAAGGATTAACCCTTTTTGTTCTTTTATTCTGGCTGCTGCCCCTATGTTTTCAGAAAGAAATATAAACACCAATGTGCAAAATAATTCAGCATTATGGTTAACTGGGGGGAATGAGATGGGTCTGTTTGATAGCATTACGAAAAAGGAGAAGCCAAGGAAAAAACCTCTTACTCCTATTAAAAAGGAAGTTCAGGGCGGTGCTCACAGAACTGACGTTGATGTTATTCCTCTGGAGGAGGATGTTCTCGCCAAGGAGCTCGTAAAGCCTGAAATAAGACACATCAAGAAAATTGTGGTAACAAGCTATTCTGACCTTGAGCTGATCTCCGAGGAGCTCCAGAACGGCAACATAGTTCTCGTGGACTTAACACCCCTTGAGGCCAAACCTGAAGTCCTCGCAAAGGTTGCGGAGCAGATAAAGGGAATAGTCAGTGCGCTCGGGGGACAGGCGGCCAAGATATGCAAGTATGAGGTGAAGCTGCTCGTAACTCCCAACGACATCAAGATAGTTAGGTGATTCCTTTCTTTTTCTGAAGCTTTTTCTGGCAATGTGAACCATGCATTTATAAAGCATTGGCTTTTTCTATTCTTCGGTGGTGAAAGATGTCCGGAATTCAGGAGATTTCCCTTGGAGACTGTCCGATTTGCGGTGCTAAGAACAGCCTGAAGGCAATAAATCATGTTCATGAAATTCCCTACTTCGGGAAGGTCATGGAATCAACCATAATATGTGAAAAATGCGGTTACAGAAATGCGGATGTCATGATGCTTGAGGAGAGGGAGCCGAAGCTCTACACCGTAAAGGTTGAAGATGAGAGGGACCTCTTCATCAGGGTCGTGAGGAGCAAGAGCGGAACCATAGAGCTGGAGGAGATAGGGGTAAGGATAGAGCCCGGCCCTGCGGCTGAGGGCTTTATAACCAACATAGAGGGCGTCCTTGAGAGGGTGAGGGAGACCCTTCTGATGACGAGGGACTTCAAGGAACAGGACGGGGAGGAAGAGGCTGTCAGAAAGGTGGATGAGCTCCTGGCTTATATAGAGGATGTTAGGGGAGGCAGAAAATCTCTGACTGTGAGAATAATGGATCCCTTCGGCAACAGCGCACTTATAGGTGAGAAGGTGAAGAGCAGGCTTCTGACAAAGGAGGAAATCAAAAAGCTCAGCACGGGGCCGTATATAGTTTATGAGCCTGAGGAGGGCTAAACTGCCTCGGTTATCCCCCTAAAGGTAAATTGCCTCTCTGCCCATAAGCTCTCCTATCAGATTTCTAACCCATGTTTTTCTTGTCCTGCTTGAAAGGTGTATTATCCCCTCAACACGAACCCCGTATTTCTCCTTCATGTAATCCCTCGTTACGGGCTCCCTGAAGAGGAAAGGTCTCTCTATCGTGAAGGCATAGCCCGTGTCCCTGATATATTCCAGAAGCCATTTCTTTCCCCTTTCCTCGCCGTGGACAAACGCCAGCCCGCTCCTCTCCTTTGTCAGCTCCCAGAGAGTCTCCACATCGGCCTCTATTACCTCACCCACCTCAAAGCCACCTGCTATTGTCCCCCTCTGCGTCAGTGTGTGCTCTTCGCTTAAGCCCAGCCTTCTCATGGTCTCCCTGAGGGTGTGGGGGTTTCCTCTGGCAATGTATAGAAAGACAGTGTCCCCCTCGCTGAAGGCCCTGGCCTTTCTAATTTCAACGGATTTTAAGCCCCTGAATATGAGCTCTCCGTAGACCTGATGGAGGGCTATGATGTGCTCCATGGCTTCACCGGCTGAGATAAATCCGGCGGGATTATAAATTTTTAGTTTTTAGTTGGGCGTGTCTAAGATTGGTGATGTTTGTATGATTGAGGGGTAAACTTTTCAGAAGATGAACCCTAACGATGCAAAACTTCAGGTATGCCACCATACCAGATGAAACAACCCCAGCTTTCAGACACACCCAGTTTTAATTTCAGTTTCTGGGTTTAAGGTCTGGATGCCGGTAGATAGCCCGATTCAAATTTTAATTTTAGATGCCCTGATAATATCGCTAACAACACCGCTGGCAGTCTCTTTTAATCCCGCTCCGGCCCCTCTAAGGAGCAGCTCTCCGAGGAGATCAGTTTTTATAACTGCCGCGTTCTGTGTTTCAGCAACCGCCAGCGGGCTGTTTCTGGGGATTTCCCTGGGCTCCACAATTACATTCCCTTTCTCAATTTTCGCCACGAGTCTTATTGTGTTCCCCCGCCCTCTGGCTTCCATAACCTCCCTGCGGGTTATACCTCCTATTCCCTTGAGAATGACATCCTCGAAGGTTATGGGTTCAAAAGCAACACAGTGGAGGATTGTCGCCTTGTAACCTGCATCCACGCCATTGATGTCCCCTGACGGGTCTCTCTCCGCTATGCCGAGTTCCTGTGCTTTTCTGAGTGCTTCCTCAAAACTTTCGCCCCGCTCCATCCGGCTGAGGATGAACGTGGTCGTCCCGTTGAATACCCCCTCTATCCTCTCTATGCGGTCTCCCTTCAGCGCCTCCTGGAGGAGGGTTATTATCGGCGTCCCGGCCATTACGGTTGCCTCGAATTTATAGCTGAGCCCCCTCCTGTTTGCCTCACGCATCAGCTCCCTGTAGTGGAAGGCCAGGGGAGGCTTGTTTGATGTCACGATGCTTCTCCCTTCTCTCAGGGCCTGCAGGTGCCAGACATGGGCGTTAAGGTCGTTTGTAACGTCTATGACAATATCGCTCTCAACCTCCCTGACGACATCAATCGGCTTTAGATCAAAGACCTCGTAATCGTTGGTCCATTTTGAGAGGGAGCCGAAGTTTTCCTTTACAATGAGAGCCTCTCTCAGGTCTATCTCCTCGTCCCATACGGTTGCGGAAGAATCGGTTATGCTGACGGTTTTAAACTCTATCCCGTATCTCTCTTTAAAAAACTGCTTTTTATCCAGCAGAACCCTCGCAACGCTCCTGCCGACATTCCCAAAACCGATAAAAGATAGGGAGAGGGTTTTCATCTTCTGTTCACTATGACCTTTATCAGATCCATGTCCCTTACTATTCCGACGAGGTCGCCTTCCCCTCTGATTACGGGTAGCTGCTCTATGTGGTATTTTGACATCTTCTGGGCAACCTCATATATGCTCATGTGGGGCGTTGCTATTATCAGGTCGGGGTTCATTATGGCCTCCACAGGTTTCTTGGGCAGCTGGAGTTCCGCTTTCTCAAAGAGAAGTGTTGGATTGCTTTCAAGTATCCACTCCTCCTCGCTCGATGCTGACAATGCCGTGCTCTTCATGACCCTCACAATCTCGCTGTCCTTCAGGAGGTCGGTCTCATCAACCATGCCCACGAGATTTCCATCGTCATCTATGACAGGAATCGCCATTGCATTGCATAGCAGCAGGGCTTTCAGTGCGGCCTTGAGCGGCGTTCCCTTCCATATCACACCCACATTCCTCTGGTAGTAATCCTCTATGGTGATGCCCTTCATCTTCTCATTCTTTGCGAGATAACGCCGTATTATGTCCCCAACCGTCAGGATTCCAACGACCCTCTTCTCCTCGTCAACGACAACTACCCGTCTGTAGTCCATTTCGAGCATCGTTCTAACAGCTTTTTTCAGATCATCATCAGGTTTCACCAGGGGCACATCCCTTTTAACCAGCATGGCAAGCTGATCCTCATCAGGATTGACGAGAAGCCGTTTTATACTTATTATCCCGACAAGCTCCCTGGTTTTTCTGTTTATTACAGGGAAAGACCTCACCTTATACTTCTTAAAGACCTCAAGGGCATAGCTCCTCGTTGCGGGCAGCTCCACAACCACAGGGTCACGGGTCATCAGTGTCTTAACCTTCACTTTCACCACCGTCCTAAACTAAACTGCACTCATAGTATTTAAGCTTTTCAGACGGCAGGGCATGTCTAAAAGTTGGGATTGTTTCGTGAGTGCTTGAAGTCTTTTGCCTGTTTCGGTGCATCTTCCAGCGACTTTACTCTCGAAACCATACAAATATCGATAGTTTTAGACATGCCCCGGGCGGGCCTTGGGGTAGCCCGATAATGCTCAGGTTTAAAAATATAAACATGGAGATGGGCCAAAAATGAATCCGGATCAGCCAAGGGCTGAAAGTAAAACCCCTGCCGCCACTGCGGTTCCGATAACCCCGGCAACGTTCGGGCCCATCGCGTGCATGAGGATGAAGTTCCCCGGATCCTCATCGCTGGCCATCTTCTGCACCACTCTTGCGCTCATTGGCACGGCCGAAACTCCAGCCGCTCCTATCATCGGGTTTATCTTGCCGCCGCTGAGCTTCATCATGACCTTTCCGAGCAGCACACCTCCCGCAGTGGCTGTTGCAAAGGCCACTATGCCGAGGGCCAGGATTTCGAGGGTCTGGAGCTTCAGGAAGTAGTCTGCCCTCATAGTTGAGCCCACACCGAGGCCGAGGAATATTGTGACGATGTTCATCAGCTCCTCCCTCGCCGCCTTGCTCAGCCTCTCAACGACACCGCTTTCCCTGAAGAGGTTTCCTATCATGAGCATGCCGACCAGCGGGGCTGCCGAGGGAACCAGGAGGCCTATGATTATCATCGCCGCTATCGGGAAGAGTATCTTCTCCCTCTTTGAAACAGGCCTGAGCTGCTCCATTCTGATTTTCCTCTCCTCCCTGCTGGTCAGGGCATTAATGACAGGAGGCTGGATGAGGGGGACGAGGCTCATGTAGGAGTATGCCGAAACGGCTGTAGCCGGCAGTATTTCGGGGGCGAGCTTTGTCGTCAGGTAAATCGTCGTCGGACCGTCGGCGCCGCCGATAATTCCTATTGATGCGGCCTGCGGGAGCGTGAAGCCAAGCAATACCGCTGTTAGCATTGCGATAAAAACACCGATCTGGGCAGCGGCTCCGAGCAAAGCCGTCTTCGGGTCTGCGATCATGGGCCCGAAGTCTGTCATGGCCCCAAGTCCGAAGAATATCAGCAGAGGAACGATTTCGGTTGAGATAAGGTATCTGTAAATCAGGTCAAAGAGTCCCGGAGAAACCCCCTGAGGAATTGGGCCCACCATGGGCCAGTTGACCAGGTGGGAGTTGGGAATGTTGACGAGAACGGCGCTTATGCCGATTGGGAGGAGCAGGAGGGGCTCCATCTCATATTTAACCGCGAGATAAACCAGTGTCAGGCCCACAATTATCATTATGATGTTTCCGGGTGTCAGGTTCAGCAGCCCCATGCCTCTGAAGAATTCGATGACCGCCTGTTCCAGTCCTGTCATGGTTATCACCCGATTTCTATGAGTGGTTGTCCTGTGTCTACGGTGTCGCCTTCTTTTATGAGGATTTTCTTTATGGTGCCGTTTTTTGGTGAGGGTATTTCGTTTTCCATTTTCATTGCTTCGAGGGTTAGTAGTGTTTGTCCTGTTTTTACTTCTTCTCCTTCTTTCACGAGTATTTTCAGAATTTTCCCGGGCATTGGGGAAGTCACAACACCCTCCCCCGCCACCGGAGCAGCAGGCGAAGCAGGAGCAACAGGAACGGAAGAAACAGGCCCTGAAGACGCTGAAACCCCAACCTGTGCCTGAACGGGCACTTCAACAGCATTCAACGGAATTCCCAGATCCTGGGCTTTAACCTCGTAGCTTTCTCCATCAAAGGTTACCCTGAACTTCCCGGGGCTGAGCTCTTCAACATCAACCTCATATTCAATTCCATCAACGATGACTCTGACCTTTGCCATTTTACCACTCTCCCATCTCATAATTAAAGTTTTCAACCTCCTCCATCTGGCTGTGGAGTCCGTACAAACGCCATGCATCCGAGGGCTTCCTCTTAAATGGCAGGGGCCTCAGCTGGGCGGCTTTCTCGGCGGTGTATGCGAGAACGGCAGCCGTGATAACCGCCACCTTTCTGGGTTCCAGCTTCGGTTTTTCCTCAATACCCTTCTCTGCCTTAACCTCCTCGGCTGGAATCGGCTTTTCCTCCCTCTCCACGAGGCTAACCTCAAGCTTTCCGATTGCATACATGGCTATTGATAGTATTATGAGAACTCCGAAAACCACGCTAACGCCCAAAATGGTAATGTAGAGACCCTCCATGAAGGCTGCCATTGAAATCATTTCCCACACCTCACAGTGGAATATTGCCGTGCTTCTTCGGAGGCAGCTTGACCCTTTTGCTTTCCATGGCCTCAAGGGCGAGGATTATCTTTGCCCTCGTCTCTGCAGGGTCTATAACATCATCGATGTATCCCCTGCTCGCTGCCACATACGGGTTTGCAAACCTCTCCCTGTACTCCTGAATCTTCTGCTTCCTGACCTCCCCCGGATTTTCTGCCTTCGCTATCTCCTTCCTGAAGATGATGTTTGCAGCCCCCTCAGGCCCCATCACTGCAATCTCTGCTGTTGGCCATGCAAACACAAAGTCTGCCCCGAGGTGCTTTGAGCCCATGGCCAGATAGGCCCCTCCGTAGGCCTTTCTCAGGATTACGGTAACCATTGGAACCGTTGTCTCGGCATAGGCGTAGAGAACCTTTGCACCGTGTCTTATTATTCCCCCGTACTCCTGCTGAACGCCGGGCAGGTAGCCGGGAACATCGACCAGTGTAACTATCGGGATGTTGAACGCGTCGCATGTCCTCACGAAGCGGGCTATCTTGTCAGAGCTATCGATATCGAGAACCCCTGCGAGGTGAATCGGGTTGTTTGCCACTATGCCAACCGTCTGGCCGTTCATTCTCCCGAAGCCGACGACGGCGTTGGGGGCATAGTACGGCAGTATCTCAAGGAAGTCGGGATTTCCGTTTGCGTCCCTGTCCACAATCTCATAGATGACCTGCCTTACATCGTAACCTTTGTTTGGATCATCCGGAACGATGCTGTACAGCCCCTCGGTCTTCCTGAACGGCAAATCGTTCGTTTTAACCCTCGGTGGCTTCTCCATGTTGTTGGACGGCAGATAGCCCACGAGCCTTCTGATGAGTGCTATAACCTCCTCGTCGCTTTTGCCCATGAGGTGTGCCTGACCGCTCTTTTGAGCATGAACCATTCCACCTCCAAGCTGGCTCGGGGAGACCTCAACGCCCGTGACAGCCTTGACCACCTGGGGCCCTGTGATGAACATGAATGTTGCGGGATTGTCCACCATGAGAATGAAATCGCCTATTGCGGGGCTGTAGACGGCTCCTCCAGCGCAGGGGCCCATAATGGCTGTAATCTGAGGAACAACACCGCTCAGGATTGTGTTCATCTTGAATATCTCGCCGTATCCCTTAAGCGAGTCAACTCCCTCCTGTATCCTCGCCCCTCCGGAGTCGTTGATGCCTATTACGGGGGCTCCTGCCTCCAGCGCCAGCTCCATAACACGCTTTATCTTTGCGGCGTGCATTTCACCGAGTGACCCACCCATCACTGTGAAGTCCTGAGAATAGACAAAGACGAGCCTCCCATCTATGGTGCCGTAGCCTGTGATAACACCGTCGGCGGGCAGCTCCATTCTGTCGAGGCCGAAGTCCATGTTTCTGTGCTGGATGAACATTCCTATCTCCACGAAACTTCCCGGGTCGAGAAGCTTCTCTATTCTCTCTCTGGCCGTTAGCTTGCCCTTATCATGCTGCTTCTGGATTCTTGCCTCCCCACCCATCTGAAGAATCCTCTCTTTCTTCTCATAGAGCTCTTCAACCTTCTCCTCCATGCTCATAAGAACTCCTCCTTTTAATATGGCATGAACTTGAAGGTTTGTCGTTTGTAAAGTTTAAAAGGGTTTCCATGGCCCCGGGCTGGCCAGAAGAATACAAATGAGCATTAAAAAATTAAAACCGAAGTGCTCAGAGATGGGCTATCGGCGTCTCGGCACCGCAGGCCTCGCACTTGAGGAAGTGGAATCTTCCCTTCTTGAGAATCTTTGTATCGGGTGAGCCGCATACCGGGCAGATAACATACTCCTTGATGTACTTCTTCATCTTGTTTGCTATCAGGTATGGGGTGAAGCGGCCCTGGAGAACCACCCTCCTGCCCTCAAGAGTTCCTGCGGTTGCAACCTCCCTGAGGATGAATTTCAGCAGGTGGTTGGGGTCTCTGTTCAATGCGTCTGCTATGTCCTTGAAGTTCTCGATCAGCGTCTTGTTGCCCTCGATGTTGACTATTGCAGCGGGCACCTCAAATCTGGATGTGTGGTGCTTCACATTCTCCGGCAGCTCCTCATACGCTTTATCGAGTAAAGCCTCATAATCGTAAAAGTCAACCTCATCCATTTCAACACCTCCATGTCACATACTCCTAACCCATTTATAATCTTTGGCCTCAGCCAGGGGTGTCCAAAACCGTTGATATTTGTATGGGCAGGGAGTAAAGTCTTTGGAAGGTGCACTCAAATAAGCAAAAACCCCAAACATGACACCTACCATATGGGGACAATCCCAACTTTTAGACACGCCTGCATCAGCCCACTATCTTGTAGTAGCCGTTCCTCGGTTCATAAATCCTTGAGTTGGCAATCAGCTCCTCTATAAGCTTCCTTGCCTCCTGTTTGCTGATTCCTGCCTTTCCTGCCTCCTGAAGGATGTCGTCGGCTGGTGCTCCGTAGTCCGTCGAATCCTGAAGCTTCTCTATAATCTCAAGCAGCCTGTCAATCTTGTTTATCTTCCTTGAGGACTTCCCGACTTCGAGGATTGAGATGTCCATTATGCCCTCCTCATCGATGGCTATCTTCTTCAGGGTCTCCTCCATAATTCTTATGGCCTCCCTGGCGTCGTGCCTCGTTACTATCTCGCTCAATCTCATCCTTGCGTGGGCCTCACTCAGGCGGATTAAGGCCTCAAGCTGTCTCGCCGTTATTGGGATGGGCTTGACGCCCTCAGTTTCACTTCCTCCCCCGATCCTCTTCCTCATCTTCACGTAGTATCTCTCAAGCTCCTCCATGGCCTCCCTTGTGAGCACGGGATGTATGTTCTTCCTCGCGTAGGCGATGTACTTCTTGAGGAGATCATAGGGCACCTTGGGCGTAACGGCCTCGCTTTCGCCCTTTCTCACCTTGAGGATGTGGCGGGCTATTTCACCGTCCACCCTTTCATCGGGTTCGTCGAGGAGGAGGAATATCAGGTCAAATCTGCTGAGCAGAGTTGGCGGTAAATCCAGCTGCTCCGGCAGTGGCTTGTGCCTGTTGAAACGGCCGTATTTTGGATTTGCGGCGGCTATAACCGTGGTTCTCGCATTTAGAGTTGCCGTAATGCCTGCCTTGGCTATGCTTATGGAGTTGTGGAGGACGAGGCCGTGGGAAACGAACAGGCCGTAGGGCTCAACCGTTACATCATAGGCCCATTTCCAGCGGTCGTTTGGAATTGTTCTTGCAGATTTTACAGTGAGGAAGTTTATGTTGGAGTCTAAAAACTCCCTGACTTCCCGGATGGCGTCCCTTATCTCCCTTGCCCTTGCACTTATTTCACCCTGAACGATGCTCACCGCAATCGGCTCGCCCTCCCTGATCCTCCTTTCAAGCGTTGAAACGCTCATCCCGTACTTGAATGAAACCCTTGACTTGGAGAGGTACCTCAGAGCCTCCGCAGGTTCCCTCTCGGCCAGCTCTTCAGCCATCCGGGCGTGGCTTTCGAGCTTCTCGATGACCTCCCTGATGTATGACTCTGAGACAACAGGCTTCCTCATGATATATGGGCCCTCCCTCTTGAACTTCAGTCCCCTCCCTGCCCTGAAGAGCTTTTTGAGAAGGTCTGCGGGCAGCTTTCTCTCATCGGGAACCACCTCGTAGTAGTTCGGCCCCCTCCGTATCTTTGAGACCACTCCCCTTGAGTAAAGGACATCCTGGTATGCCCGGGCTCTGTCCTGGGATTTAAATCTGCCTCCTCCTTCCGCAGGGAGTTCGATGGGATATCTCGCAACCCCCAGTACAATGCTGCCCTCTTCAATTTTTCCTGCCGGCTTTTCCACAATCCTCCCGTTCTCCCACACCATGATTGGATGCTCCGGTGTAACCAGAATCTCCCTGCCATTGGAGAACTTTATGTGTATAAACTTCTCCGGGGCTTTATGCCTGCTCACGCGGGATACCTTTGCCTTCACCACATCCTTCCTCTCAAGGTCATAGGCGAGGATATGGAGGTCATCAACGGGCAGAATCTCGGTATCTATGCCTTTTATGACCCTTTCACGGTTCCTCTCGATGAGGGAATCAACAAGCTCGCCTATCCTGACCTTTCTCCCGTCCGCGAGGAGGAGTTCGAAGTCGTGGTGGTAGCTCTGCTGTTCAAGGGCTTCGTGTATTGCACTCCTATCCCTCTCGCTCATCTTATCGAATTCATCTATGCAGTTGTGAACGATTATCCCATCGGCCAGGAAGTTATGATTTCCGGGAACATAGATGTCGTAAACGTAGCCCTCGTATGGGATGTGCTCGATAGAGACGATTTCATCTGGGTGGGGCTTAAGCTCCTCATTGAGCCCGATAACACTTTCGCCCACCCTGAACTTTTCGGCTTCTCTCCATTCAAGTGTATCGCCATCTACGAGGAAATGATCAGGAGTTAAAGTTATCTCGTTGCCGGAGCGGAGTTTGATCTTTAAAAGTTCGCCCTTCCAGGGCTTTCTCCTGACTATGGTTGCCGGCGATATTTCCGTCTTCATGCTTTTGAGGTTTAAGGATGTAACCCGGATTGTCTTTTCTTG
>Ga0256833_1003144_pt1 | contig 11393 bp, 10 predicted proteins | sample 356284metaG_FD_190535 | JGI IMG/M metagenome (GOLD analysis project Ga0256833, IMG submission 190535) | Hydrothermal vent microbial communities from Mid Atlantic Ridge, Atlantic Ocean - 356-284 | ecosystem: Environmental > Aquatic > Marine > Hydrothermal vents | place: Atlantic Ocean: Mid...
ATTACGAATATACCATTATGTATCCTGGGTTTGCGGTAACGGCCCGGGAAGAAGGGTTCCCGGAAATTGCCGCTATCTTTGAGGCCATTGCCGTGGCGGAAAAGCAGCATGAAAAACGGTACCTGGACCTGAAGGCCAACATTGAAGAGGGCCGGGTGTTTAAGAGAAAGGAAAAGGTCACCTGGCGCTGTCGTAACTGCGGCTATCTGCATGAAGGGGAAGAGGCGCCGGAAAGATGCCCGGCCTGCGATCATCCCCAGGCCCATTTTGAGCTGCTTGGTGAGAACTGGTAGAACAAGGCTGCAATGATTTCTGTTGGTCCTGTTGCTTGATTTGCAACGTTCGGCAGGTTGGACACACCAAAGTGGGTTTAATGGACGCAACCCAATAAATCGTATACAATGTAGGTCTGGTTGAGCTTCGCGAAACCAGACAAAAGTAGCGCCTGCTATTTGTCCGCTTTCGTTCCACTCAAGCAGACCAGCAATGTGTCAATTTCTTGTTTTTTATGGCGTAAACTGAGCTGTAAGGCAAAAAAAGGCGTGTCACCCGGGAGAATCTCCCCAGGACGACACGCCTTTTTTATTATTTTTTCTTCCGGCCCGCAACGGGCCGGATAAACCAGCATGGCCGGACCGGATTTGCCGGCCATAACAGGCAGGCGCAAATGGCTTTTGTTCTCTATCTCTTTCTTTTTTTCTTCTTTTTCTTGCCTGGACCCTTCTTTCGGCTTTTTCTCAAGATAATCGCGCAGTTTTTCAGGCAGGTCGTTCATTGCCGAGTCCTTTCAATGCATTTGCTGATAAGAGATGGTAAAGAATGAATGAGATAGAGAGGAATATTGCATATTTTACCATCCCGGCGAAGATTGCACAGGGAGGTACGGAACAGGCAGGATGGCGCATATTTGGAGTCAAAAGAATGGAGACTTTTACTCTTGAGATTAACCCCGGCTTTTACCTCAAGGGGATGGATATCGGTTGCTGTTTCAACCAGAAAGTCAACTTCAGCCCTGCCGTTTTTATTCTTCCAGTATTGCAGGCTGTTTCCTGCTACCGCCCGTAACTGCTGGGCGCTATAGTTTTCCGTAAAAGCGCCGGAAAATTCATTGAATATCTGTTCACCATTGACAAGTATTTCCGCCGGCAGATTTGCCATTGCCCCTAAAATTCCCACATCCAGCGCATATACTTTGAAAATGTTTCTTTGCAAAGAACCGGTCAGCGGTCTTTTGGGATTATTTACGCAAAACGCGCGTAGAATAAGCCCCGCGTCTTCAAGCCAGATAAGCGCGTTTTCATAGTCACGAGCCCGGGCGCTTTTTCGAATAGCGGAAAACATGAATTTTTTGTTTTCCCTGGCCAGTTGCTCAACAATACTGTTCCAGATGTGAGATAATTTTGGAATATCAGATGATTTTGCGTGTTTTGCAAAATCCAGGGTGTATGAGGTGAGTATTTCCCGGTGCACCTGTCGCACATCTGTAAACGAATCCCCTTTCGCCATGCAGGAAACCGCCTCCGGCATCCCCCCGCAAAAATAATAACGCCTGAGCAGGTCGATAAGCTGCAGGTGAAATACCTCGGGTAACGGAGCTATTTGGTCAAGGTTTTCAAGGTAATCCCGTAAGCCTGATTCTCCCATTCCGTCCAGAAATTCATAAAATGTCATGGGCAGGAGATCAAGAAAATTGACCTTACCCACGGGGAATGATTTTGGTGAGGAGAGTTTCACTCCAAGGAGAGACCCGGCTGCGGCAATGACATATCCAGGGGCCTTTTCCTGAAAATACTTCAGGCTGTTGAGCGCATTGTTGGAGATTTGTATTTCATCAAAAACGATCAGGTGCTGCCCGGGGAGGATTTTTTTCCTGCTGAGCAGGGAGAGATGGGCGATAATTCTTTGGGGATCAAGACGTTCGGAAAAAAGGCTGTCGAGGCTGCTGTTTTCTTCGAAGTTAAAGTAGAAAATCCCGTCAAATTCCTTGCGCCCGAATGCCTGCAAAATATAGGTTTTACCTGTCTGCCGGGCGCCTCGCACAATGAGAGGTTTTCTTCGGGTAGAGTTTTTCCAGCGCACCAGGTCTGCATATATATCTCGTTTCATGCACTATACATACCCGTTTGCGGGAGTGTCTGCAAGTTTTTCGTACAGAAAACGTGGTGGGCTACACGTTTTACGTCTGAAAAAAGTGAAACCGGTTGGTGGGTAAAAAAAAGGGCGTGTCACCTGGGAGAATCTCCCCAGGACGACACGCCTTTTTTATTATTTTTTCTTCCGGCCCGCAACGGGCCGGAAGAGGGAAAATAATATTGTTAGAATTTGGTCGATTGTTCGATAAACAGTTTGTTTTCTTCGATGATTTCCCTGGCGATGTCGACTGCTTCTTCCAGGGTGGTGATGCCGCCCCTGATGAAACTGTCCCGCAGGCGAATCATGTACTCCAGGTTGCCTTCTTTATCGGCAATGGTCTGAATATAGAGGCTCATGCGGGAGCCGAGACGGATATAGTGGGCGCTGTGCAGTTCATTGCCCTTATAGGTCCAGCGTCCGGCAACATCATGCAGCATGAAGTCATGAATTTGTTTCGGAAATTCCATTCGTCTATTCTCCTGTTAATGTGGTTATGATTCCGGTTCGGGGATGACTTCGTGAATGGCATTTTCTCCTCTGCCGACAACAACGGCTGCCGTGGCATCACCCCAGACATTGATGGCTGTGCGGAACTGGTCAAGGATACGGTCTATAGCAAGAATAAGACCGATACCGTCCAGCGGCAGACCGGCGGCAGTGAGCACGATACCCATGGTAACCAGTCCGGCTCCGGGAATTGCTGCAGCGCCGATGGCTGCCAGCGAAGCCGTAATGAAGATGACGATCTGCATACCCATGGTCAGGTGAACGCCGAGCAGCTGGGCGATGAAAATAACCGCCACCGATTCATACAGGGCGGTGCCGTCCATGTTGATGGTTGCGCCAAGGGGCAGGACAAAGTTGCCGATCCGTGGTTCGACCCCGGCCCGTTTTTCCAGGTTGCTCATGGTAACCGGCAGGGTGGCGGCGCTTGATGCCGTTGACCAGGCAGTCATCATGGCCGGTGCCAGGGCTTTCATGAGTTTAAGGGGATTATACTTGCCAAAAATCAATACCAGGATAGGCAGGGTGATGAATCCATGGATAAACAGGCCGAGAAGAACCGTGGCCGCGTATTTTCCAAGCGCCCTCAGGGCAGGGAATCCCAGATCCATAAAGATGGCCGCCACCAGCATGAAGATACAGTACGGTGAGATGATCATGATCAGCATGACACCTTTTTGCATGATGCGGTCAATGGCATTGATCACCTTGGTCATCGGTTCGGAATCCCGACCGACGATGGAGGACATGATCCCTAAGAAAATAGTAAAGAAAATAATTTGCAGGACATTTCCCTTGGCAAAGGCAGCGGCTGCATTTTTGGGGATCATATTGACAAAGGTGTCGATGATGATAATGACGGCGCTGCGGTCGCCCACACCCTGACTGCTGACCTTTGCCGGTACGCCGGAGCCGATATTAAGCGCTGCCAGCGCCTCTTTATCGATGCCGATGCCGGGATTAATCATGTTGACCACGATCAGGCCGGCAAGAACGGCAAGAGCAGTGGTGAGCATGTAATAACCGATGGTCCGGCCGCCGATTTTCCCGAGAGTTCGGACATCCCCGAGATTGGCCACCGCCATGTAGATGGAGGCAAAGACCAGGGGAACGATGAGCATTCTGAGCAGGCGGATAAAGATATCGCCGCCGTATTTAAAGATAATTTTCATCATATAGACCGGACCCGAGGTAACACCCGGTCCCATGGCGACATTGATGCCGATGCCGAGGCCGATACCAAGCACAATGCCGATAAGAATTTTCCATTGCAGATCAAGGCCCTTTTTTTTCTCAGCCATTTTCAGTCCCCTCCGTAGTAATCTTCATTAATGTTGTAGCTTCGGGTACTGACCCTGGTTGTAACCGGGAGGTACCGCCCCATGAACTGGCCGACATAACCGTTGGCCCGCAGTTCAAGGTTGAACACACTGAGCATGTTCAGGAAATCCTGATTGCCTTTTTGAATGGCCATGCCGTAATAATCGGGCTTAAAGGGAGGGTCGAGTACGGTCAGGCGGAACTGGGCCTGTTTGGCATGCTCCTTCAACCAGACCTTGAGAAAAATTTCATCGTGTACCATCATGTCGGCCTCACCTTTAAGTGTGGCGGCGGCAGCCTCTTCATTGCTGGGATAGGGTTTGATGATCGCCTTGGGGAAAAAGCGGGGCACGATGCGCTGGGGGGCTTTGCCGTCGGTAACGGCGATGGTCAACTGATTCTCTTTGCCGTTCTGGAGCAGGGCCGATATCAACGTATGATAATCAGGTGCCGCAGAAATACCGAGACGGGCCGACTTTGCCTTGTTGAGCAGGATGGAAAGTCCCGTGTCAAAATAGGGGGTGGAAAAATCAATCAGTTTTTCCCTGGCAAAGGTGATACTCATACCAGCCAGAATGATATCAATGTCACCGGCCTGTAACATAGGAATGAGATCGGAAAAAGATTTGGGAACAACAATTTTGGCGGTAACGCCTAATTTTTTGGCCAGCAGGTTGGCAATGTCGATGTCGACGCCGACCCGTTTGCCGTCTTTTTCAAAGGAAAACGGTTTAAACTTGGGGTTGACACCGACCCGTAATACCTTGTCGGCAAAGACCTTTGCCAGTGTCGGTGAGTACGTGACGGAACTCTGGGCAAACGAAAATGTGGACAGCATGCAGACGACAAACAGCGCCGTCAGCAGGTGTTTTGCCGTCTTCAGACCGGGATGCTTCATACTTCCTCCTTTTATGTTGAAATGATACTGATAAAAATACTGAAAATAAACCCAGGTGAACAAAAGATCACTGCAGAATAAAAATGGAAAAGCAAGATAGGGACCAGTCGCAAAGTCGCGCTGGGAACAGAAGAAGCAATTACAGTTTCCCGGCAACCTGCATACGGCGGACCAAAAATGAATCAGGGAAAAAATTGCCTGTTTTGGCGGGGAAATTTATTTGGTGTTCCGGCGGTTACGGCGAATCGGTACATGATCGTCATCGGCAAACTATTTGTCGTCGTCAACAGGTAGCAGGATCGAAATTGTCGGCAGGGGAGATGAATATGTGCATATTTTGACCCAAACGGGACGGCAGAATGGGAAGAAAGTTGCACATTTTTTCAGCAACCATCATCGGTCAAGGAAATCGCTCCTTTTCAGGCCATGCTTTTTCAGCTTATAATAAAGAGTTTTTCTGGGCAGACCAAGGGCCTGGCATGTTTTGCCGATGTTTCCCCTGTTCCAGAGTAGTTCCTGCTCGAGGATACATTTTTCAAAAGATGCCAACTGGTTGGCTAAGGGTTGTTTTTTGTCGCTATCCATGTCCGTTGCCGGGTCACCACAGCCGTTATCCAGCCCCAAAACAGTACGGTCGGCGACATTCTGCAACTCCCGGACATTGCCGGGCCAGGAATGCTGCATAAGGCGCTGCAGCAGGGCGGGGGAGAGCTCCGGTGGATGCCGTTCCAGCCGTTTGGCCGTTTTGTGTAGAAAATGGGTGAACAACAGAGGAATATCGTCAAGCCTCTGTCGCAGCGGCGGATTTTGCAGGGTAACGACATTGAGACGATAGTAGAGATCGGCACGAAAATTTCCCTGTTCACTGAGTTTGAGAAGGTCCTTTTTTGAGGCGGCGATAACCCGCAGGTCAATGGCAATTGAGTCCCTGCCGCCCAATCGATCAACAGTTCTTTCCTGAAGTACCCGCAACAACCGGACCTGGAGGGTCAGGGGCATGCTTTCTATTTCATCGAGAAACAGGGTGCCGCCGGAGGCCTGCTCAAATTTGCCGATATGGAGTCGATCTGCACCGGTAAAGGCACCTGGTTCATGGCCGAAGAGTTCATTTTCGATGATGGATTCCGGCATGGCGCCGCAGTTAACTGCAATGAAAGGATTATTGCTCCTGCTGCTCTGCTCGTGCAGACAGCGGGCAATCAGCTCTTTGCCGGTGCCGGTTTCGCCGATAATCAGGACATCGGTATCCGTATCGGCAACATTAAGAATCGCCTGCCGCAGTTGGACAATGGCTTCACTGCGGCCCAGGATAACCGATTCCAGGCCGTCTTTACGTCTGACCTGGGCGCGGAGAGTTCGATTGTCAAGGATTAGCCGTCGTTTTTCCATGGCCCGACCAACGACATCGACAAGTCGACTTGAGGACAACGGTTTTTCTATGAAATCATAGGCCCCCAGCCGCATGGCCTCAACCGCCATGCTGACGTCTCCGTGACCGGTGACCAGGATCACCGGCAGGTCCGGATCAATGTCAACCACATATTGCAGGAGTTCAAATCCGTCCATCCCCGGCATCTTGACATCGCAGACCACCACGTCCGGCCACTGGGCGGAGATCTTGCCGGTTGCGTCCTCGGCACGGTTACAGCAGTCTACCGTATGCCCGGCCAGCATAAGGGCCTGGCCTGCCGCCTTGCAGACGTGTGTATCATTATCAATGACGATTATCCGACCGCTAACATTCATGTGCATCTGCTGTTTTCGGTTTAGCCCGTTGCAGGGTAATGGTCACAATCGTTCCTCCCTGCGGATGATTTTCCGCTTTAATGGTGCCTCCGAAATCATGAATGATGGCCCGGGAAAGTGACAGGCCCAGTCCCAGTCCCCTGCCTTTCTCCTTGGTGGTGAAAAAAGGGTCAAACAGTTGCTCAAGGTGTTCCTCGGCAATGCCGGGGCCTGAATCATGGAGGGTCAGCGTTACCCATTGCGGCCCGGCGGTTACGTCGAGGTCGATTTCTCTACGCTTCTGAGTATTCACCGCATCAAGCCCATTGCCGATAATATTCACCAGCACCTGTTCAAGGCGAATGGATTCCGCAAGCACAAAGACATTTGCAGACGGCAGGTTGGTTCGTATCTTCACCCCGTGTTTTTTGCGGCGCAGGTCAAGCAGGGTGAGAGCACTGGTGATGGGTTCGGTCAGGAGAATCGGCGTTGTCCTGCCGGGTGTCTTGCGGGAAAATGATTTGAGGTGTCTCGTTATTTCCGCCATTTTGGAGATCACCTGGGCAATGTCCGAGAGGTTTTGCCTGGCCTCCTCGGGCCGGTGTTGATCCAGAAACAGACAGGCGTTGTCGGCATACATCCGGATGGCAGACAGGGGCTGGTTTATTTCATGGGTGATGGATGCCGCCATCTGGCCGATGGCCGCAAGTTTTCCCGCCTGGATAAGTTCATTCTGGGTGGCACGCAGTTCCTGTTCAGTTTGTTTGTGTTCTTCGATTTCTTCATACAACCGTGTATTTATCCTTGTGAGTTCTTTTGTCCTCTGTCTGACCTTGTGTTCAAGCTGTTCATTGGCCTGTTGCAGCAGCACCCGGGAATGTTCCTGCAGCAGGTGTTGTTGCCGACGTGCTTTTTTTCGATTGTAAAACAACATGGCAAGCAGGACAAGGGCGATCAGGAAAACAGCCATCAACAGCATCATATTGCGGACGTAACTGTCCACATGGGAAAGATCACTGAGGATATGAACCGTCCAGCCTGCGTCGGGCATGCTTTTTGACTGGATCAGGTAAGGATGACGGCCTTTACTGTTCCGTTGATCGCCGTTAACAGAGTCTATGTTAAGTTCTATTAATGCGTTGTTGTTACCAGCCGAACCGATGGCCGTTCCTGTTAAGGCATCTGCTTCAATATCACCGTAGCGGCGACTTCTACGCAGTTTTTGCATCACGTCATTGCTTAATGGGTGCAGGGCGCGGAATTTCCAGGGCGCATAGCTGGTGATGAAAATAATACCCTGGGGATCGGTGACAATGACTTTTTCCGATCCCCTGGCCCAGATGTCTTCAAGCCGCTGTAACTGCACCTTGACGGTGAGTACACCGATGGTTTTTTTTTGTGTGCCGATGGGGGCGGAAAAATAATATCCACGCACATGCGAGGTCGTACCCAGGGCAAAATAGCGGCCTGGTCGGCCCTGCATGGCCTCTTGAAAATAGGGGCGGAAGGTGAGGTCTTCCCCGATAAATGAGACCGCCCCCCGCCAGTTGCTGGAGGCGATTACCCTGCCGCCGGTGCTGATAATGTATATTGCCGAGGTTTCAGCCAGACGGTTGATATGTTCCAGTTCATGATTGACCTTACTCAGCAGCCGGGCGTCTGTTGGATGCTGCAACAGACCGGTGAAATTTGGGTTGGTTGTCAGGATTTGCGGCAGCGCCTCAAATTTATCAAGCTCACTCTGCAGATCCCCGGTGTAAACCTTCAGGGCCTTGGCCGCCTTGCCGCGTATGCGGTGGAGTTCCAGACGTCTGGTCCAGTTGCCGGTGAGGCGAACGGCAAACAGACAGACAAGGATAAGGAGCAGAACGTAAATGGGGACGAAAAAACGAGGGAAATGCATTGTAAAAGAAATCGGGCCTGTCGTTAGCGACCCTTCCGGCTGTTTTTTTAAGAGAGCTTTCTTTATCTAATCGAAATAATAGATTTTTACTGTAGCCAATATGAGACGGCTCAACAAGAAGAAAAAATATCGCGGCGGCAGAGGTATGGAAAGAGTTTTATGGGATTCCAGGTTGTCATCAGGGGGAATTATGGAACAGCTGGAAGAAATGCAGAAAACGAAAACAGGAAAAAACCTTGCAGGACAAAGGTTAATTAATATTTCCTTTTCACGTTGAGAATGCTTACCAAATAATTACTTGCGGCAGGATATCTATTCGATTATTTTTCTCATTTAATAAGGTGATTCGGTTCCTCCAATACGGACGGTAGGCGGATGGTTATGGAAAAAACAGGGATCTCCTAACCAGCCGTAAAACATGTTGTTGTCTTGTTTACAAAAGAACAATGAGCAGAACCTGTTGTCGGGCCGGTTGATTTTTTACTTGTCCGCAACCTGGCTTAAATTTTAATCAGGGAGAAATGAACATGCATCGACGCCAACTTCTTTGTTTCCTTATCACAGCCATTGCTGCTGTCTTTATCTTTTCGACCATGCCTGTTCTGGCTAAATCCACCGGCGGCTCCTCGGCGACAACCAGTGCTGAAAAGAATTCCAAGTCAAAGAAAAAAACAAAAAAGAAGAAGGCAAAGTCAAAGAAATCAAAATCTGCCGCTAAGAAAAAATCGACGGAAAAAAAGAGTTCAAAAAAGAAAACGAGTAAAAAAACAACGAAAAAAACAGCTAAAAGAAAGACCGGCAAGGTTAATATTAATACGGCCGATGCCAAGACCCTGACCGAATTTACCGGTGTCGGACCGGTAACGGCAAAAAAGATCGTCGCCTACCGAAAAAAGAATGGCAGGTTCAAGAGTGCCAAAGATTTACTGAACGTCAAGGGAATTGGCGAAAAAACGTTAAAAAAAATGAAGCCGCAGCTTAAGTTTTAATCCGGAACATTCTGGAGATACGTATATGGGAATGCTCAAAGAATTTAAAGAGTTTGCCGTTAAAGGAAATGTCGTCGACATGGCGGTTGGTATCATTATCGGGGCGGCATTTGGGAAAATTGTCTCCTCGTTTGTCGCCGATGTTATCATGCCGCCGATAGGATTATTGCTTGGCGGGGTTGATTTCAGCAAGCTTGCCATTACCCTGAAAGCGGCTGCCGGCGATGCCCCGGCAGTTGTGCTTGGTTACGGAAAATTTATTCAGAGTGTCGTTGATTTTACCATTGTCGCTTTTGCCATCTTTATGGTTGTCAAGGCAATGAACAGTATGAAGAAAAAAGAAGAGGAAGCGCCTGCAGAACCACCGAAACAGGAACTGTTGCTGACGGAGATTCGTGACCTCCTCAAAGAGAAATCATAATCCCCCCCTTCCCAGTTGTATTCCCCCTAATATCCGGACAGGGAAGTTCCTCCTCTCTTTCCCTGTCCGGAGTTCTTCTTCCGTTCTTTTTTCATCATTTTTTCATCCTGCTGTGAGAATCCCTGAATTCCTCCCTCTTATCAAGGGTAGTCACTGACCCCGTCACCCTTTCATTATTGATGGCGTTCTAAAAGACTTAATTTACAGCGTCTTGCATGCCCGGACGATTCACGACATATCCATGTATAATTTTGGGCTGTCCCGACATACTGTTTCTCGAAGTTTCCCCCCCCGGTTTCGTATCTGAATATTTGTTTTTTTAGTTAACCATCGTTTCTATGTATGGAGCTTTGATTTTTTACTGGTGCAGCCCTTTCCATTGATTTCATAAAAAAATTAACTCCCTTGCAATGATGTGATAAACTCAGTCATAGAGAAGAGCATATCTTTCATTGGTAACCGGAAAATCATGCGAGGAAGGGAAATACCATGATGTTGCGCAGGAAGAAGAAAAATAAACTCATAAGGGAAATCCTTTCCCTTTGTTTGCTATACATTTTTTGTACAGTTAGTGTTCAAGGAGCTGATTTAGGCGTACTTTCACTGGATGATCTCCTTAATCTGGAGGTCGTTTCCGTGGCCAAGGTACCGGGTAAGGTAACCAGTACACCGGCAGCCATTACCGTCATAAGCGGCGAGGACTTACGTAGAAGTGGGGTGCGGACTATTCCCGAGGCGCTGCGTATGGTTCCGGGTATGCACGTCTACCGGATTGATGCCAATAAATGGGCCGTCAGCGCCCGCGGCTTTGCCTCCAGGTTTGCCAATAAAATGTTGGTGATGATTGACGGACGCACAGTCTATTCCACCTTGTTTTCCGGAGTTTTCTGGGATGTTCAGGATGTAATGATTGAGGATATCGACCGTATCGAAGTTGTCCGGGGGCCAGGTGGCACGCTTTGGGGAGCCAATGCCGTTAATGGAGTTATCAATATTATTACCAAAGACAGTGCCGATACCCAGGGCGGTCTTGTTGCCCTGCGGGCACAAACAGGTCCGGATGGGGAAGTTTCCGCACGTTACGGCGGTTGGTTGAATGATAAAACCTCATATCGAGTCTATGGTAAATTTTTTGACCGGGAAAGTTTTGACAATCCTTCTGGTGGGGATGCCTCCGATGAATGGCACCAGGGCCGGGGAGGATTTCGGATGGATATGAATGTTTCCGCGATAAATAAAGTGACTTTACAGGGTGATATCTATGATGGCAAGTCAGGTGAATCGGTGAAATATATCATCCCTTCTCCCCCTTATGTCAATGTCTCCTCCACCGACGCACCGGTTACCGGTGGTAATCTGCTGGCACGGTGGAATAAAATTTTTTCCAGGAGCTCCGAGATTACCCTGCAGGTCTATTATGATCATATTGAGCGGGATGAGTTCTTTGTCGACGAGACTCTTGACACCGTGGATGTTGATTTTCAACAACGGTTTGACATA
>Ga0256833_1003145_pt1 | contig 11393 bp, 8 predicted proteins | sample 356284metaG_FD_190535 | JGI IMG/M metagenome (GOLD analysis project Ga0256833, IMG submission 190535) | Hydrothermal vent microbial communities from Mid Atlantic Ridge, Atlantic Ocean - 356-284 | ecosystem: Environmental > Aquatic > Marine > Hydrothermal vents | place: Atlantic Ocean: Mid...
GGTAGAGAATGTGGTAAATGTCACTACTAATAAAATTAATTAAGATAATCTAAGTTAGCTTTAGGCTAGTTAATAGACTAAAAACTAAAGACCAAATAAATATGGCATCAAATAAAAAATATTGGATAAGTACAGAGGAATTAAAAAAAGATACCTCACTCATCGACCAGCTTAACCAAAAAGAGTTTATGGAAGAAATTCCTACAGATGAATTTTTAGGAGATAAAGAAACTTTAGAAGCATCCGAACCTTCACGTAGAGATTTTCTTAAATATGTTGGTTTTTCAACGGCAGCAGCTACCTTGGCATCTTGTGAAGGTCCTGTTAGAAAAGCCATTCCTTATGTAATTAAACCCGAAGAAGTAACACCGGGTATGGCAAATTATTATGCATCTACGATGTTTGATGGATACGATTTTGCCAACATCCTTGTCAAAACCAGAGAAGGACGCCCTATCAAAATAGAAGCCAATAAAGAAGCAGGAGGAGCTACCAATGCACGGGTACAAGCATCTGTACTTTCTTTATATGACAGCACGCGATTAAAAGGACCTAAATACAAAGGAGAAAAAATAACTTGGGAAGAACTGGATAAACAAATTACAGCCGCTTTACCTAAAATATATGCCTCCGGAAAAGACGTGGTATTACTTACCGGAACCTGTGCCAGTCCTTCTACCCGTAAACTACTTACACAGTTTGAAGAAAAATACGGAAAAGTACGTCACGTTATCTACGATGCCGTGTCGGAATCTGCCGCCTTGGACGCTTTTGATGCTATGTATGGTGAACGTGCTTTACCCGATTACGATTTTTCCAAGGCAAAAACCATTGTCTCTATCGGAGCCGATTTCTTAGGTGATTGGCAAGGTGGTAATTTTAGCGCTAGTTATATCAATGGACGTCGTCCGGAATCCGGTAGCATGTCTCATCATATTCAGTTGGAATCCAATATGTCTTTGACAGGAGCCAATGCCGATAAACGAATTACCTTAAAACCTTCAGAACAAGTCTATGCTTTGATTGGTTTGTACAATGCCATAACCGGTAGTAGTTTACCCACCAAAAGTACTCCGGTAGATACTGCTATTAAAGAAATTGCAAAAAAATTAAAAACAGCCGGATCTAAAGGTGTGTTGGTGACCGGTATTCAAGATAAAAATGCTCAAATACTTGCTTTGGCTATTAATGAAGCTTTGTCTTCTGAGGTAATAGACACCGTACATACTAAAAACATTCGAAAAGGAAATGATGCCGAAGTAGCAAATTTGATTAAAGATATGAAAGCCGGTAAGGTGGGTGCATTATTGACCTACAATACCAACCCTGCTTATACCTTATCCAATAGTTCTGCATTTACTGAGGCTTTAAAAAATATTGATTTGACGCTTGCCTTTGCCATGCATGAAAATGAAACGGCCAAAGTGATGCAATATGCTCTAGCCATTCCACATTATTTGGAATCTTGGGGTGATGTGATGCACAAAAAAGGGCATTATAGCCTTACACAGCCCACTATTAAGCCCTTGTTCTATACCCGTCAGTTCCAAGACACCTTATTAAAATGGATGGGAAGTGATCAGAACTTTTATGACTATATGAAGTCCGATTTCTCCGGAGATTGGAATCAGGCTATTCACGATGGATTTGCCCAAATAGATTACACACCCGAAGAAACAAGTTTTGAAAGAGCTGTTGATATGAATAAGGTGGGAGCTGAATTGAGTAAAATTAAATCAGGGAAACTGGAATTAGCCTTATATACCAAAGTATCTATGGGCGATGGACAAATGGCAAACAACCCTTGGTTACAAGAGTTGCCGGATCCTATTACCCGTGCCTCTTGGGATAATTATCTATCAATATCCATAGCCGATGCCAAAGCTTTTGGATTGGAAAACGTCACCCGTGATGACGGTGCTTTAGATGGTGATACGGTAGATATTACCGTAGATGGTATCACAATAGAAAATGTGCCGGTATATATTCAACCCGGACAAGCTGTAGGTTCTGTAGGTTTAGCCCTGGGTTATGGACGTACAGAAGGAGTAAAAGACGAGATGAAACAAGGTGTCAATGCTTTTGTTTTCACCCATAAATCGTATTCAGAAGTTTCATTACGTAAAACAGGAAATAGACACGGTTTTGCTTGTATTCAATTACAACACACATTAGCCGGTCGTCATGATATTTTAAGAGAAGTTTCATTGGATGATTATAAAAATGAGGAAGCGCATAAGTGGAACCATCATCATCAATTCTCTTATGACCATCAAGAAGTAGATGCTGAAAAAGTAGATCTTTGGGAAACAGTAGATAGATCCAATGGACATCATTTTAATTTATCCATTGATTTGACCGCTTGTACCGGATGTGCAGCTTGTGTCATTGCTTGTCACGCAGAAAATAATGTTCCTGTTGTCGGTAAACGAGAAATACGAAAAAGCCGAGATATGCACTGGTTGCGTATTGATAGATACTACTCTTCGGATGTACCTACCAGAGAGGCAGCAAAAGAAGAAGGGTTGAGTAAAGCTGAGATGTATCACGGATTGGAAAGAGTGGCAGAAAACCCGCAAGTAGCTTTCCAACCGGTAATGTGTCAGCACTGTAACCACGCACCCTGTGAAACAGTATGCCCTGTGGCAGCGACCTCGCACGGTAAACAAGGTCAAAACCAAATGGCTTACAATCGTTGTGTAGGTACCCGTTATTGTGCCAACAACTGCCCGTATCGTGTACGTCGTTTTAACTGGTTCCGTTACAATGAAAATGAAGAATTTGACTACAACATGAATGATGAATACGGTAAAATGGTATTAAATCCCGACGTGGTGGTTCGTTCTCGTGGTGTAATGGAAAAATGCTCTATGTGTATCCAAATGTCACAAGCCACTATTTTACAAGCTAAAAAAGAAGGTCGTAAGATTAAAGATGGAGAATTCCAAACTGCCTGTATGAATGCTTGTAGTACCGGAGCGATGGTCTTTGGAGATGTCAATGATAAAGAAGCCAAGATTACAAAACTGGCTCAAGATAAGCGAGCCTATCATTTATTGGATTTTGTAGGAACTAAACCCAATGTAGTGTACCAAGTAAAAGTAAGAAACGAAGAAGCATAGATAATTTTAACGCTGTTCCTCTGTGGAACAAAAAAATTATAAATAATTCAATTAATAGTTAAGAATAAATAAACATAACAAATATGTCTCATTACGAATCACCTTACAGAGAGCCGTTGATTTTAGGGAAAAAATCCTATCATGATATTTCTGTAGATATTGCAAGACCTATTGAAACGAGAGCCAATAGAAATTGGTGGATAGCTTTTACGATTGCCTTATTAGCTTTTTTATGGGGAATAGGAGCTATTACTTACACCATCGGTACCGGTATTGGTACTTGGGGTCTAAATAAGAATATAGGCTGGGCCTGGGATATTACCAACTTTGTATGGTGGGTAGGTATCGGTCACGCCGGAACCTTGATTTCAGCGGTATTGTTGCTCTTTAGACAAGAGTGGCGTATGGCTATCAACCGTTCGGCAGAAGCGATGACTATTTTTGCGGTATTCCAAGCCGGACTGTTCCCGTTAATTCATATGGGACGTATATGGGATGGCTATTTTACCTTGCCTATCCCGAACCAATTTGGAAGCCTGTGGGTCAATTTTAACTCTCCATTGCTTTGGGATGTATTTGCCATTTCAACCTACTTGTCGGTTTCATTGGTTTTCTGGTGGACAGGTTTACTACCTGATTTTGCGATGATTCGTGATAGAGCCGTTCGCCCTTTCCAAAAGAAAATCTATAGTTTATTGAGTTTTGGATGGACAGGAAGAGCCAAAGATTGGCAACGTTTTGAAGAAGTATCCTTGGTATTAGCCGGTTTGGCTACTCCATTGGTATTGTCGGTACATACCATTGTATCTATGGACTTTGCCACTTCTATTAACCCGGGATGGCACAGTACTATTTTCCCGCCATACTTTGTGGCAGGGGCTATCTTTTCTGGTTTTGCGATGGTGCAAACCCTATTAGGGATTATGCGTAAAGTAACCCATTTAGAAAATTATATCACCCGTAAGCATATTGAAAATATGAATATGGTGATTTTGTTAACCGGAGGTATTGTAGCGACGGCTTATATTACCGAATTTTTTATAGGTTGGTACACCGGTAGTCCTTATGAAAATTATACCTATATGTCAGTGGGTGCCGCAACCGGACCTTATTGGTGGGCATTTTGGTCATTGATATTATTTAATATCGTCATTCCACAATTCTTATGGTTCAAAAAAGTGCGTACCAGTTTTATTTGGTCGTTCTTGATTTCTATTGCCATCAATATCGGAATGTGGTTTGAGCGTTTTGATATTATTGCCATTGTATTGAGTAAAGGCCATTTACCTTCTGCTTGGGGTCGTTTTGAACCTACCTTTGTAGATATAGGAATATTTATAGGAACCCTAGGATTTTTCTTTGTATTATTTTTATTATACGCCAGAACTTTTCCGGTGATTGCTCAAGCCGAAGTAAAAACCATATTAAAGAAAACAGGTCAATATCATAAAAACTTAAGAGACAAGAGTCATGAGTAAAAAATATTATGTAGTTCACGCTTCGTACAATGATGACGAAGTTTTAATGGATGCTGTAAAAGCTGTTCGTGCCGAAGACCACGACATAGAAGAGGTTTATACCCCTTTTCCGGTTCACGGTTTGGATAAAGCAATGGGTTTAAAACCCACTAGAATTGCCATTGCTTCCTTCTTATTTGGAGTTACCGGATTATTGACCGCTATGTGGTTGACAAAATATACGATGATTCAAGATTGGCCTCAAGATTTTGGAGGGAAACCAAATGGAACTTACGGACAAAACGTCTTGTCATTTGTTACCATCCTTTTTGAATTAACGGTCTTTTTTGCCGCTCACTTAATGGTGATTACTTTTTATTTGCGCAGTAGATTATGGCCTTGGAAAAAAGCAGAAAATCCCTATCCCAGTACTACCGATGATACCTTTGTTATGGAATTGGAAGTAGAAAAAGATTTGGACAATGTAAAAGCGCTACTACAAAAAACAGGCGCCACAGAAATTAATGTAACCGAAAAGATAGATACCGAAGATTATGAATAAGTTTATATTTATCACGTTAGGATTTATTGTATCATTGAGCTCTTGTACTCGTGATCGTAGTAAGCCCAATATTCAATATACACCCGATATGTATGTGTCGGTTCCTTATGAACCTTATGGTATGAATACGGTTTTAAAGGATAGTATGGCAGCATTGACACCTCCTAAAGGAAGTATTGCACGTGGCAAAAAACCTTTTGAATTTCCTGAAGGGTTGGAGGGTTATGCAATGGCTAAAGACAGCTTAAAATCTCCCTTGGCAGTTACCAACGCCAATTTGGCGAATGGTAAAAAAATGTACAATATCTATTGCGCAATATGCCATGGAGAAAAAGGTGATGGTCAAGGAACCCTTGTAAAACGAGGTAAATTCTTAGGCGTTCCTAATTACAAAGACAGAGAGCTGACCGAAGGAAGTATTTACCACGTAATTTATTACGGTCGTAATATGATGGGCTCTCATGCCTCGCAATTGACCGAGAAAGAACGTTGGCAAGTTGTACAATATGTACTTAAATTAAAGAATAAATAAGAATAGTTTTTAAACTCATAGTGGTTTTAGAAATACTGTAATATTTTAAAAATATGTATCAATTTTCAGGCAAATTAAAAGTTTTCGCAATAGCATTGATGGTAATCGGTGTTTTTGGTATTGGATATGGCTTTATTACGGGAAGTAGTAAAACGTTAGAAGATGCCAAAGAGACCATAGCACACCAAAAAGAACTAGCTGCTCAAAAAGCAGAAGCAGCAAAAATAGATCCACGTGCTATTCAGTATGGTTCTCATAAACAAATGCATGAAGCAGAATCTCATAAAGACGCTGCACATGCTGCCAACACAGAAGAACACGAAGCGCATGTATTAAATCAACTTAAAAACAGACCTTGGGCAGCTTTTTTTGTTTCCTTGTTCTTTTTCTTTATGATTGCTTTGTTAATCTTCGCATTTTATGTCATCCAAATTGCCGCATCCGCAGGCTGGTCCGTAGTTTTATTCCGTGTTATGGAAGGACTTTCTGCCAATTTAGTTCCGCTGGGGCTTTTGATGTTCTTATTTCTATTGGCTTCGGCTTTGGGAATGAATCATTTTTACCCTTGGATGCACGCTGATGGCGATGCTATTCTTGCCGGTAAAAGTTGGTGGTTGAATATCCCGGGTTGGCTTATCAGAGGAGCAATCTATATCATTGGATATATTTTCTTTAGATATATCATTCGTAAAAAATCTTTGGAACAAGATGAAGCAACCGATTATAAAGCACACGAAAAAGGATTTAAATACAGTATTCTGTTCTTGGTTTTCTTTATGTTATCTGAGTCTGCCTTATCTTGGGATTGGATTATGTCATTAGACCCGCATTGGTTTAGCACCTTATTTGCTTGGTATATTTTTGCCAGTGCTGTTGTATCAGCGGTTACGGTTATTGCGCTGGTAACAATCTATTTAAAAACCAAAGGATTCTTACCCTTTGTCAATGACAGTCACTTACACGATTTAGGAGTGTATATGTTCGGGTTTAGTATCTTTTGGACCTATTTATGGTTTGCACAATATATGTTGATATGGTATGCCAATATGCCGGAAGAAACGACCTATTTTGCCCAGCGTGTACACGATTATAATTTTATATTCTATCTGATGATTGCCTTGAATTTCGCTTTCCCTATCTTAATATTGATGGATACGGCTTGGAAACGTAAATTCACTGTAGTCACCATCGTAGGACTTGTCATATTAGTAGGACATTATATTGATGTGTTTGTGATGGTAATGCCTTCTACAGTAGGTTCACAATGGCATTTTGGAATTCCTGAAATAGGGGCTTTATTATTCTTTTTAGGCTTGTTTATTTTCTGTGGATTCAATGCGATGTCCAAACAGCCTTTATTGGCAAAAGGCAATCCGTATTTAAAAGAAAGTGAAGAGTATCATAACTAAACACTTTAAACAATACAGAAAGCCGTTATATTCTTCAATGTAGCGGCTTTTTTTATTGGATTGCTATAATTATAAATAATTCAAAACTATTTAATTACTTTTGTCCTATAATATCAGCGTATGTCAGAAAATAAGAAATCACTTAATTTTTTAGAACAAATCATAGAAGAAGATCTCGCTAACGGATTGCCCCAAAATCAACTTCGTTTTCGTTTTCCACCGGAGCCCAATGGCTATTTGCACATTGGACATGCCGCCTCTATTTGTCTCAATTTTGGTTTGGGAATCCGGTATCAAGCACCGGTAAATCTTCGTTTTGATGATACCAATCCGGCCAAAGAAGAACAAGAATATGTAGATGCCATAAAAGAAGATATACAATGGCTCGGATTTCATTGGGACAAAGAATTATATTCATCCGATTATTTTGACCAATTATACCAATGGGCAGTCCAATTGATTAAAGAGGGAAAGGCGTATGTAGATAATCAGACTTCCGAAGAAATTGCGGCGCAAAAAGGAACACCCACAGAACCCGGCACCAACAGTCCTTATAGAGACCGGAGTGTCGCAGAGAATCTGGAATTGTTTGAACAAATGAAAAGAGGAGAATTGGCTGAAGGAGCTGCCGTTTTACGTGCCAAAATAGATATGTCACATGTCAATATGCATATGCGTGACCCCATTATGTATCGTATCTTACATAAGGCGCATCATAGAACCGGTACGACTTGGAAAATTTATCCGATGTACGATTGGACGCATGGAGAATCGGATTATATTGAACAAATCTCTCATTCTATCTGTACATTGGAGTTTAAACCTCACCGACCTTTGTACGATTGGTATGTAGATCAGATTCGTGACCCTAATAAGTTACGCCCCAAACAGCGGGAGTTTGCCCGTCGTAATTTGAGCTATACCATTATGAGTAAGCGTAAATTATTGCGATTGGTCAATGAAGGCTATGTCACCGGTTGGGATGATCCCAGAATGCCCACTATTTCAGGGCTAAGACGAAGAGGATATACGCCGGCTTCTATTATTAATTTTAGTGAAACTGCCGGAATATCCAAAAGAGATAATGTAACCGATGTGGCTCTTTTAGAGTATTCTGTTCGTGATGATTTGAATAAAACAGCACCTAGAGTGATGGCAGTGCTGAATCCGGTAAAATTGCTTATCACGAATTATCCGGAAGATAAAACCGAGCTATTACAAGCTTCATATAATGATTATGATGCCAATTTTGGTTCCAGAGAAGTCCCTTTTTCGCGTGAAATCTATATTGAACGGGAAGATTTTAAAGAAGAAGCTCCTAAAAAATTCTTTCGATTAAAGTTGGGTGGGGAAGTACGTTTAAAAAATGCTTATATCATCAAAGCGACGGGTGTTGTAAAAGACAACAATGGAAATATAATCGAAATTCATTGTACCTATGATAAAGATTCTCTCAGTGGCAGCGGTACCGAAGCCAGTAAACGAAAGGTAAAAGGAACCTTACATTGGGTGTCTATAGCACATGCCAAGCAAGTAGAGGTGCGTATTTATGACCGGTTATTCTTACATGAAGCTCCCGATGCCGATAAAGAAAAAGATTTTATCGAGTTTATCAACCCGAATTCCCTATCTATTAACAAAAATGCTTTTGTTGAACCCAGTTTAGCACTTGCTAAGGTTGGCGATAGATTTCAATTTCAACGATTGGGATATTTTGTGGTTGATAAAGACACAACAGCAGCTAATTTGGTGTTTAATCGTACGGTGGCATTGAAGGATACTTGGGCTAAAAAATCGGAATCTAAACCTTCTCAAACTTCCAATCGTCCGGAAGAGGCTATCAGCAAGATATTTCCCTATGCCGGAAAGTATTTAAAATCACGCGAAGAAGAGGAGCGCCAATCTTTAGTCGCTACAATATATGATCTCAGCAAACATGTGAGTTCCAAAGGGATACTTTCTCTTATCCAATCGGCTAATTCCAATAAAGAATATCTTACGTATTTAATGATTTTAAACAGTGGTAATTGTCCGGTAGATTTTACTGATAAAACAAATTTTTCAACAGCCAATACCTTTGTAGGAAAGGCTTTGTTGCTAAAAAATTCTTATGTGCGGTACCGGGCAGTTGATTTTATCAGAACCTATCCGGAGTTTAAAGACAACTATTTAGATCTACTCAAAACAATGGCCATTGAGGACAAAAACACAAAGATAATAGCCTTGCTCAAGGAATTTTTATAATGCTTTGATACTTTATTGGTTAATCAATAGGTTTATTTTCTTTGATTTTTGTAATGCGCAGGGTATTTACCATCCCTTTATCCTTTAAAGGCATAGAGGTTAGGTTAATTACAAAATCACCTTTAGTCAAATACCCTTTTCTTTTGGCGATTTGATTGATGTCGATTACGGTTTCGTCTGTTGAAACCATCTTGTCGTAATAATAAGATTTTACACCCCATAGTAGATTGAGCATGGTCATAATACGTCTGTTAGAAGTAAACGCCAGAATAATTGATTTGGGACGTCCGGCTGATATTTGAAAGGCGGTATATCCTGAATTGGTCAATGTAGAGATGACTTTAGCTTGAATGTCATTGGCAATATTCACTGCATTGGAACAGATGCTTTTGGAAATATAGCGGTCTGCTTTTACATCTGTAACGGGACTGTGTGGAATAGAAATTAAGGGAGAATCTTCTACACTTTCAATAATACTCCGCATCTGTTTAATCACCTCAACCGGATAAGCGCCCACAGAAGTTTCACCGGACAGCATGACGGCGTCTGTACCGTCCATAATAGAGTTGGCAACATCGTTTACTTCGGCTCTGGTAGGCACTTGATTGGTAATCATCGTTTCCATCATTTGGGTAGCAATAATGACCGGTTTATGTGCTTTTTTAGCAGCTATTACAATCTTTTTTTGAACCAAAGGGACCTTTTCCATCGGTATTTCTACCCCTAAATCTCCTCGGGCAACCATCAATCCATCGCATTGCGTCACAATTTCATCAAAGTGGGTGAGGGCTTCCGGTTTTTCAATTTTGGCAATGATGGGTATTTTATAATCCGATCGTTCGTCTATATAATTCCGCAACTCTTTAACATCTTGAGCTGTTCGTACAAAGGACAAGGCGATCCAATCTACTTTTTGTTCAATGGCAAATACCACATCTTTTTTATCTTTTTTGGTTAGCGCCGGCAGTGAGATGGCTGTATTGGGAAGATTGACCCCTTTTTTGGATTTTAATTTTCCTCCGCGAATCACTTCTGTAATCACTTGGTCAACGCGGTTGGTTTCTATAACCCTAAACAATAATTTGCCATCATCGACCAAAATAGTTTCCCCTGTTTTGACATCTTTGGGAAATCTTTTATAAGTCATATAGGCGCTATCTTTATTCCCGATGGTTTTTTGAGTGGTAAAGATAAAGGAGTCTCCTTTTTTTAATTTGGTTCCTTTTTCCATTTCACCAACCCGTAATTTAGGTCCCTGTAAATCAGCGAGAATAGCGACATGGAAACCCAGTTCTTTATTGAGTTCCCGGATGATTCTTATATGGTTTTCGGCGACCTCATGGGTAGCGTGTGAAAAATTAATACGAAATACATTGACACCGGAAAGAATCATTTCACGAAGAATCGCTTTGGTATTGCAGGCCGGACCCAGAGTCGCTACTATTTTGGTTTTTTTGGTTTGTTGCATGGTTAAAAAATTAGTAATTTTTGGTTTTTAAGTTGTGTAATATCTATCAGGTCAACAGTATAAATAAGCGGGTGTTTTTGTAATTTATGCACTGTGTTTTGTAGAAAAGCACTGTTAATATCGGCTATTATTTTGAGTAGAAAAGGGGCTTTTTTTAACTCTTTGTGATACACAAGCTTTTGTTCAAAAATAGCATCCTGTGAAAATAAATCGACCGTACTTTGTTTTGTTTGTACAAAAGCGTAGTTGTGAAGCAGCAACCAGCTCCGGTAATAATCGGGATCAGAAAACTCATATACATCAAACTCGGCACCTTCTTTTTTACGATGTATTGAAACTGTTTTTATCAAGTTAAGATCAAGGGTTTTATTTAGCACAAAAGCCATTCTGTACGCTTCCAGATTGCTGTAAATAGCCAATAGATGAAAGGTTTCTTCAAAGGTATCATCCAGGCTTAAATGATGTTTTTTTATGGCCATTGGTGCGTAACTGATTTTTACCGGTTATAATTAAGAACCGGTCATTTGATTTTGGTATTTGTAATAGGCTCTTTTACAAGCTATTTCTTCCGCTTTTTTCTTAGAAGTTGCTCTTCCTTT